>Ga0065711_1029031_pt1 | contig 37928 bp, 25 predicted proteins | sample Hoacrofraction12_FD_59098 | JGI IMG/M metagenome (GOLD analysis project Ga0065711, IMG submission 59098) | Hoatzin crop microbial communities from Cojedes, Venezuela - Epithelial fraction 12 v2 (version 2) | ecosystem: Host-associated > Birds > Digestive system > Esophagus > Crop | place...
GGGGGGGGAGAAAAGCATGTGGCAACTATGCAGCCCTTTTTCTGTTGTGTTGGGCTCAGCCAGCTTAGTGCAGAGAAACAGGACCAAGTGACTTAAAGTCTGTGTGCCATTCTCTAACTTAGTCCTTGCTTATCCTGACTTGCAAAGAAAAGCAGTACATGAAAGACTTTCTCGGCTAGGCAAATTTGGCTGCTCTTACAGACGCAGTATGTGTTGTGCTTTGGGAATCTGGATGCTGTGGTTTAACTCCAGCCTGCAGCTAAGCACCGGACAACAGCTTGCTCATTCCCCTCCTCCCCCGCTGTGGGATGGGGAGGAGAATAGGAAAAAAGTAAAAACTCGTGAGCTGAGATGAAGGCAGTTTAATAGGAAAACAAAGGAAGAGATAATAATAATAATATTAATATGTACAAGACAAGTGATGCACAAAAGCAATTGCTCACCACCTGATGAATGATACCCAGCCTGTCCCCAAGCAACAATTGCTGCTCCTGGGCCAACTCCCCCAGGTTATATACTGCGCATGACATCATATGGTATGGAATATCCCTTTGGCCAGTTGGGGCCAGCTGTCCCAGCTGTGTGCCCTCCCAGTTTATTGTGCACCTGGCAGGCCATGAGAAGCTGAAAAAATCCTTGACTGCCTTACAACAACTAGAAACATCAGTACATTATCAACATTATTTTCATCCCAAATTGAAAACACAGCAGTACACCAGCTACCAGAAAGAAAATTAACTATCCAGCTGAAACCAGGACACTGGAAAATAATAGTTTGCTTCTGTGCAGTGCAGGTCACTTGCAGGTCTCAAATTTCATCAGTCATTCATAATCAGAAGCCAATAAATTAGTACTATGGTTAATTCCATTACACCTGGTTATTTAAAGTAAAACCAAATCAAACAAAATGTTTGCTTTTGTCATAACTTATCTAGATTGATTAGCTATGTTCCTCTTTCCTGCATATATATATATACACACATATAGCAATAGAGTTACTAGAATAATATTTTTAAAAAGAGAAAGTACAGGTAAGAGAAAACAGTGATGAAGCAGCTTGTCAAAACAGCATAATAATTAAAAGTACCACTTTTCTTTTGTTAGAGCAGTGAAATCCCAGGCGGTGTTTGGGAAGCATTATTCTTGGCCTGCAGAAGAATCAAGTATTTCCCCCCACCCCCCCCCAAGCACTTAAAATGTCAGTAAAAACTGGTGGTTGGATGCACTCAGCAAAACGGTAAAGAAAAGGGCAGGTGACAATATTATTAACTCAAGGCTGATCACCACAGGAAGAGTATGTTTTGAAGGTTCCTTACTTAAGGACTGATTCTGGGTTAACAGGACAGTGAACACAAGCATGTGCCCATACTGCTTGCAGTGTTCATGGGGTGGAGTAGCAGACTTCAGAAGATTCTTTAGAAATACAGCATTACAGTGTCTTACAAGACTCACCTTGATTTCAGCCAGTGAATGGAGAAAATATTTTGAGGCAAGGAAGAAGGCCTGGCATGCATAGTTGACGGTGAACAAATTTTCATGGAACATAACAACGGAGGATGGAGGCATAAGGAAGAGCACTTTATAGCTGCGGTCATGTACCATGACGTGTTTTTCACTTGTTACACAATGTTGTCAGTGACCTGGGAGAAATAATTTTAACACATGTAAATGTAATAGAAAGAATTAGGCTTGGAAAATAAAAGGAAAGTGCCTCTTGAATAACATTTTTTTCTTCATGAATAGAAAGACATGAAACACAAAAGTTGAAAAATAAAGAAAAAATACTAGCAATTTTATGGCACGTAAGAAAGGAGATAAGCTATAACATGAGGAATGATGGCTTCTTTTTTTGCACAACTTCTGTGACTATGCAGTGAACAGAACCAAGCACTGAGTGTTAGGATGGATGTTTGGATTCCTGAAAGGCCGTGTAGAAATCCACGAAGATTAAGTGAGGGTTAAGTCAGCCTTACAAAGGATGAATTTTGAGCACATGACAATTTTCAGTTAAGAGGTTGGCAGAAGATGTGAAAGTGTCTGATATTTATATAGATAATGATGTGAAAGTGTTAATCTGAAATCCATAGGGAAATCCTGCTTGGTGTTCGCAGAGGGCAAGTATGGTGTCCAGAGAAGAGATTGTGAAATATTTTATTACCGTACTCTTTCCCAGGATGGGAACACAACAAGACCAAGTGTCATTGATAGCTTCTGTCAGTCAGGAAACTGAGATTTGTGGATCTCTGGTCTGATAGAGCAAAACCATTTTTGCATAGCTCGTCTAGTCTATCTGGTGGCTATGGCGAGAGGAGGTATTTAGTGTTGGTAAGGAGGTGGTAGCTGTATACTAATTCATCTTTAAAAAGGACAAAACAAAAAATTTTCCACAACTAAATCTTCTCAATCTCAATCTGTATGCCTGTTATAGAGAAAGCATGAGTTATTGTTGCAGTTAATTGCTGCCCTAGGTATTAGAGGAAGGAATGTCTTTGGGAATGGCAGTGCTGAGGTTGCATTTGCCAAATACACTCTTTAATGGTGAATACTTCAACATTTAGTAAAGCTAATGGATGATGTGTACCAATAAGTAGTGTTTTCTTTTTGAGTTAGTCCAGCTTCCTGAAGCAGCTTATTTCCTAGCTGTATGTAGAGTTTTGAAAAACAATAGTTAACCAGAAGTCAGAAATATATACACAGTTGAGGATTGCTTTTCCTCAGACTTCCCTGTGAACTGACTCCAAGACATCAGAGAAGTTTATGAAGGGTTCAGATGGCCTCATTTCCTTTAAAGGCTCTAACCAGCAAACATGTTGCCACAGTTTATCAAGTTTCTGTGTGAAAGCCAAGCCACAGGAACTTAACAGCTAGCCTTAGGAGGCAGTTAGACTAATAGAAATGAGCTGTGCTCAGTTTTGCCTTGAATTAAGAGGGGGTTAGGCTAAGTTGTTCCAGCTAAACATCCACCCAGACAGTTCCCACGACTCAGCTGACAGTAGTTTAAGTGCAGTCCAAAACCTGTTTCTCTCTGCTGCTTAAGGGAATTCTAATTCATGAGTCAAAAAGTCTGGCAAACCCCAGTCAGCGCTTTCTGTTCTCTGCTGGAACATTTAGGATGTTCCTGGCCGGGGAAGTCCCCAGGTGCACCTGAGTGAACTGATGCTCTTTAAGCAGGTAGAGATGCTGCCACGCCCCCACAACTTTGCAATTGTACTATAAGTGTGTCAGGGACTCGTGCAAAGAAAACTAAGCGATGGATGGATGGAAGTTTGGTAGGATCTGATAGCGTAGAGGTGAGGAAGCCTTGTTTGTTCAAATTCTGGAAAAGACTGGTGTACACAGGTTAAAGGAAGCATAGTCTTCCAGGTCACTTGGCTTGAGGATATTATTTGCTTTGCAGAAAGAGATGATATGCCTGTATCTAAGACATAGCAGTTTAACATGGAATACGAGTCTTCGTACTAATAAATGGCTAAATATTCTGCTATTCTGTGGTTTTGTACTTCAGTGTAGTAGACGGTCAGGTTAGTGTAATGTCCTGAACTCCAAACTTTGCTTCTTGAGCAAACTACATGGTGGTTGTTTATATGTACCTGATGATGGTACGTATTTTTGAGCATCTAGAGAAAATATGCTATGAGTTGGTTGTTTAAAATGCTTGTGTTACATGAGGAGGTCACACTAACTCTGTTGTATAATTTTAATTTGGTTTTTTTTGTTTAAAAAATAAAACGTTCCACAGAAAGGGCTTCATTTAGGAGCCTAAACCTTCATGCGGACTCTGTCAAAGGTTTCAACGTGGGAAGAGCAATCAGTACAGGTAGCCTAGCCAGCAGCACTTTGAACCGACTTGCTATTCGACCTCTGTCTGTTCAAGCAGAGATTCTGAAGAGGCTGTCCTGCTCTGAGCTCTCACTTTTTCAGCCACTTCCTGGCTCTTCAAAGGACAAGAACGAGAAGACTTCATGGGAGGAAAGACCCAGGGTTATGAGCAAGTCATTTCATGATCTGAGTCAGAGCCACATCTCAGTTTACCCCCCAAGGAAAAATACTATTACTGCTTTGGACTCTCCCCCCCCAAAAAAGGAAGATATAATGGGAAGAGTCTTTCAGCAAATGCCAAAATTTGATACTGGATCAGCAGCGGGAGCATTAAAACTGAGCAAGTAAGAGTCTCTCTGACCACCCTGCAATGTCTTTGTGTACAGTCAATGTACATTTTGCATCAGTTTTGATTTATTATTCATGCCATTATTTTATTACATTGATCCTTCCCTTCCGTCTCCCAACTTCTTCTTCCCTCTGTCTCATTCCCCTTCTCTCCTTCTCCCCTTTAAGTTCAAAATCTCATGCAGGTTTAAGTAGAAGCCCTGAAAGAAAGAAAAATGAGTCGGACTCATCATCCATTGGAGATACGGGTCAAGCCTATGTTGTAGGTCAGCATGCAAAAAATAATATTACTGTATTTACTAACTACTAAAATTGCTTTGGGTGCAATGCTTTCGTATATTTATTAACTGATGGTAATATTTCAGTCTGAAAAAGGGAGCAGTGTATCACATGTTAAAATAGTCCAGGCTAATTACCTGTTGTTCCTGAGTAATTGTTGCAATGAATCAAAAAAAATCCTCCTTTGGGCAACACCAGTGTGTACACAGGTGTGCAAAGTATTAGTACTTGAAAGTAAAAGCTGTCCCAGAAAACATCTTTCATTTGGTCATTTCAGAGTGCCATTTTATTGTATAGATCTAATAATTTGCTAGTCTTCACAGTCTGTTTGTCAAGCTTGAGCTCTTTTAGTGTTTTAGGTGGAAAGGGTGCACGGAGTGAGTTTTGGAAGTAGACTCAGTTTGACATAAGCTGGCTGTTGGCTAGTACCTCTGAGCAGTAACAACACAGTCCTTTTTTGTTTGGTCTCATTTAGATATATTAAATTAGGTACATTTTATTTGCATTGCATTGGATGTTTCACAAAAAACGCTCTTGCAATGAGCTAAGCCAGACATACTCCATTTTCTTCGCTAGGATTGGATGGCACACAAATAGTCTTCAAGGCAGTAAAAATACAGAGTTTGCATTTAAAAAAAAAAAAAAAAAAAAGATCCAGAGCAGCTAAATAGACCTAAACTTACGTGTTTGGTTATTGTACATTAATTTTAATATCTCTGTGTTATCAGTTTCTGATGAGAGGGGATTCCCTGTTGTAGTAATAGCAACTACAGTGACTGAAACATTTGCAGCCTTAGCTTGTTTATGTTGCTTTGCTTTTGCTTAATATTAAAATATTGATTAGTTATAGAACATCAGAGAAAGTGGAAGAATATTAAGTTTGTGGGGGTCGGTATAAACAAACTTGCAAAAAAACCCAAAACAACCACAACGAAAAAAACCCACAGTGTGTGACATACAAACACTTACCACATCTGCCCCCACTGCACTTGAAACCAGGACTGAGTTGGGAACTCTGCTTTTTCAGTACCGAGAGCATAGCTACTGAAGAGCGCAATGAGGTGTGCAGTTTCTGTAGTGACTGGTTGCAGCCATTTATCCTATGCTTTTAGCTTTACAATTAGTGTTATCATAATATTCTGAGTAGCAATTCTGATAAGGATCTTAGCTACATGTCAGAAAGTCCTGTTGAATCACATTGCCTGTGCTAGGGGACACACATTCTTTGCGTGATGAAACTCATCAGCTGAAGCTTTAGGGTTCAGAGGTTTGGAAAAGGCCAGGACTGCTTTCCTAAGAAGTTTGAGTTATCTTACCTCATTTACTTTCATGACTTATTACATGTATTGTTTTATCCTTTTTAAAGTTTGGTGATATTTGCTTGACTTTGACCATTCCAAGAAAATAGGCTTCTATATGCAAACCAATTTAAACAGAAATACTTGGTTCAAATTGCTGGTTACTGCAGCAACTTATTTGTTAGTGTACAGAATCTTACAAGACACCTGTTGTGTTGGTTTGTTAGGTTAGTCATATTCATCCAGTCCTGTTAGAAAGTTTAGTCTTTGACTTAGTTTCTTAAAGATCCGTTAATTTTATCTGAAGTTAACAGTGGTTGTAAAGGTCAAACCTCCTTTCTTTAATTCTTGGCCTTTGCATGAGCTACCATCTGTCTGAACCTTGAACTGTAACCAAAGTACAGGAGTAATTTAGATTTGCTACTCCAAAACTACTTTCATGTTTGTTTATTTTTAAAATATGTAAGTAATCTGATATTGTGAATGAGCTCATGTGTAGTGTGCAAAGTCCGAAATATTTCTTGGTAGCTTAAAAAAAAGATAACACTGTCTAATATTCCCGTTCATGTCACAGGCGTTAGCATTAATACTTCGGGAAATCTTCCATCATTGGCGCTGTTAAAAGAAAGCGGTAAGTTGATAAATAATATGCCTATAGAATTAATTCAGTCAGTTTGTGAAGCACTTGTGAAGTGCTTCACTGTTCCACCTGTCCTGTTTGTTTGCTGTTCGTGAATCAAATACCTCTCCCAGTTAGTTTGAAAGGACTTTTTCCTAAAAACAACTCCTATTATTTCTTTTGCATTGCTTCTTGGGGGAGATTTTGACATGTGCATGTAATATCTTTCAAATACAAATAGTGTCTGTTTAGTTTGAGACTTGAAGTGTACTATTTCCTGACATACCATGCTCTTCAAAGCTCGTTTCCCTTACTTGTGAGGTTACTGGTTCTGTATAGCCCGAAAAGACTGTATTTTGGTTTTAGTTCTTTTATTCTTTAGATTTGACTTGGTTTTGTGGGAGAAAAACTCCTTGTCCAGGTGCTGTAGTCTGTCATTTTTAATGAAGGACCACCATTAACAGAACTATTGGAGTAGCCTTTTAGTAACTTCGAATAATAAGCCTCAGCTTCACTTTTACCAACGTGCCTACCTGAGCAGGGCACATAAACACAGATCTAAATACTTTGCTGAACTGAGGCTAATAAATTTGAAGATTCTCAGGCTCAGTTGTGTTGTGATTCCAAGAGACTATGCTAGATGCTTTTCTTAGGAGTTTCTTAGTTGCTGAAGATGGCAGTGGGTTGTAACAGTGGTGGGGTTGTTTTTTGATGTGAACATGGCTTGGAAGATGGAAGTTGGACCCACTAGTTTAGAACAGCTTTTCAGGTTATCAGAGATGTAATCTTTTTTAATGGGGTAGAACTTCAAGGCAAACTTGAAGGGAAGCATTCATGTAGTGTCTGATCACAAAATGTTGGCTTTCCAGTTGAGACTCTGCAAACAACACAGACCAGAGTCGCCTCACCAGAAAGAGAGGTCACTTTGGTGAACTTGAAAAAGGATGAAAAATTTGGCTTAGGTAAGTGGCTTTAAAGTTGTTGTTGTCGTCATGTGTGTTCCTAGAAACCAGAAACAAAATAAAGTTTCCTGTTCTGTGTTTAAGTATATGTTGTAGGACTGAAGAAAGCAGTGCATACATTAGCTGGATTTCAAAGGCATTTAAGACACTGAATATGGACTTATTGATAGCACCTGCTACTGATTTGTTGAATGATGTTAAGCAAGTCTGTTTCCATTTTTCCATATTGTAAGTTAGGATAATATTTAGATTGTGACCTAGTCATCCTAAAAGTTGGCCTTTAAAGTTTATCTCTGTTCAGGTACAAGATTTTTGTCTGGGTGGACACCTGTCAGCTGTGACAGCTTGAAGGCTTTAAACAAAAAAAAAGGCATTATAAAGCCATTATGAGCTAATTGTGGAGTGTTTTTCTTACTCTTATAATATCATCAAATGGAACACTAATTTGAGATTTAAGGAGCCTGGAAGATGAGATATTTGCATTCCATTCTTTCTCCTACTGCTAAGTTTTTTCGTAAACCCACATAATTTTTTGCTATGTAACAAATAATTTGATGTCAGTATTGTGCTTTAGGGAGGCTCTTTAAAGTGTCCTTAAGGACATTGTTCTGTCTGTTATTCAAAATAGGACTGTTGCGTAAATTTGAAGAGGGGAAAAAGCCTACAAGACAATAATATTTAGTGTTTATGCTGCACAGTAACTTAAGAGTTGACCAAAAAGGAAAGAAATTAATACGAAATGCACCATTTCTTCGCTTTTTTCCCCCATGTGATCTGTGGTACTTTGCTGTTTCAGTTAGAATCATAGAATCATTAGGTTGGAAAAGACCTCTAAGATCAAGTCCAACTGTCAACCCATCACCACCATGCCTACTAAACCATGTCCTGAAGTGCCAGATCTACACAGTTTTTGAGCACCTCCAGGGATGGTGACTCCACCACTTCCCTGGGCAGCCTATTCCAATGCTTCACAACTCTTTCAGTAAAGAAATTTTCCTAGTATCCAATCTAAACCTCCCCTGACACAACTTGAGGTCATTGACTGTTGTCCTATCGCTAGTTACCTTGGAGAAGAGACTGACACCCACCTCACTACACCCTCCTGTCAGGCAGTTGTAGAGAGCAATAAGGTCTATCTGTCAGCCTCCTCTGCTCCAGACTAAACATCCTCAGCTCCCTCAGCCACTGCTTCTAAGACTTGTTCTCTAGATCCCTCACCAGCCTCATTGCTCTTCTCTGGACACGCTTTATCAACTCAATGTCTTTCTTGTAGTGAAGGGCCCAAAACTGAACACAGTACTCAAGGTGCGGCCTGGCCAGTGCAGAGTACAGGGGGACGATCACTTCCGCAGTCCTGCTGGCCGCAGTGTTCCTGATACCAGCCAGGATGCCGTTGGCCTTCTTGGCCACTTGGGTACATTGCCGGCTCATGTTCAGCTGACTGTCAGCCAGCACCCCCAGGTCCTTTGCTGCTGGGCAATACAATAGAGAAGAACTGGTATCAATATAGTAGAGAAGAATGGATATCTTCTGTTTACTTTTTTTTTTTTTGTATTGAACATAGTTCCCAGGTTTACCTGGTTAGAATTAGCAGAAATAGATTAGAAGCCTCAAAAGAAATCAGGGAGTTGAAAAATTCAGTTCTTAAGACCAGGGTCAAACATTTAGGTGAAGCATCTAACAACAGAGAAAACCAGAAATTTCTAAGTAAGAGAAAATAAATGTCATCTGTTTGTGTGTGTGTTTGTCTTGCCACAGTTGCCTTCTGTAGCCTTTGCTGGAGTTTTCTGGGAAGCCAGTTAGACAAATTCTGAATCGCTTGCTTAAAAACAAAGAAGGCAATAAAGCTAAATCAATTTACTTTCATGTAGACTTCTTTGAGATGCATAGTTTTCTTTTACTTTACATTTATTAGAATGGCTAAGTTGTTGTCCGTTCTGAAATACGGACTTATATTGTGTTAAGTTACACTGTGATCACTGACATTTTTGCCTGCTTTGGGCCTTTTTTAATAGGCTTTCAAATAGTCGGTGGAGAGAAGACGGGGAAACTTGATCTGGGGATTTTTATTAAGTCAGTTATTCCTGGAGGGCCAGCTGATTTGGAAGGATCTCTAAAACCAGGTGAATAGTGTCGATAAGAAGAGGTGTATACATGAAAGAAAAGGCCAAACGCGTATGTAGTACCATTTTCATCTATGGCTGCAGACGTCAGACCCTGACAAATGCTGACCTTCAGTTACCGTGTGGATAATTTCTGAAAACTGGTGATGCTTGTTTGTTCAACTGTATGAAAACAAATATCATTTGAATTAAAGTGAAAAATATGAAGCTTGAAGTAGCAGAAAATTTAAGTTATGTATAAAGATGAGGACTTCCTTTACTATAGTCTCTCTATAGATACTTTGTAATTTGAATTTTTTAAAACTACAAATCCGTACTTTTGTTTTGGAAAAAGTGAATGTAACTGTATGGCTACTATGGGGGGGGGGAAATTAATTTTATTTAATATCTGCTTTTTTTTTCTTTTTCATTTTAGTCTATGTCTTGAACTGAATTGCATATTGCTTATTTCATTTCTTGACTTTTGCTGTTGCATCCGTTTTTCTTACAGCAGAAGAGAAGGTAGAAATCATAATATGGAAAGGTCTGGCAGGTTTAAAAGGAGGAAACACTCATAACCAGTTCTTGTGGCTTGTTTTGGGGTGTTTTTTAATGATAAGGGTTCATTATTCCAGTATCACTTGAATTTTAGTAATTTTTAATCCGTGCATTGTGTAGAGATTTTCAGACCTGTGCTCCGCATTCTCTCTGATAGATAAAAACGTAGATGTAGATTGTATCTGAACAAACCCTTCTGTGCAGGACACCGACTAATATCTGTAAATAGCACAAGTTTAGAAGGCGTCAGCCACCATGCAGCATTAGAAATTTTGGAGAATGCACCTGAAGATGTCACACTTGTTATCTCTCAGCCCAAGGACAAGCTATCCAAAGGTACAGAGAGAAATATTCCGTATTATGAAAGAGTTGTTCTTTGAGCACTCTGCCTTCTCTGACACCCTTTGTAAAGTACTTTCTGTGTTTCTTTAAAATTGCTAATCTAATCAGCTGAGATAGCTGTAAAACATCACCCTAACGGAAGTCACTTCTGTAAGCAACCCCAGCTAGTGTATGCTTGAAACTGTGTTCTGAGACTGAATGAAGAAGTGTGTTACGGTAACCTTTTAGTGAGGACACACCAGTTGCGTCATAAACAGAAGCGTTCTGCATAAAATGAAAGGGTAGTACCTTACGTGGCTATAAGCTGAGAAATTTGTTTCAGACTGAAGATCAGAGATTATCAGCTACTGACGACTGTCTTGTGTCCTGGTTTTCAGCATCATCTAGTGCTGCACACATCAGTAACGGAACCAGAGATTATTTAAGGAGGCCATCATCGGTGCAGGACAATGAGGCAGAGTCCTATTCAGAAGAACACAACCGATCCCGTGGTCATCAAAGGCCTGTTTCAGGGAGTTTGTCTGGTTTGTCGGGAGGCAAGCGGGATGGAAGCGTGAGCTCTCAAGATTCTAGAACCGAGAGCGCCAGCCTGTCTCAGAGCCAGACAGCCAGCTTGTCTGGCAAACGTGCAAGTGATAGAGCACAGCAGGATTCTCAGCATTACAGTGATTCACAGTCTGGGCTTTCTAAAATGAGCGAGAAAAGAAGATCCTCGTCTGACAGTACTCGAGCGAAAAATAAAAGGCCTGGGGTAGCGGAGTCAGTGGAATATTCTGACCGAGGGGATTCTGACATGGATGAAGCAACTTATTCCAGCAGTCAGGAGCAACAGCCAGCTAAAAAGGCATAGTGTATTTCATATAAATATTTCCCATCAGTGTAATAGTGGTAGTGAGATAGCAGACTGTGGGTGTGAATAAGGTGAAAGGATATGGGAGAAGGACAACCTAGCCTCCAGTTTATCCTTCGAATGGCAAATGCTAATAGCTAATTTCTATTAGTTTGGTGATTTTGTTCAAAATAAATGGAGAAAATCACTCCTGTAACTTAAAACAACTTTCCAGCGTCACGAGAAGGGCATGGCTTACTGGAGCCAGTTTGTGTTTTGGGATGAACGCATAGTGCACATATTGGTTCTGTAGAAAACCTCCTTTCAGTTCTGTGTGTTTGTCCACAATGATCATATTCTAGTGACCACCCATAGAGGTAAGTTTGTTCACCTGGCAGCTAAATTAAGTTTTTCCTGGATTAAAGTAGTGGTGATGCATCTGGAATGGATCCTTTGGGGTTGATCTAATCCATGAAAACCTGCTTTGTGTGGTGAAGTTTAGCAATGAGCTGTGCTCTGAACAGAGATAGCTTGCTGCTTCACTTTTCTGAAAGTACTTAATGGCAAGTACTGCAAATTAGTTCCTAACTTGCAGCAATTCCTCTTTTCAGCTGATGGAGGTTATTCAGTCAAGTTGTGGCAGCTCCTGCAAATTAATCCAACAGAGCCTAGGCTGCTGTAATACTAAAGTACTGTAGTTTCTGTGTTCTGTGACCAGCTCACTTTGACAGTAAAGACTTGGCTGCCGAAGGCCAAGCATATTTCTGTGCTAAACGTCTTCAGTGGCAGCAAAGGAAGAGTTAAAGCAATGGCCTTACTAACTGGAACTTTGCCATGTGGATTCCTTTTGGCTGCATCTGACTCAAAAACACACCCTTTAGAGTCCTAAGTGTTAACTTTTGTTCTAATGGCAAATCATTCTCTCTTTTTGCTTTGTTTTTTTCTTTTTTTTTTAATACAGGAATCTTCCTCAGCGAATACAGCAAACAAAATGAATTCTAAAAGGGTTACTGCAACACTTCTTAAACCTGGAGATATCTTTGAGGTTGAACTAGCCAAAAAAGATAACGGCTTGGGAATAAGTGTCACGGTACTGTTTGACAAGGTTTTCAGATGTTTTCTCTTTTTCTGTACTCCCAGCAACCCATTAAATTGCTAAATTACAAGGAAACAAAATACTTTCTGGAATCACTGTTAAGTACATAGTTGTACTGATTTGTGATTAATCTTACTAAAGCTGAAAAGTAATGCTATTTTATATCCCTTTTTTTGTCATCTGCCCTTTAAGTAACTCCTATTTGCTGTTTTATGGTGGAGGCCCAAAGTCCTAATAGAATCTTATCACAGACGGTGCTTTGTGAGTACAAAAAGCAGGATGATGTTTGTCCTTGCTACCTAATAATGTAGCAAATTTACGTGGGAGAGAAACAAGACCTTACCTGACTGGTATCACAGGCAGTGGAAGGGGGAGTGTTACTTAAGAGTATCTATGCACATCTACACACATACACTATGTTTGGTGTTCTCCCTCTGCTGGATAAAAGGCAGAAAGCAAAAAAAATACTTAAATCTAAGTAAGACCTCAATGACACTGCTTTCTTGCAATATGAGACAAAAATGTATTTTTAGTGGACAAATTTCTTTTTGGGCTATAAAATTTTGAAGGTAGCTTAAGTTGATGGCCTACCATACTGCAGAGTGACACTTCAGGGAAGAAGAGAATGATTTAGAACTGAGATGCTCACATTTGTCACTGCTCCTGTTCTTGTGTTGTGTTCAAAAATAGGTTTTAGTATTTTACTATTCAGATAGTATCTCTGGTTGGTTGATTGCTGGACTACACGGTAATTTGAAAAAGGTAAAGCTGCTTAAGTTATACTAATAGAAAGCAGTTATTAGCTGTAGTTCAAAATTGGTGGCTTACGCTGGCTGTTTATACTTGAAACAAATTTGGCCTTTTCCTGAATGTGGCTGTATGGATAGACCTGTAGGTGGAGTGCCAGTTCGCAAGCCTAGCACTGTTTTCATATGCATGGCTAGTATTGTAACAGGAGCAGAATGAAATCCTATTATTTTAGCATCCCAGTCTATTCAAAGCCGTATTGCTTTGTCAAGTTTATAACTTGAGGCAGCTGAAGGAACAAAGGTTCAGCAGGAGTTGGTTATTGAATAGCATCAAGCCTGCTCTATGTGTGCATTGGCTTTGTAGAAAACGTTAGAAGATGCCAACTGATGCAAAGATTTCACTTAAGGGATGGCCAAGTGGTGTCTTCATTGACCTTTCCTTTTTCAGCCTCCATTCTGCCCCTTGCATTGCTATCCTGTACAGTGGTGAAAATAAGAGGTGTACAATCAGCTGTGTTTTCAGTTTTCACATGTAGTTCTGTGTGCTTTGGGAGGGAACGTTAATACACTGTTGGTCTCCCTGTTCCCTCCGTGTTTATGGAGAAGCACTGATAATGCAGCAGTGAGCCGGAATCATACAGTGGTTTGGGTTGGAAGGGACCTTTAAAGATAATCTACTCCAACCGCCCTTGCAGTGAGCAGAAGGGCTAATGCCCTCCAAAAACAATGCCATTTGAGCTCGAGCAGAATTTTTCAGCTTAGACCCTGAAAGGATAAGATGAAAGAAAGCAGCAGTCCTTAGTTTCCTGTTACATCAGAGAGGGTGTATTGGAGTAGGACACTGTATGGGTATGCATCTTCTGCTTTGGCATGCTGTGCTTTCACACGTCTCTGAGCTTTGATATGCATGCCAGCATGTAAAGTCTAGCATAATGCAGACATGTTTCTGCTGAAGGACATTTATTTGGTTTGGGTGCATTTGCATTATGATGCATCGTGTTTTTACAATCTTCCCACCCCAGCTTTATTTGTAATAAATTGCATGACTGTGAAAACATGCTTTATGTAACATTTTGGTTTTGGTAGTTTGGCTGTTATTTTTACATGCCAGTAGCCCAAATGCTTCCCGAGTACAGTTTTCCGTGTGTGACACTAAGTTTAATTACTATGTAGTCTAACTGCAGCAAGACTAACAAATCCTATTTTTGCTTTCGATTTAGGGTGGTGTAAATACTAGCATACGTCATGGTGGTATTTATGTGAAAGCGATTATTCCTAAGGGAGCAGCTGAAGCAGATGGCAGAATAGAAAAAGGTAGTATTTCAGTTCTTTCAGTTGGGTCTTTTAATGTGAAAAAAGGGCAGATAACCATGTCTGTGGTGGACTTGACAACACACTGTGGCCTAGAACCTAGGAACTCTGCCTCCTATCATTGTACCTATTTCACTGGGAAGAAGAACTGTTTTTCCAAACTACTACATTTGCAGTTGTCTTTTTAAATATTGGCTTGATAGCTAATTCTGCAGGTGAAGATTGAAAAAAGGTGTAGAACAACTGCAGAACCAACAGAAAACTGTTGAAACTGTGGAGGGGAAAAACAGGAGATGGGCTGCAGGATTTTTATTAGATTTTCATATAATCATTTAGGTTGGAAAAGACCTGTAAGATCATTGAGTCCAACTGTGTAGTTTAGTTGCAAAGTTCTATTCTTGACTTGGAATGTGGAGGGGAGGGAGAATTTACCTCAATTACTGTCCTTGTTAGCTGAGACTTGAAGGTTTCTGTGCATCATATACATTTTATAGATGATGTTCTGCCTACTTTTTCTTAAATTATTAATAAATCATTTATAGGTGACCGTGTGCTCTCCGTCAATGGGATTAGTTTGGAAGGTGCTACCCATAAGCAAGCTGTTGAAACGCTCAGAAACACTGGGCAGGTAAGTGGCTGCTGATTCTACTGCTATCTGTGGTAAACTAGATGTTCATGAGTGGAAAGAAGTAAGGGAACCTGAACACAAATTCTTCCCAGTCACTTGGTTGCTTCAGGTGTGCTTTCTTAGACTCCTTGGCTTCCTGGGCCTCGAGTCTCGCTGCCCACCCTAGTGAAATTCTTGCTCTGTGTGTGTTTGGGAGGTCTGCATGAAATTGATTTCTCCTTGTCCATGGGCTTCGTGGCAAGGAAGCCCAGGTGCATGGGTTGAAAAGCAGCTGTAGCAGCATGCTGCAGATGGGTCCTGAATCTGAACCACTGAGGAGACAAGGGGCTCTATATATGCAGCTGTGCTTGCAGCTTTACTTGAGTCATGGCCTTTTTGGATAACGCTCAAATCTGTGAATGGTGTCTCCTCATTTAATAGTGCTATTTAGGGTGGCTGCTACGTATGTGGAAGTACATGCACACCTGAAAATAGCCAGTGAATGTACACATTCAGAGCTTCTAATGACTCTACTATTTGTGCTCAATTTATAAAATGGTTTTAACTCTATTCCCTGTATGCATGTGAAAATGACACTCTCTCTGACACTTCTTAACCCCCTCACAGCCTTCTTGGAAGAAAATCCTTTCTTACTCTGTGATGGGAAGCATCTTGCAAGTCTGCTGCTGTTTTTTGGAGGTTGTCACTTCCAGCCCTTAAAATAAGGAACAAATAGAGGATGTGTGGGGAGGGAAGGGTGTATAAAGTTTGCTGCTTAGGACCCTGATAAGTTAGAAAGAAACATGTACTCTGTACTGTGCTGTCTCCATGACTGTTGCAGTTAACTGGAGAATGTTTGATCCCTTTAGGTTGTGCATCTGCTGTTGGAGAAAGGTCAGCTTTCAGTGGGCAAGGTTCATGTTCCAGTAACACCACAATGCACACCTCCAAATCAGTCGGGGCAATGTGAGCCACAGGAGAAACCAGCAACAAAAACTACAAATGCCAGAGATTACAGCTTTGTCACTGCAGGTCAGGTCACATAGCACAATTGTCTGAATTTTCAAAGTATCCTTTAGTTTTTATAATATTTTTCTTAAAATCTTCTGTAGAATAGGAAGACAGACAGGAGGATAGAGCTGGTAGGAATCTATACCGAGCCCCTGCACATAATGCAGTCTCTTCCTTTTTGTGCTGTTGCGTTTGGTTTTGAAAATTCCTTTCACATCTTAGTGACTTTGTTTACTTACTGGTAACTGTTTTCTCTCTCACTGCTGCTTGTTGTTTCCCAATTTCGCCACCTTGGAGGCCAGGGATGTAGCAAGGTTGGAGTAAAAGGGGTGCTGCTGTCTCTAGTGCTGCCAGGGAACACCAAGGGGAAGTTAAGATACTCATATATACATGAGAGCTTCTGTAGGTCCTGCTGTTCCTGTCTAGGTGAGAGAAGACATCAGGAGCTGGGTGAAGAGAGAGGAAGAATTTGTGTAGGTGGCTGGAGGTTGGCCTGTTTCAGGTTCTCTTGCTGGAGACCTATGAAAGTGGAGGGAAGCCTATCCATGTGGGGAAACCACTGCAGATACCTTTTCGTGCATGGGGTTTGTCCTATCTGTCAGGAACTCCATTTGCTGCTGTCACTACTGTCTGATCAGTGGCCAGAAAGGTTGTATCAGTCTCTGCTTTAACAGGCTCCTTAATGTTCTTGGGTACAGTATTTTGGAGACACCTTGACTTTCTGTATAGTGTGGATGTTGTGAGGGCAAGCCAGGAGACTGAGAAGTCATGATCAGCTGTTTGTCCGCTTTAGCTTGGAGGGATCTTTCAGATAACACTTGTGTTCAGTGAAGTGGAAGAACCCTGTGAAGGAGAGAGTGCATGTTGTCATGTCTGGAGTAAGAGCACCAGCCACTTTTTTTCATGGCCAGTGTGCTATATGAAATAATAAGTTAATGTTTCTTTTGCAGAGAACACATTTGAAGTAAAGCTGTTGAAGAATAGCTCAGGCCTTGGGTTCAGTTTCTGCCGTGAAGATAACCTTACCCCAGAGCAACTGGGCTCAACTATTGTCAGGGTGAAAAAGCTCTTCCCTGGGCAGCCTGCCGCAGAAAGTGGGCAGATAGAAATTGGGGACGTCATTCTGAAAGTGAATGGGGCATCACTGAAGGGTTTATCCCAGCAGGTTGGTATCTTAGTAGTGAAACTCATGCTGTGGTAATCTCTACAAGTCTTGGGGATCTGTGTCTAACACTGAATCCTGCTGTGGCCATAGGAAGTCATCTCTGCTCTGAGGGGAACATCTCCAGAAGTCTCTCTCCTCCTTTGTCGGCCACCATCTGGTATACTACCAGACATCGACCCTTCTTTGTTGGTAAGGTGTATGGCATATGTTTTGTTTCTTTGTTTGTTTTTTAATTGCTGCTTTGAAGGTTCATTTATTTGATCTGTTGAGTTGGTTAGTTAAATGCAAGATGCAGATGGAAAGGTGCGGAGGGTGCTCACAGAAGCATGGTTCTTACAATAAATAACCCTTAATAGTGTACTAAGCATTTGGTGGAAGTGTGAAAAGAGTGCAGGGTTTTAATATTCCCCGCTCCATTTTGTGGCTTAAGACACTGGAAATTGGCTTAATACATTGTTTCTATGGCAGAGGTTTCTTTTCAGCGCAATGATTTGGAGTTGGTCTCAAATAGAAATTGGATATTTCTGTAACGTCTGATGACGGAAACTTAAATGTACAAATACAGGTTCAAGGGAAGTTAGAGTATGAGATAAGCAACTGAACAAACTAAGAATACCAATAACTAGTCCCGTAATTAACCTGTTTGTAGTGTGGAATGAGTTTAATAGAATAGCACATATATTAAAAGAAGAGAAAAACCAATAAACAAATGGCTTTTTTTTTTTTTTTACAACGTTATCACAGATCTGTGTGTTCGTGAGCACAAGAATCTGTCCTTAAAAGTGTAAATGAAGCTTTTAAACTTCGTGTGTCTGCTAGCTGGTATCATTCTTGGGAATATGTGATTATTGGCAAAACTGTTCTTCATTCTCATGGGATTTAATAACTTGGCTGAACAGTGTCCATTTGGCATAAATTATAATAGTTTTTGTAGTGTTATGTAGCTTTTTGCTTGAAAGCTTCCCTGTTTCCGTCCTGTGTGAGATTAGTTTGACTTCAGCTGCACTGTAAGCATCAGCAGTGTGTTCTGGTTGGAAGGGGTTTCATGGTAATTGCCTAGATGGCTGCTGGGCATAGCTTAAAGGCATCTGTCACTAGGCTCTCTGAGGCTAAAGCCAAGACTATATTTGTTTTTCTTAGAAGAATTTGCAGTTCTTTAGCAGTATATGTTTCAAAGTTTTGCACGTGTTGTCTTGGCCAAGTTGCATTGAACTTTGTGAAACTGTGCTATGTTACATTTACACAGTTGAGGCAACATCTGAATGGAAGGAGCCACTGCCTAATTGCTTTTGGTAATTTTATGCAGTATTTGCAACTTTCTCTTGTCATCAAGACTGGAGTTTGAAGTAAATGTCCTTGCTCTCTGTAGACTCCCATCCATTCACCACACCAAGTATTTCCAGATGTCAGCAGAGAAGTTTCTGGTCTGTCAAATGGAGAGCAAGGTGACAGCTCAGATGAAAGTGAAACTGCTGATCTGAGCAAGAAAAGGCTAAAATCTCCCTCTAGAAGAGACAGCTACAGTGACAGCAGCAGGAGTGGTGATGAGGAGGTGATAGACTCGCCAGCACAGGTGGACTTTGGCTGGAGTTCCGCGCTGTACCAAACTTCGGATGAAACTATGGCACAGGCACATAGTCAGTATGAGACACATAGTGGTCAGGAGGAGGCTATTCGCACCATCTTGTACTCTGATCAAGAAGCTCCTAGCAAGTCAGAGCTTGAGAACAGGTATGCTGTTTATAATGATCCTTGTAATATTGCAGAAAGTGTTTACAAAATAGGTTTACAAAATAGTTTATTGGACCTATTAATAGAAATACCTTATGCAGATCTAAAAAGCAAAACAAAAAAGTCAACAATGGTCCATGTATTCATTTCTGGGTGACAGCCACGTTGTACAAGCTGATCCTTGTTTTTTTGCTTGTTTTTCTATAGTAATCTGCCATTGGATTTGCCATTGATCCCAACCTGTAGAACTGTTCCTGATGTTACTGCATCTGTTTTAATAAATGACTGTTATGCTGCTTCTGATTCTGAGCTGACTCCGCACCTGGGAGGAACAGATTCATCACTCGGCCAGCTGGAAAAAAATGCTGAAGAATATGAGCCAGTAATTTACTATTTCTGTCTTCCAGTAGCATAAATGTACCTACTGCTGTGGCCAACTGGAAGTTTTTATCTGTGGTATTAGGAGTGACTGAATAGAAGTTAGTCATATTAATTTACTAGTGGGGTAGTTGTAGGTGATACTTGCACTAACCTTGGGTGTGTGCCTTAAAAGTGGCACTCATACATGTGCCATTTGTAACCAGTGAACTGCAGCTGCTCATACAAATGTCCACAGGCATTTTCTGTCTCGGGTCTTGAGGAGTTGATATATTTCCCTCTGTGAATGTGGATGCATCCATGTGTACGTAGCTAGGTGTGTATACACCTATTTCTTGTGTCATTTCAGCCTGGAAAACTTGGCATTAAATATTTACCTACCTCTAAACCATGTACTCGGATGAAGCTTAAATGGCAGATATCTTACGTCTGCCCTGTTAGTTTTTTCTGTGTGGTTGCTCAGAGATCAGAGGATAAATTGGGGCAGCAGGAATATCAGGAGTCGCTGTTCTTTGCTGCAGTTATATCTATGAATCCCAAAGACTTTCTGCTCTGCTGCAAAATGCAGCAGATTTTTGAGTGTCTGCTGAGGTAGCTTAATGCCAGCTCAAGAAATATGTCGTGTATCAGAAAGGACTTCTGCTCCCATATCCTCACGTAATCTATTCACAGATTGAAACAAATGAAAATTCAGCCTTCATATGTCTCAATTGTGAGGGTCTTATGGGTTACAAAGCTATTCTAGCCCATACTCCATTTTGAGTTAGTCCCTTCTTCAGAAGTTTTTCTCAAACCTTCCTGGTGTTCGGTGAGTTTCTATGCAAATGAGGTAGATCTGTAGCTTTCAAATGAAATTTCATCAAATTAAAATATGCAAAACATGTCCATGTGTTCAGTTCTGAGATAAGCTATGGTGTTCTGTCTCATTGTAGGAAAATACGTTCACCTGCTTTCTTCAGTTGAAGAATTCCTGATGTGTTCTCTTACTTGAAAAATACAGAGCCTTTTTTATATATGGCAGCTATTTGAGGGTAAAATAAGGTGTCAGTTTTGATATGTGCCTTTACAGTTTTGTTTAGATCATAGGCCTTTGGCGCAAGGTTAGCTCCACTCAAAGCAGTAGTCCATCTGAATTGATTAGAGGTGCTTACTTCAAGCAGCTAAGCTGAGCCTGCTGACACACGTCTTGGTACTGTCTAGGCTTGTGTTCCTCTTAAACCAATAGATAAATCACTTGTCTGTTTCTAAGTGTCTGAAATTCAGTAAAGAATTCAAATTTCTTCTGTTTGTCTGTGTTGTAAAGTGCTATTTTCTTCCCCTAGGAAGTAGAACTCCGAGTCACTATGACAAAGTCAGAAAAAGGTAGTCTGGGTTTTACAGTGACCAAAGGTAACGATAACATTGGCTGCTACATTCATGACGTTGTTCAGGATCCTGCCAAAAGTGATGGGAGACTGCGACCTGGAGACCGACTGATAAAAGTGAGAGAATTAATGTTTTCAGATACAGGAATTGCGTGAACATGATAACTTTAACTCAAAAATAAAAAAAAAAACCACGTACTCTGTGAGCCAAAGTAAATGTGGTTGAGGAACAAAGGCATGTACTTTCCGAGACACAATATTTGATTGAACTTAAACAAAAGAAATACAAGTATGAAAACATGTGAGAAGATTACTGAAGGGAGTTATGGTATATCCCACAGCTAGGCATGTGTGCAACCGATATTCATGAGGGAAAAAAAAAAATTTAAAGAGAAAAACATTCACTGATTAAATAAGATGGTTGCTCAAATATGTGGAGGCGTTGTTGGTCAAATACATCTATGGCTAGCGTATTGTTAAGAAATAAATTTTAAGAGATTTGCTGTAGGAGAGTTTAACAGGTACATATCATGTAGTACGGATGTTCATCATAGAATCATAAAATAGTTTGAGTTGGAAGGGACCTTTAAAGGTCATCTAGTCCAACCCCCTTGCAATGAGCAGGAACATCTTCCACTAGATCAGGTTGCTCAGAGCCCCGTCCAACCTGACCTTGAGTGTTTCCAAGAATGGGGCATCTACCACCTCTCTGTGCAACCTGTTCTAGTGTTTCACCACCCTCATAGAAAAATTTTTCCTCATACGTAGTCTAAATCTATCTTCTTTTAGTTTAAAACTATTACCCCTTGTCCTATCACAACAGGCCCTGCGATAAACTTTGTCCCCGTCTTTCTTATAGGCCTCCTTCAGGAACTGGAAAGCTGCTATAAGGTCTCCCCAGAGCCTTCTCTTCTCCAGGCTGAACAACCCCAACTCTCTCAGCCTGTCTTTATAGCAGAGATGTTCCATCCCTCTGATTGTTTTTGTGGGCCTCCTCTGGACCTGCTCCAACAGCTCCATGTCCTTCTTGTGCTGAGGACTACAGAGCTGGATGTAGGACTCCAGGTGGCGTCTCACCAGAGCAGAGGAGAGGGGCAGAATCACCTCCCCCAACCTGCTGGCCATGCTTCTTTTGATGCAGCCCAGGATATGGTTGGTTTTCTGGCCTGAGAGCGCACATTTTTGGTGCATGTCCAGTTTTTCATCCACCAGTTACCCCCAAATCCTTCTCAGCAGGGCTGCTCTCAATCCCTTCATTCTCCAACCTGTATTGACACTGAGGGTTGTTCTGGCCCATGTGCAGGACCTTGCACTTGGGCTTGTTGAACCTCATGAGTTTCATACAGGCCGACTTCTTTAGCTGTCCAGGTCCCTCTGAATGGTATCCCATCCCTTGTAGTACTAGTTTCCGATTAACTGAAAACTTGTGTTTAGGCTTACAAGGACTGGGAGCAATAGTGATAAAGTACAGAAGACAGGCTATGTGTGTGAGTCGTTGCTAGAATAGGACGCTGAAGCACTGCCGAATACAATTAAACCTTCATAAGGTTAGGCAAATACTAGTCAAATTGGATTAGGCTGTGAGTCAGACTTTCAGATGTTAGCCTATGCAGTTGTAGCATTCCAATTTTTAAAATAGGAATAGTAAAATAATATACCTCTTTGCATTGTTTAAAATTTTGACACCTGAACAGCAAACTTATTCCTTCACTTGCAGAAGTTCAGTTACATTTATGTATTCTGTCTCCTTGGGTAAGTATAATGAACTGCAGCTGTTGTTGATAAAGCATCTATTGTTTTGTCCTTTCCTGTCAAATGTCAACACTAGGAACAGTAATAAATGTTTCCACGGTAATGCTAACTGTTTTACTTGGAGCCTAACAAGGAGATATTTGTTGCTTTTATTTTTGCAGGTTAATGGCATTGATGTCACTAACATGAGTCATACTGATGCAGTAAATTTTCTCCGTGCTGCCCCAAAGACTGTCAGATTAGTGCTAGGGCGTGTTTTGGAGCTACCCAAGATGCCAGTGTTGCCTCACTTACTGCCTGATATTACACTAACCTGCCATAAGGAGGAGCTAGGTAACACAGAAGTATACTGCTTTTTGCTCTAAAGCAAAATTTTTCCCTTCGGTTACAAAGAATGAACTTTATTTTTTTTTTTTTCCCTTTTTCCTGCAAAGGTTTGTTGTTATCAGGAGGTCATGACAGCCTTTACAAAGTTGTGTATATTAGTGACATTCTCCCCAGATCGGTTGCTGCCAGAGAGGAGAGTCTCCATGCGCTAGATATTATCCATTACATTAATGGAGTAAGCACACATGGAATGACTCTGAAAGAAGCCAGAAGAGTGCTGGAAACATACCTTCCGAAAGTGGTGCTCAAAGTGACCAGGTATGTTTTAGAAGCAAATGCTTCCCTGTACTTTTTGTCTTTCTTGCGAGATTGTATGAGTGCATGGGTAAAGCATTTTTCTGGCGTGACAACTAGGATGGTACTAGGTGGTGTATTATTGAGGACTGGTACCGCAAAATGGGCCTGTATATTCGCCATTTTTGTGCTTCCATGGAGCAGAAGGCTACTTAGTACTTGCTGTGCTTTGTGTTTCTTGGGAAGACAAGGCTGTGTCCAGCTGTGAAGTGCAAGTGTTCAAAATACCATTTTCAAAATATGACACAGGTTATTTAAATATAATTACTCCTTTTTCTTAAAGCTGCTACTGAAGGTTCTACAGTCATAAAAAGGAGATAAAATTTTGTTTGGTGCTTATATAGTTCTACTGTCACATGGATGTCCCAGCACACTGGTGAATGTCAAAACCCTATGGCACAGATCCTAGTGCACCACTGTATTTTCACTGATCCTTGCTGCTTCTTTTATGGCAATGCAGCAGTCTAAAAAGCCATCCAGATTACTCTGTTTTAATATTTACTTGGGACTGCAACATTTATTTCATTTTTGAAGTCTTCCAGCTGTGCATGCTGCTCTTTGCTTCTTCTCTCCCTTTCTCCTTCCCATTCTGTTTTATCCCAGAAGGAGAAAGAGTTACAAAGTCCTGATGCTGCAAGGTTGAATCTTTTTGTCAGAATCTGGAAGGAAAGTCTAGCTCTTACAAACTCATCAGTGCTCCCTGAAGTAGGAAGTAACCAAACTACCAGTGCTTAATTTCTCAACGAGTATTTTAAGTATTCTAGAACTGTTGTAACAGAAAGCAGTATTGGCAGTTTTTCTGATAGTACATATTTACATCAACATCTGATGATTACCATGATTTATTTATTTTTTAGTAAAAATTTCTGTAAACATTTATTTTCATAGAGATGGTCATGCAGTGCTTCCAAAATCCAAGAGCCCCGATAGCTCAAATCCATGGCCAGTGAAAGCTAATGGTAAGATTTACGTGCTTACTTATTGCAAGTGAAATACACATGTTTATGAAAATGAATTGATATGGGCCTTAAGATACTATCCTAGTTCAGTGGCTGGACTAGAACTCCACTTACTGAGATCAGCTCCAGCAGGTGTTTGCTTGATCTTTCTTTTAAAAGCTCCGTGAGAAGAGATTCAACTAGTCTCTTTATGCTTCCATTTGTTTTGTAGTTTAGAAATTCTAATATCAAGCCTAAGTCTTTAAAGGAGTTAAGAAATATCAAGCAATCATCATCATAATTGTTATTGATAATAATGTTATTTCCTCTGACCAGGCATAAAAATACAAATTTGTTACATTTGAAAGGGCTTCAGGTCTCCTGTTGGTCTTCTCTTTTTCAAGACCAAAGGAACTCAAATTGATTTTATTGGTCCCCTAGAATTTATGTACCTCTCGCTGTTTTGCTCTTCAAGTGTGGTGCTTCTGGTTGCATATATGGCATTGGGTGAGGCTCACCAGTGCCAAGCAGACAGGAAGAATTATTTCCAGGGTTGTATAGACAGCATTCCTGTTAGTACATCCCGACTGAGATTAACTTCCTGTTGCTAAATAGTTCCTTGTTCAGTCACTTAGACTCAGGATACTTCAGCACCTACGTTTGCTTCTGTGCAGAGTAACCACTTATCACAGAATCACACACAAAATCACAGAATGGTAGGGCTTGGAAGGGACTTCTGTGGATCGTCTAGTCCAAACAGCCTGCTAAAGCAGGGTCACCTAGAGCAGGCTGCACAGGACCTCGTTCAGGCGGGTTTTGAATATCTCTAGAGAAGGGGAATCCACAACCTCTCTGGGCAGCCTGTTCCAGTGCTCCGTCACCCCCAAAGTAAAGAAGTTCTGCCTTGTGTTTAGATGGAACTTCCTATGCTTCAGTTTGTGCCTATTGCCCCTTGTCCTGCTGGGCACCACTGAAAAGAGTCTGGCCCCATCCTCTTGACACCCAGCCCTAAAATAATTATAGGCATTTATAATATCCCCTCCCTTCAGGGAGGAGTCTCTTCTTCAGGCTAAACAAGCCTCAGCCTTTCCTTGTAGGAGAGATGCTCCAGTCCCCTCATCATATTCATAGCCCTCCGCTGGACTCTCTCTAGTATTTCCTTGTCTTTCTTGAACTGGGGAGCCCGGAACTGGACGCAGTACTCCAGATGGAGCCTCACTAGGGCAGAGTAGAGGGGAAGGAGAACCTTCCTCGACCTGCTGGCCACACTCTTCCTAATATACCCCAGAATACCGTCTGCCTTCTTAGCAACAAGAGCACACTGCTGCCTCATGGTTACCTTGTCCACCAGGACACGCAGGTCGCTCTCCACAGAGCTGCTTTCCAGCCGGTCAGTCCTGAGCCTGTACTGGTGCATGGGGTTATTCCTCCACATGTGCAGGACCCTATGCTTGCTGTTGTTGAACTTCATCAGGTTCCTCTCTGCCCAACTTTCCAGCCTATCCAGGTCACGCTGAATGGCAGCACAGCCTTCTGGTGTATCCACCGCTCCTCCCAGCTTTGTATCATCAGCAAACTTGCTGAGAGTACACTCTGACTCTTCATCCAGGTCATTGATGAAGAAGTTGAACAAGACTGGGCTCAGTACTGACCCCTGAGGGACACCACTAGTTACAGGCCTCCAACTAGACTCAGTGCTGCTGATGACAACCCTCTGAGTTCTGCCATTCAGCCAGTTCTCAATCCACCTCACTGTCCACTCATCCAGCCCACAATTCCTGAGCTTGCCTAGGAGGATGTTATGGAAGACAGCGTCAAAAGCCTTGCTGAAGTCGAGGTAGACAACATCCACTGCTTCTCCCCTCATCTATCCAGCCAGTCATAGAAGGCAGTTACTTACCATCTTAAGCATTTTCTTTTTCTTTGACATGTGGCACTTTGCATTTGTCTTGATTCATCACTCTTGTTTTTCATGCTTTCTTTGATGTACCTAGATAACTTTGAGTATTTATCTTGCCTTCTGAAATAATTGCAACTCTTACAGTTTGGTGTTGCTCACATATTTTCCAAGTATGCTACACATTTTGTTTCAAAAAACTTAGTCAAGATATTCATTAGGAACAAGCCCTGTAACCAAATCTTGGAAGACCCCACTTAAAACTCCATTCCTGTAGATGACTTGTCATGCATAGGTTCATGACAAGATATAAGGTTACTGTTAGCCTGCAGTTATTTCATCTGCAAGTTTCTTCATTTGTAAAAGTGTAATGTGTATGAAAATCCAGAACTTCACTAGTAGCTAGATACATAGCATCTACTAGTTCCACTTCATCTCGTGTATTATATTAGTAATGGGATGTCTAGGTTAGGCGGTGATCTCGGATATCATAGTATCACTCTTTTCTTTACCAAGAAGGGAAAGGTACCTTTGAACAAGGACCCAGATGTCAGATGATGTTTAAAAAAAAAAAAATTAGTGACAGGTGATTGAGGGGTTGTATTTTGTACATTTCAAGGGAAAGGGAGTCATACCCTGTTTCGCAAAGGAGTGTGTTTCCACTGTAAATTGTTAAGCTATTTAGCAACATTTCTCTTTGCTTAAAGTAGGCTACTTGTATTAGCATTTATGCTTTCTGATCCTGTTGAATGTAACATTCAAAAAGCCATTACAAAGTACAATTAGTAACGTAAGTTTGGCAATGCCCAGTAACCAGGCAGGCAGAAGTGTTATTTATTTCATAACGTAATACTAAATACCTTGTTTCTTTTATAAAAGCAAGTAATGGGGGCTAATTTAATTTCTGTGAAAAAGCTGCTGTGAAGTTGTTGTTTTTCCCATTTTTATTTAGGCTGTTCCTGTGATCCCTGTGATAAAACAGAAAAGGCAATTGATGCTTATGGGCCCAAGGTAAATACTCCTCTATTGCGCCTATTATCATTAACCAGAGAAAAGGATCTACTTTACACACATTTTTAAACTAAATAAATAAATTAATCTGTTAATGAAAGTATGCAAACCCACTATTGTCAGTTGATGTGAATAAGCAGTGATCATAATAAATATGCAAGTTTTTTGTATTGATCTTCTCTTTCTTTGGGACTGCTTTATCGAAATATGAACGGCCTTATGAGAAGGGTGCAGACTGTGATCCAGAAAACTCAATTCTGTTCACAGCTTCTGCAGATGCTTGCAAGTTACATTCACTAGATCGTTTTCTTTCTTTTTTCCCCTTTTTTTTTCTGAGAAATGGTGTGTTGTAGGATCAAAATTACTGAAGCTTGCATATGTTTTACAGAGGGTATAATAATGTTAAATACTACTGTGTGTTCTCTTGTAGTAGTTGCTGCTTCTTCACTATGTGTTCTTTTTTTCTCAGTTGCTTTGATTTTTTTTTATTTGCTCTTTCTATGTGAAACTTCTAACACACCTAAAAGCTGCCCACTCATCACCGAACTATCTCAAATGAGAATGCAAGGGTAGAGCGGCAAACTTCTTAAGGGTTTGCTTGCTGCTTCAGCAAACTGCCAGACTCATTAAGAGTTAATTTATACTGTTCTTTGCTTTCTTAGTTAAATGGCAATGGCATCCTAGGATCTTCTCAGGCAAATACAGAAAACAATATCCATCACAGAAAAGGACTAATGAATCTCTCAGGATCTGGAGATGCACCGTCCCCTGGCTTCACCAATCAGATATCAGATCTTTCTAAACACAATGACAAATCAGGTAAGAGGAGGTGAAATGGGGAACAGCATCATTCAGTCTTTAGTGTACAAGTCCAAGAGAATGAAGGCGTTGTTGAATAGGCTGAAGTAAGTCAATGTTACGCTGGCAGTCAACTTTGGAAGGTCATCTCCGAGTCGTGCACCCTGCTTTAGAGGAATTAGTTGATGTTGAAAGTAGATTTATGAAAATTGGATTCTGTTTTAGAGAGAAATGAAGTAAAACCATGATAACAGCTAGAAATAATGCCATGGTTCCTGCCTCTTCAATTTTTTTTTCACTAAAACATCCTATATTGGGAAAAGTCATTTTGTACTGTTTCCCTTTAGAAACAGATGTTGCAGATGATGAATATTATGATGATGATGATCACAATGAAGTTGTCCAGTATCTCTTGGATGTTGTTGATGAGGAAGCTCAGAACCTCTTAAATCGTAATAATGCAACTTCAGAGGCTCAGGGTCTTCTACTTCTCAAGAAGGCTGCATCAGAAGATCACCTGCCAGGTAACATGAGCCATTAAAAAAAGCATATCATTAACAGCAAAATATTTCTCGAAACAAGGTGCCAAGTAAGCAATCGATTTGGCAAGAGGGAGAGTTGACATTGAATTGATGCATGAACTGAAAGTTTTCTAGGTAGAACACAGACAAATGATTGCTGATTCCAGTGAACTTCAGACGCAATTTAGTAAGTCAAGTTCTGGTTTGATAATCTGGATTTTACTTTAATCTAGGAAAATTAATCCCATTCTTGAATTGTCTCTCAAGTGGAATTCTTATTGTTTAGATACCTGGTTCTGCAGCTACAGTCATTTTGAAATGCTGAAGAGCCTCAACATTTCATTGATTGCAGATTATACAACTGGGAAATGTGTTAAAATCTCTCAAAACCAAACAATTTGCCAACCTGCTTTGTCTCATTTAGAAAAGCTGTTTTTTTAGTACCTGCTTCTGTTGGTACGCCTTTCTTTTCCTTCGTTCAGTTTCCTCAGCTTCAGTTGTTATTAACTGAATTTTAGTGTGGAGTAGGATTTGTAGGTCCTTTGTTGGTGTCACACTATGTATGTATGGTCCAGAAGTCTGAGCAAGATATTTGCTACTCCTGTAGAGGTTCCTTCTAGAACTCAAGATATACCTTCCAAAATTACAATTATTTCAGCTCTTTTGCTGCTTGTTGTGGTTTAACCCGGCAGCTGGCAACTAGGACCAGATAGCCACTCGCTCACTCTGCTCCGTCCAGTGGGATGGGGAGGAGAATGGACAAAAAGTAAAACTCGTGGGCTGAGATAAAGACAGTTTAATAAGACAACAGAGGGAGGAATAATGATAATAATAATAATAAAGAATATTCAAAACCGTCAATACACGATACAATTTTTCTCACTGCCCGATGACCGATTGCGCAGCCTGTTCCTGAGCAGCGATTGTGGATTTCGCGGAGCTCATGGATTTCACAGAACCCATGGATTTCACAGAGCTCCTGCCTGCTAGCCAGCCCCCATTTATATACTGAGCATGATGTCTATGGTATGGAGTATTTCCACTGGCCAGCTAGGGTTAGCTGCCTAGCTGTGCTCCTTCCTAGCTCCTGCACGTCTGCTTATTAGCTGAATATGAGAAACTGGAAAAAAGTCATTGATTTTTTTAGCATCAAGTGAAAGCATCAGTGTTATCAACATTGTTCTACTACTAAATGCAAAACACAGCAGCTGCTGGGAAATTAAACTCTATCTTAAATTAACTCTGTCTTAGCCAAAACCAGGGTACTGCTCTTCAAGTTCATTGGGTTATTGTCATAGGTCATTACATTAGAAATCAGGAAACACTGAGATTCTGGCTGTGCCAGGACCTCAGCTGAGGAATATCATTGGAGCTCCACTACTTCCAATTTCTCATAGCTAGGATCTGGCCTTTGCAGCTGAAGATGAATTGAATCCATAAGATATGGCAGAAGTGAACTACTGCAGCAGACAGATACAAGTCAGATTTTATCTGGCACATCTTAAGTAGGTCTTGTTAATACAAAGAGCAAGTAGAATCCTGGTTTAGACCTGCTGTTGGTCTAAATGTAACTGAATTTCAGAAACACTGTTGACATGGGAAGGAAAGAAGCCTGAAGTCTGATTATCCTATACAGTAAGGCCTCATTTTCAGCACACTGGTAGCAAAGGGACTTAAAAGATGTGCCTTGGTTATTCTGGCACCTGTATTCCCTGTGTAGTGCCAAACAGGTGTAACAGGATTCAGATATGTGAGCAGGTGACTCCTGGGCATCAGTTAGTGTGTTTATGCTGTATCTCCTGATTTTCCTGTTCCAGTAGAGATTAATGGAAACCTAACAGAAGCTAAGTCTGAAGACACAGACTGTGATGGGTCATCTTTACCTGAAGACTTTTCAGAGGTGGGATGGCAAGAATCTCTCAGACATTTGTCTGCTGATTTTGCTTTCTCAGACACTCCCTTTGTATTTGTAGAACTTGTGGAGATAACTTTGCATGTCTTTTAAAAGAAAGCCTCTTTGTCAGTAGTAGTTGTAAATGATGCACAATTATTTTAAAGCAGTGTGTGTTCTATCATAAATTAACTATATAAGAGATCAAAGCGTAGAGTTATTTTACACTGTTTCTCATAGAAGCCCAACAACTTTTTTCCAAAAAGGGCAATAATAACTACCTTATTAATGTTATTTCAGACATTTAATCTGAAAGATTTCCTTGATTCCTGCTCAAAGACAGGAAGCAGTCTCAATGGTGGACTGGGTGGACTTAACTGTCCAAAATGTAAATTTGAGCTTTCTTTTCATCCTACTTTTTGCTAGGATATGTTCATTAACTTGAACAACTTCTATATGTGGTTTACCCTACAATATTGCATATGCTGTTTTACATCAGTCACTAGATGCCCAGGTTTTGTCTCATATTTCAAATCAGCAGAACTCTGTCCATCCAGCACATCCTGGCTGTTGCAGCTTTCTGTCCAGCTGGTAGAGCTGAGACTTAAATCGGGAATCTGGCTCTGTCAGTGTGCTCTAGGAGATCCGCAAATAAAATTCTCTGAATATGGCAATGGAAACTTGTGAGGTGGCCTAATAAGGGTAGGTGGTTTTGTAGAGTTTTTCTTGAAAGGAGGATCGAAATGCCAGCTTCTCTGCTGAGTCTTCATTGTCTGTTGAGGAAGGCGTATATAGGAGTGCCTGTCATTTAGGAGTATAGCCCTGTTCTGTATAGGAATGGTGGTTTGACAAGAGGCACAAGTTTTCACTATCAAACTTACCTCATAAAGGGTTCTTAAGTATTAGAAACAATGAAAGTCAACTGGGGAAAATTTAGATGGCTCTACTGCTGCTGCTGAGGAAAGTCTTTCAGTATGTGCTGCTTTGACCATAGTACCCTTCAGAAATAGTCCATGTAATTGTTAATTAAAATTTACAGTGGGTGAGTGTTAGAACTATGTCCTTTAATGTGTTTTGAAATATTTCTTCTACTAGCCAACACCTGTAAATGGTTATGAAGACTATTGCGAAGTAAAAGCTATGCCAGAAAGGTAAGATTTCTTTTCTAGTGTTGCTTGAAAGCAAACCTGTGAAGTCTGAAACTTGGAAAAGGGATATGTTATAAAGGGGGTAACAACCCAAAAAAACCTACCCCCAAAACAAACCCAGCAAAATATCTGTGCAATATCTTGTTGAATTGCTCGCTGTCTATTCTTGTTATTCAAAAGATTATAATTTGCCTGAATACTAGTCAGCTTTGTGTGGTTTACTATGCCCTAGTCTTATTTATTCCTTTGATACGGTGTTATAACGAGTAACTGTGCTGTGTTTAAATGGCTCCAAATAACTTAATTTGCATTGTACTAACGATTTGGTACTTGCATGTGAAGAAAACACTCAATGCTGTCTTCAGTTGAATCTTTACAAGTTTCATTGATGTTACTACTTCTGGTTTTAGAGCACAGGAGCTAAACCGTATAGTTGCACTGGTCCATCTGTTCCCATCTGGATGCCTGGGTTGTTTGGTGTTTTTTTTTCACATGGAAAACTAAGGATATGCCTGGCCAAGTTACTAGCTGTCCCTTTGAGCCACCTTGAATTCTGGAAGTTCCCAAGATGGTTTTTCTTTCTGAAATAATTTTAGTCCTTAGTCTAAGTGAAGCTTCAGTCGAAACGTATATACTTCTTTTTATGTTTTAGTTAAGTTTCTGGGAAGTTTTGGGTTGAGACTTGGCACAAGCAGCGACATTATGACCTAAAATACTTAATAGGTTTATCACCATCTTCAACAAAGCTAGAAAACTTGCAATTTAAAGTAAATATTCTAGTGTATAGGCAGTGAATTGTGTGAATGGTACAAGTCTGCTATGGGGTGTTATTTGACTGCTTAGCCTTTGAAAAGTAATTGCAGTGCTTTTACTAGACTAGAAGTTATTACTAGATTCATGTCTTCCTGGCTCTTTTTCCACTGTTACCTTTTTCAAAGTCCCGCTGGGGATGTAAAAAAGGGAAAAAATGGTGGGTTTTTTTGAGAATACTGGTGTGCATCTGGTCTAGAAATACTTGCAGCTATAAATTACTTTCTGGTGATTTCCTTATTAGATTGCAAATGGATTGGTTTTTTCTAGGTGTTCTTTCTTACTTCCGTACCTTGTCCTCTGTAGATCTCATCCACAACTACCCTTGAGCCAAGCAGATGAAGATGAAATCACGTGGGGAAGTGATGAACTGCCAATTGAATCAGTCAGCCAGGAATGTGTAAATAAAGGCAAGAACTTTAACAAATAATCAGTGGAAAAGTGAGGATCACATTAAATAGATGAAATGTCAGAAGTGAATTTTAGAATGTCCCAGATATGTTTTGGGGGCGTAATGACAGGTATAATGCAAAATCTAACAGCTCAGCAACCCATTGGAAAGTATCTTCACAGCTTTGTGTAATAAATGTGTGAGAGTCAATAGGAACAAGTATTGGCAACATTGTGCCTGTAGTTGTAGTAAAGTTGAAACCAGCTGAGATGCTTTCTTCCGTAGTATCTATCTGACAAAAGCTGTAACGAGATGTTTGACTGTGATCAGAGCATTATGTTACGTGCTTCACATACTGGTTACTCCATGCTCAAATTAGGCAGCACTTTTAATTCTGGTAACAGAGAGACTCTTGCTTTACTAATTTTGTTGTGCTTTAGAGAAACACTGAATGCCTGATAGAAAGCAAGCTTTATTGGGAATAAAAGATGTATTTAACGCATCTTATGATTACTACTTGAAAGACGTGTCGAGTACAAGTGCTAAAAATGAAGTCACAGGCTGTGGTGTTTCAGTGGAGAGTTTTGAATTCATCCCTGTGTGCATTCATCAGTTTTGTAGGTTATTGTGAGAAGAACTTACATTTAAAATGTATTTGAACTTTATTTCAGTGTATTTATTGTAAGTTCAGGCAAATGCTCCCTTTAGTTCCTGGATTCATCGAAGCCGATTTTGCGTCATACTGGTTTTGTTAGTTAATTTGGTTTTGCCTCTCAAACTGAGAGGACATCTGTGTATTCTCTCTGGTGTATGGAGGCATTCTAGAGAAAGCAGGTAGTACAGTGGTGAACAGAAAGAAGGAAATCCAATGTTGCACTACAGTTTACGTTTCCCTAGTTTTATTTATTTATTTATATTTAGATCAATTTGTCTTGTTCTTCTGCTAGATTTCACTTTAGTGACAGATGAAGAGATCTCTGCACTCTCTACTGTGAATGTGCTTCCTGGAGGCAGGTACTCTGGAGCCAAACTGAAGTCAGTAATCAGGATGTTGCGTGGATTGCTGGAACAGGGAGTCCCTTCTAAAGAGATTGAAGTGAGTAACTATTTGTCCTTTAAAGTCCTTTTTTCTAGTATGAAACAGTTAGAAATAGAATGGCTGCTTCGTCACTGCCTAAAATACCACAGCTCTTTAATTTGCAGCTCTGAAGGGATGAATAGACTTCTTTTACCAAAGATTTCTCTCCCTTCCCCCCACTAGCTGCTGAGAGATTAGTTTGAACCAGGAATTCAATTCAAAAGGCTGCAAAATCTAGCTGCAGAATGTGAAAACAGCCTTTCCAAAGTCTTAAGTCAACCATGTTACACAATCTCTTTTTTGGGAGAATGAGATAAAATGTTTACTGGATGATAGTTTTTATTACTTTGTTTCGTTTTCTTAGCTATGTGAAATTAGATTCCTTCCTGTGACGGAATTATTTTGCATATCCACATTAGGATTTTGTTTTAATGATTCTGTCTGTTGAAGACTTGGTTACGTAACTGCTCTTAACACTTGTTACCATTAGGTGCTTTCTAATGCACGTGTAATTGCTTCTTTACAGAACCTTCAGGAGTTAAAACCTTTGGATCAGTGTTTGATTGGACAAGCAAAGGAGAATAGGAAAAAGAACAGATACAAAAACATACTTCCTTGTAAGTCCTAACTAATCTGAAGTTCACTATTGATATTTTGTCACAACCTGTATGGTCAGATCAATTAGATCAGAAGTGGGATGATTTGATTCCAAATCCCAGTTCTGCTATTGAGTAAGGAAAATAATAAATCTGCCATTCATTTTCTACACATTTAAAGCAAACATCTATAAAGCAGTTTAAGATCGGTGAACAGTGGACTACTGTAGTAGGTAGGGATGGATGTTCACAGATTCTTCAGTTGTTTCAACGGATCGTGTTTTAAGAGTTGTATGTATGGAGTGAGACAAGATTTTTTCAGTTTTACCCATGTAAAATTGGAAAAATAGACATATGTACTATTGTCAGTTAATTTTCTGCAACAAAATTCTGTTTGTTAGGTGGGAGATGTGTGGAGGAGAAGTGAGAACTGACAAAGGTTAGTTCCGAGTGAGAAATACTTGACCTCAGTTTCAGAGGTGCTGCAGTTCAAATCACGAATCCTGCCTGTCTTCTGATTATATTTCTCCCCTAGACATCGTTTTCTTTATTCAAAGAGAAGTGCGGATTAGTATCCTAAAGCAAGAATTGTAGTGATTTTTTAATTATTTTTTTTTAAATAAGATCTAGAAGCATCTGTGGAGATAAGTACTATGTGAGTGTGTAAGGCGCAGCATCTATATCGTGCGAAGGTTTAATTATGTACACACATAACACTGAGGTATTTTTGTTGTGTGGGGATTGCAGATGATACCACTAGAGTACCTCTTGGGATTGAAGGTGGATACATCAATGCCAGCTTCATTCGTATGCCAGTGGGGAACGAAGAGTTCATTTACATTGCATGTCAAGGACCACTCCCTACTACTGTAGCAGATTTCTGGCAAATGGTTTGGGAGCAAAGTTGTACTGTGATTGCCATGATGACTCAGGAGGTTGAAGGAGAAAAGATAAAATGTCAGCGTTACTGGCCAGATGTACTCAATAAAACCACCATGATAAATGATAGACTACGGCTTGCTCTTATAAGACTCCAGCAACTGAAGGGCTTTATCATTAGAGTGCTGGAACTAGAAGAGATTCAAGTAAGTGAATCTAATTCTACATGCTGAGCATTTTTTTCTGAGTGTTGACATTTTTATCCTCATACTTCTGGCTTGCCTGCTTTCAATTGCGATGTCTACATCAAGGGGTAACTCAGTGCTTCTCTTTGCCCAGTGATCATTAGTGGGCAATTCTTGCTCGTTGCAGCTTGTGCTACTCTGTGACCTTTATAGAAGGCAGTTGGGCCAGGAGATTACTTCATTACACTGATGAGACTCTAAATTTTGGCTCCCTAAGTGCCTTTGGCCACAGAAACATGTAAAGAGATATGCAATTCACTAAGAATTCAGTGTGGCTTGTTCATGTGTGATCAACTCAGTCCGCACAGTGAACCTTATGCTATTCAATTACTTTTTAGTTATTTTCAGTTTAGCTCATTGTTTCTCTTGATTTATTGAATTACAGAACACCTTCATTGGGCAAATCCCTCTCTTCTGAGATTGCTTCCTTTGGAAACTTATTTGTCTTTTTATTCTTCCTGTGTGTTACATTTTGTTGTTATTGTTGTTTTTAAACCTCAGACAGGTGAAGTACGGCACATTTCCCATCTGAACTTCATTGCCTGGCCTGACCATGACACCCCTTCTCAACCAGATGACCTGCTTACTTTTATCTCCTACATGCGGCATGTCCACAAATCGGGACCTATCATAACTCACTGCAGTGCAGGCATTGGACGATCAGGGACCCTTATTTGTATAGACGTTGTCCTAGGGTTAATCAACAGAGACCTTGATGTGAGTACCCAAGAAGATGAGCTAAGCTGTGGTTTTGACTTGCAGGAAATGTGTTCCATTGGATCTATTCAATTGTTTAAAGAATATGCCATGGTTTTGAGAGTAGCATGCTGTCCATGTCTCAATGTAACATAAATCAGGGTGTAAGACACTAGTACCTGTGAAGTGTTTCTATGTTGATGATTCTGGGGGGGGGGGAAGAGCTCTAACATCTGTTGGTTCTTGGTTAGCTCAGGGAATCTTGTTAAGTGTCCTGTTTGTTGACACCTCAGCAATCCAGCATTGTTAGGTACCATTTGAGACGTTCTAGGGTACGTTGCAAGGACATGCACTACTTCAGCAGATTTCTGGCCTGGGAACAACAGTGTGTTGCCGTGATGACTCGGGCAATTGAAGGAAAAGTTAAAATGCCTGCCTTACCTGGCTGGGTGTATTCAGCGGAACTATCGTGTTAAATGGTGTTAGGGCTGAGAGTTGTGGCACTCGGTCAGTTAGAGATGCATGAACTGTCAGAGGGCAGCTAGAAGGCAAGTAGAGTATCTGTGTAGGCAACTGAATCAAAAATTCAGTGTACAAACATCTCGTCTGGAGATGAGGGAGAGATTATGTAAATTAACTTTTCCAGCACAACCAGGGATGTGCTTTCTAGGGTGATCCACAGGAAGGTGCTAGCTTCCTTATGTTTATGTCCTTCAGTGGCCTGGTGTAGCAAATCTTTTTGTAAATTTGTAGAGAAGAGGAGTTATGTCATGCTTAGCTCAGCAGGGTTGCTAAGCCCGCGCTAAATGTCTAGAACTTTATAGGCTTGGGGAAATAAAAAGTATTTTGTTAGGCTGAATCAAGGGGCTCTATTTTCTGCATGCTCAGGTCCCAGTAAGAGTAAGCAAGAGAGCCTGTGCACAGAGAGAGAAGTCAAAAGGAGTGTCTCACGTAGGAGGGCCACATCCATAGTGTCCAGAGACAGCACATGCTGGTTATCTACTAGACATGCATAGGCTATAGTGAACTGTTACTTGTTTCACTCCTAAATGTTTAATGTACCTAGTTGGATTCCTTGGTTTGATGCTGGGGATGTTTCCTTTATATGCATGTATGTCTCTCTTGAGTGTTTAACTTGTTGTTTGTTTTGGTAGTTTGACATCTCAGATCTGGTGCGCACAATGCGTCTGCAGAGACACGGGATGGTTCAGACAGAGGTGAGTGGCTTGCCCAGGTATACACTAAAGGAAAGACACTGGAATTCTAACTGGTGTGCCAGTAAACTTTCTGTGATGCACACAATGATTGTCTTTGTGCGCTCTAGTGCAACATTTATGTCATGAGAATTAAATCAGATGCATACCAGTGAGCAGCAGTATGTATTTAACAGTTACAAATGCATGCAATTTTTAACATGCTGTGCTGTTTTGGTCTGTGGTGTTTTTTTTAAAAAAAAAAAAGTTGGGAGTTTTCAGAGGCATGTGTTACAGGAAATCAGCTGAGCTTTTTTGGCTAAAAATGCCATTGTAAACTGAAGAGAAGGCCTAACTGTAGCTGCTATGAATCTCTAATACCACCAGAGATGTCTTAAAATTTCCTTTGGGGAGATAGTCAACCAAAAGTTAAACGAATGTTATAGGAATAATCACAGAATGGTAAGGGTTGGAAGGGACCTCTGTGCGTCATCTAGTCCAACCCTCCTGCCGAAGCAGGGTCACCTACAGCAGGCTGCACAGGACCTTGTCCAGGCAGGTCTTGAATATCTCCAGAGAAGGAGACTCCACATCCTGCCTGGGCAGCCTGTTCCAGTGCTCCGTCACCCTCAAAGGGAAGAAGTTCTTCCTCATGTTCAGACGGAACTTCCTCTGCTTCAGTTTGTGCCCATTGCCCCTTGTCCTGTCACTGGGCACCACTGAAAAGATCTTGGCCCCATCCTCCTGACACCCACCCTTCAGATATTTGTAAGCATATATTAGGTCCCCTCACAGCCTTCTCTTCTTCAGGCTGAACAAGCCCAGCTCCCTCAGC
>Ga0065711_1029032_pt1 | contig 37924 bp, 24 predicted proteins | sample Hoacrofraction12_FD_59098 | JGI IMG/M metagenome (GOLD analysis project Ga0065711, IMG submission 59098) | Hoatzin crop microbial communities from Cojedes, Venezuela - Epithelial fraction 12 v2 (version 2) | ecosystem: Host-associated > Birds > Digestive system > Esophagus > Crop | place...
CTGATGGTGCCAAGGATATGCTGCTATTTTAGGCACTGTCTTTCAGAAGAGCTGTAATTTTCTATGGCTAGTAATCTCCTGTTAGTATCAGTGTTAACCCTACTGACTCAGTTCAATTCTTCCTTGTAACTTCAGTCCAGTTATATTAATTCCTACAAAAGATTAAATGGGATGTGCATTTAGTGAACTGTTGTATAATGGTGCTATGCATTGTTTAATATAAAATACATCTCAATTCTACATAAGTGAACCATTACATGAAGAAATGCAACACTGGTAATACCTTTATAGTTAAAATTAACCTTTATCTGTGAATTCTACAATACACCTTTACTCTTTTAAATTGGAAATGAAATTACTAATAAAGTTTACATATATTCACTTATGTAGGCAATAAAAGGTGTTTCAAATTGACATAAGTTATGGATAAAATATGTGTCTTATGTCCTAATTTTGAAGGAAATTTTTTTCTGAACTACTCAGAACAGACATTAACAGAACAATGAAAAAAAGTAAACAGTCCCTGTGTACTGTTGTTATCCCACTTTGCCTCAAAACTAACAAAACTTGTCTTCTAGACTTGATTATATGACAACATATGCTAGTGTAAAGTTTTATCCTGGAATAAAATTATTTTTTAAATCAAGAGAAGCTACAGGTAGACAATTGCATATATACGAACATCTTCACTGGGGTTTCAGCTCAGTAATTCTAGGGGACACAGGAGAATGAAAAGTGACGGGGCGCAGCAGTGATTCTTCAGTTCCACCTCAGCTATAGCCTTGCAAAGACACTTACGCCAGCGAGGTCACAGTAAAGCATACCTTAGATTTTTTTTTTAATAGATAGTGACAGTCACCCTCCACATTCATGAACAGCAATGCTACCATTTCAGTAAAAGCAAGGGTCTTGGTGTATGTCTGCGCAATAGGATAAGAACCCTGGATTCATGGATGCTGCTGGCATGCTGGGTCTCTGCTCCACAACTATACCACAGGTTGGTTGGAATCCAGGTTTGCGCTGAGTTGGGGATAAAAATTAGCACCACCACAGCCCTGGAAGCAAAAGATCTGTTACTCTTGTTTATATAAGCACTTTGTAAATTAGTAGGAATGCAATTAATGGATCCAGCTCAATCAACCAGCTCCTGACAAAAATCCTGGCATAACGGTTCAATAGGACCCTGTCTATCTCCACAGAACATCTGGGGTTGGTTTTTTTTCAGTAAAATCCTTCACGTGGTTTTTAGAACGACAACTTCCAAATCCTTTTATTCATGCAGGATAAATTCTCAATGGTATTTCATTAATTCATGCCTAAGAGCATTAATATCTCTTCTTACTGTATTATGTCATCATTAATCTCAACCGCTCCCCATCAAACTTCCTGGCATGTGAAAAGGCTCACACCATGGTGCAGCCTGAGTGGTTATAAATGCTACTGAAAATCATACGAGCCTCAACTCAGCAGCAAGGAGCTTATAAAGGAGCATTCCATATAATGCACCAGCTGCTGAAGTCGTCAGTCTGGGATCCCAGATGGGGGAAGTCCCAGTTGCAGAAGCAACATTCAGAATAGGTAGTTTTATCAAGAAAATTCTTCTACAGCAAAGCGCATGTGATTCTTAATCATTTCTTCCTTGGGTGCACACCTCCTGTGTGTTGGAGTAGAAGCCCGGGCACAACGTAGGCTCTGCACTGCCAACCAGTTTAAAGTCTAGAGACGGCAAAGCTGAGCACAAAAGCATCTATGGACATTAAAAGGCCTGGTTCACAAATAAGAGGCAGCAGGTTAGTATATGCACGGGCTTTTCTAACAGAGAAGCAGGATCTATGAATAAGCCACATTGAATAGCTCTCTGGAATAGCTCTTCCAGTCCTCTTGTAGCATAAGAATTGCTTTAAAACAGCGTAAAGCTGCTGAACTTTCAGCCTCCATGATTGCTTAAGAGAATGAGTTCCAAAGGTTAACGAGGTTTTCATGAAAATAATTCATTTTCATTCACTTTAAACATACCACTTTCCTTCTTTTTTGCATTAGCAGGATAAATAGAAACTTCTTAGCTTGTATTCTTTATACCACTCATATTGTTTTAAATGCTTCCCCTCTGTCTCCTATTACTTGACTGGTTTCTAAACAAATCCTTGTTTTCAGCCTCCTGCATTTCTCTAATCATTTAGTTGCCAGTCCACAGAATTACTTTTTGTCGGTATGCGTTAAGAGATAGGGCAAGAACAACATTATGGGTGAACTGTTATTGTTGATTTATGGATAGAATTGTATTTTCTATCCTGTGCTTTTTTTTTTCCACATGGTCTCACATCGTCTTTTGTTTTCGTAGTATCCCTTCACAACACAATTTTTTCCACTAAGCTGATCATAGCAAGTAATGACCTAAATAGTTGTGGTTAATTTAGAACCCTGCAAAGCCTACGAATACTTCCAATTATTCCCCTGAATGTGTGCCCAACCTTGTATTTGTCAGCATTGCATTTCATCTGCATCACACTCCCCTTTTATTCACTTTGTTAACCCAGGTCATTCACAATCTTCTCTAGTTCTGATTAACTGAAGTAATTCTCTGTTAAGAGCAAACAGTGCCACCTTTCAGACAGCATGTTCATCCCCTTTTTCGGATAGCACCAGTTTGAATACAGGGTGTTGGGGCACAATAACATTAGCCTTTTGCCATGATAAAAAAAAAAATTGACCATTTAATCCTGCTCTGCTTCTTAGTTTCTAATGCACAACTACTTTAGCTCCCACTTCCTCAATGCTGGTTTGCTTTAATGGCTTCTTGGAAGGGATATTTTTACAAGGATTTTTTTTTCTTTTTTGAACCCAAATAAATTACAACCATTCCCTCCACTCTCAGCAGCTGCACGATTGACTTAATTTTAGTATGTTAGAGAGGCACAGTTTTCTTGCCCTAAGCATTTACATCTTTAGGCAATGTTTCCTCTGCACTATGCGCTTTAATGTTATGCTGCTGGATGTCAGACCCAAAAAGCACTTAACTGTTCAAAGTGAAACTTATGTGGAATTTAGGCACTGAAATCCCAAGGTACATGATCCACAGCTAAAACAGGCATCATTTCACTGGCAGAAGTAGTTCAAACCTTGTAGACACATGCATTTTTTTGTCACTAAAGGCATTTTGTCATCCCAAAGTCTGCTACTGCACGTGTGCAGCAGTGTCATCACGGCAGAGGTGAGCCAAGGCAAGCCAGGCACCGCAAGCAGTGCCACTGCCTCGTCATGTCTACCAGTGCAGCCTCCAAATGCCCCCACCCACTCATCAGGTTGCGGAGGGGCTCCTCCCCTCCCCTGCTGAAGCTACGGTCCTGACAATAATTACTATTTGTCTGGAGACAAGAGATAAGCCCTCTAAGTCTGAGTAACTTGTGAATGTCACCATCGAAGCTCTGCACCATCCGCTGATCAGCCCGTACTTCAGCTGGCTCATTGCAGCAAGAGCTGCATTTGCGAATCTTTCAAAATCTCTGTGAGCCGGTGCATATCTGTGCAGATCCAGGAACTCTGTGGGTTTTGACGTGGCGTTCCTCACACGTGCGGGGCCATGCGCAGCTGCTGAAAGGCCATGTAGCACCGTATTGGTGGTGGCCATGCCATGTGGCCTGAGGGGTGGAGTGTAGATGCTCTCTGGACAAAGGTGAGCACCCCAGTGCCGAGGTGCACTCAGGGCCCTCCATTTCTCACACACAGCTTCTGGCTAAGAAACTCAAAGAGTCAATGTTGGGCTGGCCAGAGTAGTTAGCACCTCGGTGTGCCGCTGAAGACCTGCTGACAGCGGCCTACTTCTTTCAGTATCTGTGCCAAGTTACAGCCATGCTGACCTGGGCACTTGGCTCACCATTTCTCTCAGGCAGGAGTAGCTTAGTGTGAAGCTACTGCTAAAAACCTTCCTGAGGCGAGCATAGCTGAAGTGGGTGATGGGGCTGTCTCCATGACAAAGCTCAAATACATGTAAGTTTATATGAAACAGTGAAGGTTTCCAAGCACGTTAGAGGCTGCTGGAAGAACATGAGCCTGAACTTTTTTTTAAAAGCTGAGGCAGGGAAGGGAAAACAGGCAGATGGAGAAGAAAATAAAAGGGTAAGATGAATCAAATGAAGTACAGAATTAATTTTGCCCTTGCTGAGGTTGAGCAAAGAAAGTTGGTTAGGCATTTGCCTTAGCATAGGCTTCTCATAAATTGTCTAGCTCAGTTTTCTAAAGCTACAGTAATACACCCTTCCCTGAGAACAAGACTGATCAGTACCAGCAAGGCAGTGTTACCTGGCCAGCGGTGCTGGTAATATGCACAGTATCATACTCCTCAGCATCCCTGAAGGAATCTAGCCTACATCCACTCTTAAAAGCTATATATCTGCAGAGACAATGTCTCATATTTAAAGGATTACTGACCTTAATGAATACTAAGAGTAAGTAAGCAATAGTGTAAGTAAAAGTGACACCTATACATGAAGAGGGCTAACCTACATTTATGGACGAAACTACTCCTACAATGTGCTATGTAATTTGCTGAGCACCTTTCATGATCCAACTCATGGTGTGCACACAGCAGTTGCTCCTAATGCACGTGCAGAAAGTACAAGAAGCTGCATTCTGGATAGCCTGACATAGTAAGCAGGTAGGTGCTGTAGGGGGTTTCTTCTAGGTCTCAGCAAAAGTTTGTTGTAGATTGACTGGCACTTAGGGGACTGCTTGGTCTCCCCACGTCAAGATAAGAACATGCGACATGCTGCTTATAGTTACAAGTGTTCTAATTAGGTCGACTTGATTATTGTTCTGTGGTTTGATACATGCTGTATTTAAAGTAATTTCAGATACTAATTTTTAGACCTTTTTTGTGAACTAGTAAATCAAGTGCAATTTATTCACGGAATTATTCTTTTCTTAATGCCTATTCCCTCTGGCTTGTAACTTTAATTAGAACCTGCTATCTGTTCATATTGGTAATGGTAACAGTTGTCACCAGAGTACAGATACATGAGTTCAGCTCGTATTGCCACTTTGACTTTATACTTAAAACTTAACAATCTTTCCAGCTATACAGCTGAGAATACCATCCATTAATGCTTTATTTCACTGCCACCCTGAACTCCAGACTCTAAACACTAACAATCTGATTATTTTTAACCATCCAATAATGCATTTTCTAAAGAATAGAAACTTTACAAAAAATAGCTTCATTTGGAGATAAATATCTGCCTGAAAAGGTTATTCAGCCCATCCAGATTTTTTTTTATTACTATAGATTTTCCCAAGGCAGTATTGTTTCTTGAATAATTATTGATCTAAGCAATTGTGTGCTGAAGTAGGCTGATTCATTCATTAAACATACGCACAGAAAATCTCTTGGTTGCCCTGGTGAAAACAAACAACTCCTTTCTGTCTGCTCCTCAACCATTCCCTAGAATATAATGATTACATTGACATGTAATCAGTTAATATTTGATTTGCATCTGTCAGGAAAAGGAAATGTAAGATATATTTCTTTGCAGCAGAAGAATTAGGATCTGGAAAATTGTTCAAAAAACACTGGCCTTCTTTGGTTTGCTTCTTTACACACTAATTTACAATTTTCAGTAAGTTGAAGGGAGTCTTCCAGCAACTAGCTGCAGTTACTGAGGTTCTAAAATCTTGGCAAGTTATTATTTAGATAAACTTTTCCTTCCAATAAAAAGTAAGGTTTTTTCATTTTGTGATGTAGAAAATTGTATCTGATTCACATTTTTCTGATTAAATATATCAGGAATAGAGTAGCTTTCAAGGTCTCTTTTCACTGCAAACGTACAGACAGGCTGCTTTTGAAATGGTCTGCATACCAGCCAGCGTACTTTGTGTAAGAGTCAGGAACACCAGCAGGGACCAGGGTTAAGAAGGTATCCATTAGCAAACGCTGAAATGAAAAGGACCTTTTTTTTTCATTGCTGAATGTACTCCGTGGATGGTACAAAGTTGCATTCAGCCTAGCAAATCTGCATATCTTCAAACACCCAGCACCACTTACTTAAACAAGGGCTGCATTTCTCCTGAATGAAGGGTGATGATGCTTAAGCAGGTAAGGGGATGTGTTCCAGCATGTCGAGTATTTAGTACTTGGTTATCCTCCAAAGCAGGACAAAGGAATGATCTAAAGTGTCCTCATGGGCAATGGTAGATCAGCATGCTGCTGTCTGCTATGTGCCCCAGAATGGAGTACAATAGGTTATACTCTCAGCCAGAAAAAAGTGGTAGCTCCAGGCAAAGAATGACTTAACAGCTGGGAAGCTGCTTAGTATACTGAAAATAGTGAGTCCTGGGTGCTAGAAGCAGCAAGACTTACTGAAAGCATCCAGCTGAATATAGTCAGTGTAAGGAATGAAATTTAATTCTGTAACTCCTCAGTTTGAGAGATTGTGAAGATATCTGGTTGGCTTCAGTGAATTGTGGAAAAGTACTCTGGCCTCCTGATACACCTCTCTCTGAATATTTTTCCTGAAATACTGAAAGATTATCGCAATCATTTCATTGTAGTTATAAGGCAATACATAAGTAGGCTTTCTGTTACGACAGGGAGTGGCAAAGCATGCAGGATCTGCCCAAATAACTTTTGAATCAATTTATGCCAATATGAAATTCGCATATTTTGATTAAGGTCTGTGAAATTACTTCAGATCTGCACCAGTTAATGGGAACAGAGTGAGGTTTGCTGTCTGGTACCGTCTATTTCCTGCCATTTCTCTTCGTTGCTCATTCCCTCTGTTTTATTACCTTATCACAGAGCCAGTGCTGTTCCACATCCATGCTCTCCTTTTTGTAGTGTCACTGGAAAATTTAATGCTCACTACTTAATCACTTTTCTCTCAACAGGTAAGGCATAATTGAACAGTTGGGGAGTGGGGAATGACAAGATTTAGTGCATTATTTCTTCTTAGGAAACACGACAACTCACACATTTATATTTATGTGGATTCAGTGTCTTCCATTAGCCAAATGACCCTGCGAGTAAAGGAATCCAGGTCAACTAGTCCAGTTGGTGGACAATAACAGGTACTACATACTCCAAGTCCAGCACTGGCATCACAGCAACATCTTTAACAGGAGGAAGAGGGAAGAGAACAGAAGATAGGAGCTTTTGCAGCGTATTTCTTGTTGCCATGCTTTGTTCTTTCATCAGCACCAGATTACTGTTCATAACAGCAAAGCCTGTAGTGAAGCCCTGGCCCCAGTTAAATCAATGGCAAAAGTTTTTGCTGACTTCAGTGAGATTGTGATTTTTCTTTTCTGAATCATTAAGAGGATCTTTTCATATTTTGTTTTGTTTTTTTGATTCTTAGACATGGGTACTGGACATTAAAAATAAAGACAAAAAAGACCTCCATTTTTCAAAATGCTTTCCAACCATGGAAAAATGCTTTGTTTCTTTTCACTACTTGTAACCTTGTTCCTGCGTGCATCACCCCCAATAAGTGCTATTTCACAATGGAGAGTGTACGCTGTTTCCCCCCCCTTAGATCAATACCTGTCTAAAAGTATTTACTCACCAAAAGGGCTATGATCCCTTCTTTGTCACCCTTGAACTTCTGTTCTGCTCTTGAATTTTTTTTGCTTTCTGACACAGGTTCTTCTTTTGCTTCCTGGCTATTGCTTGTCTCTAACAGGATGTTTTTTTCTTCATCGCTCTTCTTTGTTCTGATATTTATTATAGAGTATACATCACAGCTTTTCCACTCGTCTAATCAGAGGGTTGGTCCAGCACTGAAATTGCAGCTGTTTTAAAATGCTACCTATAAACACACATTTTACCTTCAGTTCCTGTTCACAGTATCTTAAAGCAGACAAGAAGAGGATCAAAATAGGAAATGGGAAAGACTGGCTGGGAGACTTGTTTTGTAGAAACAGAAGAAGAGTAGGAGGGCAAGTAAGACATACAGGTAATCCATTCTATATTGGAATAGGGCAGAAGTTATTGTATCATACTTCTGTGAATGTATTCAGCTGAATCACTTATATTCTGACTAGCAAAGACTACAGTGATGAAAGAAACTGGAATAAAAAGATATTAAACAAGCCCTGGATAGTTGACGGCAATATTCACAGCTTTTGGAATCCTTTATCTTTCCTGCAATTGGCCACTGACACGCCATTTGTCTTTAGAGGAGCTCATGCTTCCATCTGGCTGTCTGAAAAACAGATAAACCATGTTCAGTGTCAGTAGGGACTTAAAAACCTGTATTCTTTAAGCAGTATCCAGACCAAAAAAGCAGTTGTTCACTCCCTCCAGTCTAGCTGAAAGCTTCTTACAGAGGTGGAGATAAAACAGGCAAATTGAGGCAATCACCCTTTTGGCACCTCGGGGTTGAAGTCCCTGCTTTGAATCAGCTAGAAAGGACTGAATAATGCATCCCTCAGCTCGAGGAACAACAAGCCCATTACAGTAACACTGGGTGCCCAGTACACACTGCCAGTGCCCCCGCCTCCTGGGCCCTGACACGGAATGACCACCAGAATGCCTAGTTTGGGAATGAGCCTCACAACAGAGATATTTCCTTTAGCTAGTGCCCCAGACTGAAGTTTTATGTAACATACATCCTCTCTGAGAACTTCTCTGCTAAGCTTATTCAAAAAAAGGGCGACAGTATCTTATTTCACATTCCAGACAACATAATCTTTACCTACACCCTGACCTCACATCTTCTGCTGATTTTCTTCCAGGGGCAACTAACCTCTGTTCTACTGCACAGGGGTAGCACCATTTACAGCCCAGATTTTGACAAGAGACACATATATGACTTTGGAATAAAATCTGAAGTGAATCTTTGTCAATGTAACTGAAATAATAAGAATACTTTTTTTTTTTAAAAGTGCAGCATTTTAGCATGTCTCTGAACTTGACATAAAATGGGAACTTTGACAGTGCTCTCTTACATAACAAAATGTATAAATTAATTCACTTTTCTAGATTTCTACTGGCAGTTACCTTTGTCAACCTTAGCAACTAGTCAGATTGCCATAATTACAAAGAATGCAAAGTGCACAGCATATGATCAGAAGCATATAATATACTTGAAGTGTAAAATGCTCCAACAATAAAGCTAGAATAAATGTATTGTTTAGTTATTGGCACAACTTGTACATTTATAGCTGCATCCAAATAGCTCTGACTCTAAAATGAATGCATGTGCATAATTTTTGCAATTTGATGCGTATTATATTTCATTTATTAAGTCATAGTTTAAAGCTGGAGAGAGGAACATTTTAAACTACAAATACATTGTGGCTTATACTATTACATTCATATGAAGGTTTTTTCCTACTGCGGGTGTGTGTAGGAGGGATAATGAAAACCTTTTACCTATGCATGTCAGATACCATGATGAATAACTGCATAGAAATCTAACTAAATCAAAACAAAAGTCAATTGCCTTCCCAGGTCATTCACTATATCTTTTACTCAAAGCCTATTGAAAGATTAGATAAGTTGATATATATAAAAAATGGTGTGTCATCAGGTTTTTTCTTGCATTGTCTTTCTAGACTCCAAAGACAATTGCAGTTAGTGAGCATATTGCTTTTGATTTAACAGGCTTTAGGTCATTATATTGCTGTTACTCCTTCAACCTCTTTTTGTTCTTGTTTTCTACTCACTCGTTATACCTCATCTACAAGTGTTGACTGTAAGCTTTCTGGGAAGTGACTACATCTTTCTCTGTAGGAAGAGAAAAGACAATAGACGTTGACAACCTAATTAGCATGCTTAAATTCTAATATAAACACAAACAATGATGTGCTATCATTTGCATTCATTGTCTGACACTCCAGCAACAAAGTATGAACAGTCTCAGTGTCTGTTCCAGTCCTCATAACAAGAAAAGTTAATCAAGTCAATGACTGCCAAAAAAAAGCCAGTGGTCTGGTGTCTTACAGCACTGCAGGAAAGCTAAATGATGTCAGTGCACTGGGGGAGTTAAGAATACTTTCAGTAATCATCAGGACTGTAAGAGGAGAGGGCAGGCATATCAGCATATTTTATACAATCTCTAAACTAGATTGCCATACTCGTACACCATACCTGCTTTCTTTCCAAGTTTTCTGATTCATTCCAGAGCCAGAAGCAAATCCGGGTAAGTGTTACCAGGCAGAAATGTACTCCTGGTTTGTACCATTTTCTCTCTGAGGTCCTGCAGTAGCAGTGTCTAGTGCAGCCAAATGACCTGAAGAACATAATACCACTTGTAACCATGCAATTGCACAGACCATTTTCTCTTCTAACAATAAAATGCCTGAAGCTGACCTTGTATCAGCCATTGAAGTCAATGCAAGTTCTACCAATGTATCTTTAACTTCCCTTCCAACTTGGTTTTCCACCACCACTCTGCCACAAACCCTCATCTCCCTGCCCTCCCCGAAGAAATACTAAATTTCCTCCATGCATTTAAGATCCGGTAAGAGGGAAATCCCTGATTTCAGAATTAAAGGTAGCCCAACCACTTTGATCACCCAAACTAGAACCAAAAATAAAATATTCCATAATCGATCCATAGATCACTCAGAGACAAATTTCAGTCCTGCAGTACTTAGGACTACATTATGAATAGCATTCTGTAGGTTACAAGCTGATTTGCCCATATTATTTCAAGGTGACTGCATTTTTATGTAGCATATGCATAACACCATGGGTACGATTACAACTACCATGTAACGTCAGTTTTCATGGGTAATTAACTGATAAATGACAGACAACTCCTTCTTAGCTGCTACATAAGTCCTTTATTAACACATTTAATTCAATAAAGAGTGGGATAGTACAAATCGTAGTGAAGGGCAGAGAATCAGTTTGTTCATTTTGATACACTGCCTTCTGCAGCACTCAGTAACAGGGCATGGCTCATTGCTTTCTTTTACGGTGGGTCATCTGCACTCAGGAGAAAACAAAAAGTAAAACAAATAGACACCATTCTTTTCCCAGAATAGCTTAAAATTAAGCTGAGGAAAGGACAGGACTCTCAGAGGCTGAAGCCTGTCCTTTAAGGTTATTCACTGGCTGGAATGTTACCTGAGGAAGGGCAAGTGAACACACTGAACAGAACATGAGCCCCTGGAAAACTGACCAAAAGGAAGCAGGATGACAACAGAGAAACAAAAACTGCAAAAGAAGAAAGGGAAACAAAAATGTAAAGAAAAATCAAAACCAAAAATGAATTGGCGTGTGATGGATAAGGAGGATGAGAATTTTAATGAAGTACTAAAATAAGCACAAGTACTTGTCCAGTGAGAGATTTCAGCATGGAAACATAATGGCACTGAAGGAGGGATCCAAAATAGATACTCCTTCTGTGGTGCGAAGAACAAAGAGCTGGTATCTTTATTGTAGCTAATCTGGTATATTTTAAAATAAACCATTTCTGCCTAATTTTTAATAAAAATAGTCCGTTAGAGTCAATATCACAAAAGCTTCTGTTTAGTTTTGTGAACCCAAATTCTAGTTCAACTTTGAAAAGGGTGTACCTAGAAACATGTATTATATTGATGTTGAGAAGAAGTTTCACAACAGTTGAATGAAACTATTATCCATACACCTTTCTGAGGTTAACACTTGTAAAATGAAGTTGCAAAATTAATACCTGCATTTCTAAAGTGTGTTGCAGCTATACTCCTGACAATGCTGACTACAAACCATGTCCTTCCCTGGAAAACTTTTATATAAGGTCTCCCCTAAATTGTCATTCTATACCTAAAGAATAATACAAAGGTTGTGTAACTGTCCTGTATTCTAAAATAAACTCAGTTTGGTGACCTTCTGACAGGCTGTAAAAGGCATCTCTGATGAATTTTTGGGAGAATGCCAGAATGAAAGAGCTAAGCTTTAAAAGGTGCCTTTAGGTAGCTAAATATGCTAGAAATATTTACAGCAATGAAAAGCTATTGGTCAAATTTCTGCCTGACTCATTATTACAGTCCTGCTACAATATTGTGGCACTATTAATTAGAAATTATAATAACTTGGCTCAGATTTAGGAAGATAGTCAGGCAACTATCTAACATCAGCCTTGTAGAGCTTTATAATGATTATTTCAATATAAAATAAATAAATGATAATTGAAGCAAGAAGTGATTTTAATTAATTATACTTTTTCTTTTTTTGCTGTACCATCATTTCTTTGCTGAAAAATGTTGGAGTTCTGGAATACCTGTTCAAAACAGACTGAATACTGATGAGCTGCAGTGTGTTTTCACTTCTGAACCTGATTTTGAATTCTTGTTTTACCTATCTTTATTGAGATATGAGCCAGACTCTTTTCTCAAATGCTTCTTCAGGCTTGTGTGGAGGTTCAAAATAACAGTTTTTCTGCTGTATTAATCCACAGAATACAGATAAATGTAAAGTGCACTTGGTGGTGTAACTCAGAATTAAAGACATCTGGGAGAACACAGTGCTAATGTACCAGAAAAATCTTCCTCAAGATTTTTGTTTTAAATACTATTCCAGAAGTACGAGACAGACACTTTTACTAATGCTTATTCTGTTTAATTGTGCATGTTCTCTTCCCGTGAGCAGTTTGTCCGAAGAAAGACTCAGACAAGCAAGTCTCTTGCAACATGTTCTTGATTAAAAGCTGTGGGGCAAAGTCCTTTTGCACAAAGAGGATGGACCAGCATAAGCACCGATAGCAAACGGGGGAAGAGTCTTCTGGTGCAGGTTCCTTTTAAAACCTGATTTTTAAACAGCTGCTTTCCAGCAGGCCCTTTGCAAGCTTCAGCTTCAGAAACAGCTGGGAAAAAGCCACAACTTAGATCTGCACTCATAGGGCAAATCTCCAGGGCTGTCTAATTACAGTTGAGATTTGTCTGCCCCTGTAAGACACAAGGAGCAGCCAAGCAACAAACAATGAGAATAATTCTGTGCTTAAACAACGGTGTCTAGTGTCATTTTAGACACTGAGCGAAGACATCTGCCCAGAGAGCATCCCAGATGGGACTTCAGGGGACCATTCTAAAAGACAGAGCAATTGCTGTTACATGTCTAATTCCTTTAAATAGAAAACATGGCTTTACAATGTTTCCATATTTATTAGTTGAGGCCATGATCCTTAAAATATCCCACAATATTTAATATTAATCACAGCAAAATTATATGTGAAGATAAGGACTTGCACTGCTGCTGATTTGAAGTTATTAGTAATATATTTTACAGTGCTTGCAAGGCTCACAATTTTCAGAAAATCCACAAGACTTTCATTCATTTAACCTCATCTTAGAACTTCTTGCCTCTCAGACATTTTTCTGTTAGAGATACACAACCTTATAAGAAAGTTTAGTAGAAAAAAGTGAGATATTACAACCTTTGCTATTTTATATTCAAATACATTATCATTCTACCAAGCAAGGAGAAAATCATAAAAATCCTTTTATGTTTGTATTTAATTCTGTGGTTTAAATTGGAAATATTGTGAATTATAAGTCTTTATCTTCATTTCAACCACATATATATTCTTAAAGGCATAAAATAGTTACCATACAAATGCCATACAATACCAAACAAATGCTGTGCAATTGTTAAAACCATATTACAGTTCAGTGTCAAAACTAAATACAACATATAAATACACATCTCATATCTCTTTTAAAGTCCCAGCCTTTATTCTCAAAACATCAGCATCTTTTTTAGTGTCCATGTCCTCAGCCACTGCCATTTGCAAAAGGTCTGAGACACACAGAAATGGGAACTTAAATAAGGGTGGTGGAGAAGCGGTAAAAAGTGATACAAAAGGAACGATTACTTTCTAAAGTCCTAGGAGAAATGAAAAATTAGTGTTTTAGAGTGACTCAAAATCTTATCAGTGGCCTGCTCAAAACAAAGACCCAGATCATTCCAGTCCGTTAGTAAACTTTTTAATCTACAGAGTTTGGGGATGAAAAATAATCCTTCATGAATGTGCTTGCCTGTACTTCTGGAGTTCAGGAGCAGCCAGGGAGGAACACAGACATTGTTTTTCTTGCAAGCTGCATCTTCCAAAGTTTGTCTGCTTTTCCATACAGACTCAGGTTACTCGTGTCAGCTGAGTCCTCCTCAATAACAAGCAAGCATTTGAGGGTATGGCTTTCTGTTCCAACCGCCCACTCCAAAAGCAGAGGATTTGAAAGATCCTAGCAAGACCTACGTGCCTGCTTTCCTGCACCTGCAAACTATGGCATGACAACTGCTTCTCTCGTGGCTAAGAGAACAACTTGGAAGTATGGAGTTGGTCTCAAGCTTTGTTCTTCATCATGAAGAGGGGATTTCCTCTGGAAATAGAGCCAGGTGTGCTATTGTCACCTTTCACTGTATTTAGGGCTGAGATGGAAGAAGATGGACTTCAATTCTACTGGTATCTAGAGAGTCTCAGTTTTCGTCTCCATCTTTCCCTTTCTATCCTACAATTTTATCCATTACAGTAGGGGGAAAAAAAGTTGGCAAAAATGTGACCTGACAAATTTTAAAGCCAATCTTTGGCTACAAAATAGATTGTAAGTCAGGACTATTGATTACTTGGCATTTGTTGCTGACAGTGCCAAATAGATGAGGAAGATGAAAACCGGTCTTGAAACCATTGTTACTAAGGTTATTAAATATAAAATAAAATCCTGCAAAGTCAAAAACAACTGTAAGAGAATGGGTTGTACTATATTTGACATTATATTGCCACTGGACTTCTTGAACCTGTGTCAAATGCTAGGAATAAATCTACTTTCAGCTGTAATTGAAGATTCCCTTTTCCAGGTAACTGTGCAGCCAGATAAAAGCTGATCTTTCAATTTTACACGTGGTAGGAACTAAAAATTCATTGCCAGTGAGAAGACAGGAGGCTGGACTTAAGTCTTCAGGAAGATTTTTCAATAGGGCTGCTCCACTTCTGAAGGAATGTGCCCATTCGTGCTAAAATCACTGTGATAGACACCGTGTTGTCTATATTTTATATGACACTTTAAGAATTACATCAAAATATGTCTGGTTTATCTTTTACTGAGTTCTGCTGAACTATTACAGGTACCTGTGCCACTGTGTGAGTATATATATATATATGTAGGTATATCACCTTTGGATTTACTGTTTTTGCCAGGAAAAAAGTAGAGCTACTCCAATAGCAGAAGATAACTTTCAATTCTAGAGTCCATGACTTTCCAAATGACCTAGGTGATTTCAGCTTGTCAGCAGCAGCTATGGCAGCAAATGCTATGGTCTGAGAATCCATTTCATAACAATGGTACACTGTAATTCTTAGCGAAAACAGGCCATACAGCATTGCCGAAGAGGTGATGTTCATCCCACGCTGATAGCTGATACAAGCTTAGGCAGCTTTCAAGTCACCTTCAGTTCAACACGATTAAGTGAAATTCAGTGCTACATAAACCACATATAGGCTGTTTACATAGGACTAATATTTATTCTGAACACAAAATACAACCTTGCTGCTCAGTAGTGAAAGAAGTGAAGGAAGAAAATACAGCAAAGATCAGAAATGAGGACAGTTCTAATTAATATAAGCAAAAGTATAGCATAACATACAAGACAAAATTGCCCTTTAGAGACCATGGGTGGTGGTTTATTAGCAGTTTCAGAAATACAATTTTACACTTTAAGATATCAGCTCAATAGTCTCCAGAGTCAAGGCTTCTGCTTTCACTACTGAGTTGCTGTTTGGCTGAGCGTTACAGTTTCCAATTTGATCCTGCCTGAAACAGAAGCTTCCATGGTTGGTAGCACTGAAAACGCAAATTAAAACTTTAAAAAATTATGTTAGTGGAAAACATTCACTCTCATACACCACAGTTTTGTCTTGAGACAGGCTTCCTTGAACACTGTCAATTTAACTATTTACATCCTAGAAGATTTTCCATCCTTCATACTTATTCTTAAGGGGCACAGAATCACAGAATCGCTGAATGGCCGAACTCAGAGGGTTGTCATCAGCGGCACAGAGTCTAGTTGGAGGCCGGTAACTAGTGGTGTCCCCCAGGGGTCAATACTCAGCCCAGTCTTGTTCAACTGCTTCATCAATGACCTGGATGAAGGGACAGAGTGCACCCTCAGCAAGTTTGCTGATGATACAACACTGGGAGGAGTGGTGGATGCACCAGAAGGCTGTGCTGCCATTCAGTGAGACCTGGACAGGCTGGAGAGTTGTGCAGAGAGGAACCTGATGAAGTTCAACAAGGGCAAGTGCAGGGTCCTGCCCCTGGGGAGGAACAACCGCATGCACCAGTACAGGCTTGGGGCGGACCTGCTGCAGAGCTACTCTGTGGAGAGGGACCTGAGTGTCCATAGGTTCTCTGCTGTTGCACACTCTGAAGGAACTAACATGATTCACATAACTGTACCACATGGGGAGGATGTTCCCAGGATAAGTATATCTTGCACACTGCATTTCCATGAGAAATTGCTACCTCTGAATCAAATAGCTAATTACTGGGAGCTGTATAGTCATACCACTGGGCACTTAGATGGGCTTAGCAACTCTGATGAGGAACACAACATATTTATTCTGGAAAAGGACCACTCTAAAAACACTGCACTCTTTCTTATACCAGCTATATCTTAGTTATCTTTGTACAGCATCACACTGCAACACAATTATGTTTGTGTGATTATGGAATGGCAAAGGTTAGAATTGCTTTCAAAATCTCACAATGTCTGTCTGAAATTTGTTGCTATCAAGTGTAAATCAATTTTTAAAACTGTTTGCCAGAACTTCCAATTTACCATGAAAATACTCCCAGGAGAAAAAAAAAATATGATTTTATATGAGAACAGTTCTGAACTTGCTAACAGAGAGATGTATTGTCACAGAGTAGACAGGGATAGGACTTATCTGTTGGGTTTTTTTTTGTTCACTCACTGCAAGTAATTGATAAATGAGGAATATTAATAAACATACACACTCAAAAAAATTATTCTCAGTCTTTCTCATCTTTGCCATGCATGGTAAGATTTGTTTTTAGGGCAAAGAGAAATTAAATGACTGCCAGCACTGCTCCTTAAATTATTGTAACACAGCCTTTCTTTAGATGCTCCAAACTTTGTGAGGTTTAGTCTGAAGATTGTAATCACAACCATCCCAAGTTAAAGATTGTTTTGGTATGCCTAGATGTTGCTACACTGCATTCACTTAAAGTCAGTAGGAAGCTATGAGACTCTTGTCTTCTCTTTGTCTTGAACAAGAGAGAGGTATATTTGCTGATTTTTTCTTCCAAGTAGCTGCTGGACATGAGTTTTTTCCAAAACTAAAGAGAAAAGCACACTCAAGTAAAATCAGGTGCTCATCTGTGACCAAATTTAGAAGTCGGCACCAGACCCCACTGTGGTTGACCTTGCACAGTCAGAATATGAGGCTGCTTTATCTGCAGCATGGTTCCCCTCTCAGTAGTGGGGGCAATTTTTAAGCAACAGAGATGCAGCTTAGTAACATAACTGTCACAGCAGAATGCAGTAAAGTGTGGATGGCAGCATAAGATGACTACTTAGGTCTGGAAGATCTCTTCGTCTTTTCCTAAGTTTCCTAGGCTCATAGTAAGCTGCACATATATTTAGACACTCATACATCAAACATAAAGATTTTTAATATAGCCCTCATTGTAATTTTTAAAAAAGATCTACACCAAGAGGATGATCAGGAACCCAGCAGAAGCTGCTGCTTTATTCAGATTTCTGCATTTCTAGAACAGACTACTGGATCCTAGCTCAGGCTGTCTTTAAGTTCACCAGGAGCTGGGAAACCAAGTTTCCCCTGACCTGGGGATCACAACAACCCTCTCACTCTTCAAAGTCAAGATCCTCAGGAAGATAAAGTTGTACCTATGAGAATAAGAGGGGCTAAGAGCTCTGCAGAGGCTCTGAAATCAACAGGACCAGTGAGAGACTGATGCAGGATTTTGCCTTTGTAAAAACAGCTGCTTCTGGCTTCCAGTATCAACTAAACTCTGTGGCAGCCCAGCTGCTAAACCTGATTTCAGGACTAAACTCTCCCTTCAACTTCTGCCTCGCATACAGCAAGTGAAGATCACAGAGCAAATAAAATGTTACACATCTAGCAGCTGTAGTAATACTGTTTCTATTAACTTCTCTCCCCTCTACTCCCAAAAAGCTTTCTAGTTCGTGTAGTCCTGTCAGCTTGTAGGGAATTGTGCTGACACAGGTAAAGGGGCAAATAGCAGCAATCATTTGCTCGCTTGCATTGATTCTGCTACAGAGCAGCATAAACAAAGCCTTCAAAGGGCCTGATCCAATGTCTTGCTGGAAAGCCAACCCTATTCCTCACTAGATACAGAAGTAACACATGTCTAAAGGAAAGGTCAAACATCTGTGCACAAGATGTAGATAATCCCACACAAACCCACCAATTCACCATTCTCAAGCAGATAATATATATATATATTACTATTAAGAGTTTAATTTCTTAGATCAGTGTTATGGTTTGGCTGCGGCCAGCAACAAAATCGCCACACAGCCGCCCCTCCACCCGTTGGCTTGCGGAGGAGAATGGAAAGAAACAGGCAGAAACTGGTGGGTCGGGATAAGGGCAATTTAACAGAATGGCAGACAAAGGGAACAGGAACAACAATGATACAGATAAGTGGAATACACAAAACAAAACAGACCACACAACAGAGCCGCTCTCCACGACCGCCGTAAGTGCGCTCCCGAGCCGCGAGTGAGTTCCCGCCGCCCCGCTCCCCCCCACCGGAACCCCGCATGACGGCACATGGTATGGAATACCCGGCTCTGTTTGGCCAGGTGGGGTCAGCCCGCCCAGCTGTGTCCCTTCCGGGATTCTGGTGAAAATTAACCCTGTCCTGGCCGAACACAGGACAATCAGCTAGGAGTTTTATATGAGTTACTCCAGGAAACCTAGGGGAGGAGGGAATTATAAAGGCAACAGCAGAAGTTGTATGAGTTCAAACTACTTCTGTAAATCTCCGTACAATGATATACATACTGAATACTAGGGGAAAGCAACTATGATAAAAAGCATCTGGTCTGAGTAGCTGTAGCACAATGAAGCCTTTCAAGTGACCGCCCAAGTACAGGGAAGAGCACTGCTGAGATAAAGCCCACATCATACTGCTGTTAGTAGATACGTTCTATGGCAAATGAAAATCATCAGTTTGGCAGGGTAAAAATCTTGTGAAAATTTCTTATTTATATGCAATAAGGAAAATTCATTTCAACATGGCAAGAAAAAATAACTCAGAAAGTAGCTTAATGGTCCTACAGGATGGGCCAAACCATCGAAGCCTCCAAGATCGGCAACATTTAGCATTCTACCACTCCAAATAATCACTTTCTTGGACTACAGACCCAGCTTCATCTCCTGGGCCACAATTTTGCTGGAAAGTTGTAAGCAAAGAATGGCATTGCAATGATCTGGGTCCTGGGAAGAAATTATTCCTGTCATGTACAGGTCAAAAGCACCCATATACAAAAAAAGAAAATTAGATTTGGTGAGAGGCACTATGTATACAGGCCCACAGGACTGATCAAATGCTGTCTTTGTCTGTGCTTAGATAGGAAAGGAGGAATGAAAAGTGGTCATAATTGTTTTTGCTGTCACAAGAGGTGCTATGGCCAGGCTTCATAATGTTGTTTTCTCAGCTTTACTTGTAGCATAAGAACAATAACAACAATCAAGAGAACAAATAGAAATTACTCGGAAAACACAGCAGTGGGGCAGAAGAATGAGGTGCCATACAAAATAAATAAGGACCAGTGAGTCAGACCACATCAGTAATGTAGGTCGGCAAGAATGTCTAGGAGTAAGCCCGTGTAAGGTTTTTGCAATTAAGAAAAGAAAATCCTTTGACCCCATGGCATGTCTTCTGAGATGAATATCCCATGGCTACAATTAAAAATATTATTTGGGTTGGTTGACCTTCTCTGCACATATAACCTGAGCTTTTAAAGTGCTTGTTCTTTAAGGTGAAAAGAAGAGATCATGATGGTAAAAGAGGTCGGGTCTAGAACTGAACTGAAATGGAAGTTGCTGCTGGCAAATTTCACTTCACCTTTTTTGTTAATTGCTAACTTCACTATTTAAAATACTAAGAAAAAAAAAAAAGACTTACTTTCAAGGCCAGATTCATACTGTCTTCTTCTCTCTGCTTATCAGCAGATTTAATTTTGGTAATTTGATTTAATTAAATCAGCCTACATATCTCTTAAGCTTAAACACCTTTGAATGTTCAGAACGTGGATATATATCCAATGACTAGTAGGGCTCTCTTGATAGAGGCTAAATGCTCTCACAGCTACTTACAGTCATGCCCTGCTTTTTCCAGCAATATCCACAAACTTCGCAAGGCAACCAAGTCACAGACCACTGTTTAGTGAAAAACAGTAACATGCTTTTGGTTTTCTCTATCTATTGTCCAGTGACCTACAGCAATGCCAGCAATGCATGTAGGACTACATCTGTTTGACATACTGCTATGTGTTTCCTACAGGCTCCCACATAATTCTATACCAACTACTACAACAGATGAATTAATTATATCTGTAGTTGGTATAAATCAACAGAGTTTCATTACAGTTGATAGAACTATACTGATTTATGCCAGCATACATTTTAATTGAAAAAAAATTTACTGACCCACTGTATGTGGCAGAGACATTGTTTAATTTGTTCCCTTTCTGCAAATTTTCTTTCCTGTGAAATGTAACAGTAGAATGTTCACAGTGGAAAATTAAGAGTGGTATGGACACCCCCAAGAAAACGTGTACGATGCTCACAAAAATGCATAATAGTGCTGATCTGGCTTATTTTATAAATCACTTTTCTAATCCCACCATATATCTGTATTCCGTCAACAAAACTGACATCACTATATTATTTAAGCTTTGAGAAGAGTAGATTTGCAGAGGCCATGGATTTCCTATGATAATTCCTTTTACCTAAAGCCTCCTGCTCTCTTTCTCATTATTCTGTGAACTGAAAAAAATCAGGTTGATTACTGCCTTGCATCATGCAAATACAAACAAAAGAGAAACATTTGTCCATTAGTTTGGAGGTGTCTGGCCTTCCATTGCTCAGCTTCCCATAGCATCTGACTGTGCTGAAGTAATCACATTTTAGTTTTTAGAAAACCATACATTTGCTTATACATTTATCTTCAACACCAAAAAAAGCCCACGTTTTTTTGGCTCTCAGAAGACAGCATTTCATGCCCCAATGAAGTTTTAAAAGGAATTGAAAAAGTAAGTCTGAATAGTTTGAGAATAAATTACAACATAAAGTGAGCTCTCATTCACCAATACTTACAAATAGCTTAAGCAAAGATAAAATAGTGTGTATTGTAATTAATATTTTAATTTGCTAAGAAAAGCTAAATAGTGATTAAACTCCTTCCCCTCCTGCTTCCCCTGGATAATAATGAAGCTAGGCAATTTCAAGAGAAGCAGAGCAGCCAGGAGTTTAATGTCGTTGATTAGAACATGTTTCCATGGTGGCTATTATGTCCCTCTTTAAAAGATGAAAACAAAACCAAGCCTTATTTCCTTTTAGAGCTACAGGGTTTCTTCTGCCTTCATAAGACAGACAACAAGAAAATGTTTAGGGATAATTAAAGGCAATTAGGCTCATCAAGGCTCATTTCTGGTCTAGCTCCACTTCTTCTCCCTACAATGTGTGCTAATTGCTGCTTCAACATACCAAGTAGCATGGGTTATTTTTTTTGTACTTCCACAAACAAGACTGTTTGGTCATTACCAGCTTTGACAGTGTGAATAAGAGACTCCTGATTAGCTTTTTGTTTGCTTTTTTAAAGATTTATACTACATGTCCTATTGAATCTGATAATAAAGAATAATAAATTAATGCTTAGCAATTGTGTAGTACCTTCTGCTAGAGGATCTCATAGTTCTTTGGGAACATTAATGAATTAATTCTTTCAACACTGGTGTATAATAGGTATCATCATCGTAATTTTGTGGACTACTGAACACCGACACAAAGAGGTTGGGTAGCATATTTAGTGTCACAGTCATCATGTTATGATGTTGGTCCCCTGTTTACACACAATAGAAATATTATCTTGTTTGCTATAAACATGCCTCCTGTGTAACTACTTGTATTATATGTGTTTCTGATTCATTGATAGGCAATATAAGGTATTTGAATGTCAAAACTTCAAAGAGAGGTTTCTAGTGGGAAATTAGTAAGAGGCAGATATCCAGAACTAGATTTAAAAATATTCAAGTGCATCTACATTATGTCTGGCAGTAGAGGATATTAGGTAGTTTAGTTACGGGAAGCAGAAAAGGTTCATTAGCACAACTCTCTGATTATCAATTCGTGACAGCACAGTCATGACTGCTCAACTCCCACAGATCCCTTCATGTAACGCTGCCATCCACCTACCCAACTCAACAGCTCTCCAGCCTTGAAAGCAGTTGGATGCCGCACACATTTAGTTTTTCCACCAGAAAATTTCTTTCTCTACTGCTTCTAAGTCCAGAACACAGAAACAAGAAACTTTATGCATGACTTGATGACTTCTGAACATGCTTTTATGATTTTGAACATTTTTGAATATAATCAACAATACCACTCCAACAGTGAAAGATGGGTAAGAGCGTTGTGTACAGCACATACGAGACTGCAGCTGACCAGGATCATGCTGCTACTTTTTTGTGTCTTGCATATACTATTCACACCGGTTCTGCAGCTTTTAAGTCTCACAATTTGTTATCTGCTCCCAAGTAACCAGAAAGACTTGGGATTATTACTGACATTAGTTTAGCTACACCTACTTACAGTTTCTCTAGAATCTTGAACAATAACAAAGGAAACAATATGGACACCAGGCATTCTGCAAGTCTTTTAGCTAGTATCTTAATGCTCATATGGAAATGGATTATATGTACGTTTAAATAGACATGGTATTACCACTTCCTGTGGTGAATTTCTTCAAGTAAAGGGTTTATTTGGTGCAGAAAATATGCTTTATAAAAGGTATAAGGTAGAGAAGTAGTTTGGCTGGAAATTTCAAGCAGTAAGCTGTGCTTTTTTGCAGGCACAAAGTGAGGCTGAGTGCCACAATCTCTGGCTCTAAGCACAGCTGTATCTGCTGCTACTCAGTCTTTGCTCGAGGCAAGCAAGAAAGAACATGAAAAATGTCTCAGCTGTGATCAGACCATTTGTCTCCTAATAATGAAAATGAATGCTCTGCGCAAACTTTACTGGCTCCACCAAAATCAAGTCACAATTAAGTTGCTTAAATCAGAATGAAGTTTGTGTCTACTTACATCCTAGACCTCAGTGTACCTTTGTTCTTCCAGACAGTTATATCTCCCCAAAGACAATAGTACAACTGTACCTTGTCTTTTACTGAGAAAAGTGGCACAAACCTTGATTTGCAAGTTTGAATATGAGAGTGTAGTCTATTTATAACCCTCAATAAGGTGTTCTTTGGGGTGAAAGTAGAATGAATTCTTTTTTTCCTCAAGAGAACTTTAGTGTATTCTACAGGTATTGTGAAAGCGAGAAGTACCCATTTGGATTTTTTTAATAAAAGGAGTATGATTTAATAAAAGAATATAACACATTAGAAATGGTCAGAGACAAACAAGACAACATGCCCCATTTTGAAAACAGAAATACTTCCCTCACTTTTCAAAAGCTGCTCCCATTCTCAACACATACAACCTCCACAATAATAATATCTTGGTGCAGCTAAAAGATTGTTATAAGGTGCACTATATGCTTTTGGTTCCTTGACATTTATAACCAGGAGACATAGAAGAATTTTTCTGGTTCATAAATTGAATCAACTTTTAAAAAAACTTTACAAAAGACCACTTCAAGTATTTACACATTTACCAGTTACCACATCTGATATACAAATTCCCTGAACAGAGTCTGATTTATATTCCTACTCAACCGCGTGCTGCATAAAACCTTCTACATGAAGGCTAACGAATAATTTACTTGTTTAAAGTGGTCCTTAACTCAGTAGGGGTTTAATGTCCTCCTTCCTGCCAGTCCTCACACTTGTCAGCAAAGAAAGCCTGACTAGACCAGTCTTTCTATCTTCCTTTTCCTCTACTACATCTGCGAACATTTGTTTTGCAGGGCTAGGGGGTATTTTGAGACCCATATGTTGCAATATCCTCCTCAGCCACTGTTTTCGACTGCTGTTCCTGAGTACAAGTACATACCTTACTGTTTAGCTAGTCTTCCAGACAAGCAGCAGCTGCTCTGGACTCAATAAGGCATCTTCAGAAAGGGTTTTAGCTCACAGGTTACAACAGAGATACACAATGCAGTAGGACAGAGAATTAAATAACTTTTTTTATTTGCTAGTCACAGGGACCAGATCCAGTCCGATAGTACCTTAAACCAGTTACCATAGTCTTCCTACTGACTCAAAACACCAGAAATCACTTTAACATGTAGGAATTGGATCCATGCTGCTTTTTATCCAAGACTCTCTGAACACCAAATGGTGAAAGGCACTGCTGATGCAAATCTTTACGTGCTCTTCCCCCACTAGAGTAGTAGGATACAGACTTGTACAGCTAGCTGTCCTGGTTTTCACTGGGATAGAGTTAATTTTCTTCCTGGTAGCTGGTATAGCACTGTGTTTTGGATTTAGTATGAGAATAATGTCAATAACATATTGATATTTTAGTTGTCGCTCAGTAATTCTTATACTAAATCAGTGACTTTTCAGCTTCCCATGCTCTGCGGGGGACGAGGTGCACAAGAAGCTGGGATGGAACATAGCCAGGACAGCTGACCCAAACTGACCAAAGATATATTCCATACCGTATGATGTCATGCTCAAATATGAGCAGGAGGGTGGGGAGGTTGGGATGTGGCTGTGGGGATGGGATCATGGGATCATTGCTCAGGGACAGTCTGGGCATCAGTTCATGAGTGGTGAGCAATTGCACTGTGCATCCCTCATTTTGTATATTCTATTGTTATTATTATCATCATCATCTTCTCCTTTGCTGTCCTATTAAACAGTCTTTATCTCAACCCATGAGTTTTACCTTTTTTTTTTCCCCGATTCTCCTCTCCATCCCACTGGAGTAGGAGAGGAGTGAGCGAGTGGCTGTGTGGTGCTTAGTTGTCAGCTGGGGTTAAACCACAGCAGCAGATCAGAGTCAGTCATCAGTTCAGAGAGCATTTTACTTGGAGTTTAAGAAAAGTGTTCTGACAATGATGTTTACTGGATATGCTTCTGAGGTCTGGCTAGTTCACCAATTGCTTTCCATTGTTTTTGATGTGGTTTCTAATAGACAGTTTATGTTTTCTGATGATGACAGCTTAAGAACTCCTTTCATTATTCTAACAGCTGACGAAGTGGAATTCTTGTTTGCAGACAGACAATCAAGGGTCCCACGAATTTTCTCCTATCCAGAAATTCATCTAATGCTCAGACATTTGTCTTACCCTGTGAAATCTGCTACTGCATAAGGTAAGGACAGACAAGCATTGTGCTAGTACAGCCATCTTTAGTGTAAGAGCTAGAATACCATCTCTAGAAAAGCACAATTTTTTTGTCTGTTTCTTTGAGATACTGGATATTAAAAGGTTAGAGCTTTACTACCCTCTATGACATCTTATTGAGATTTCAGGCATAAACATACCGTAGTTGAAACATCACCTCTGAACAGTAGTTTCAACTGGTGAGGTACTGCATAAGGATTCAGCTATTTTCAGTGATGTTCAAATGTTCAGTTACATTTTTCAGTCCTATCCAAATAACTATTCATTTTAAACTACAGTGTTAGGGATTATATTACTGAAAACAAGTTAGGTAGAAACTTCCTTTAATAATTAAACAGAGCTAAAAAGGGACCTCAGATCTTTGATTACCTGTGACTTTGCATTCTGCTTCAGCTTTGATCTGGAAAAGCAGGTTGGTAGATGGTTTACACAGAAGGTCACACAACTTCATTCTCTTAACACTGGAAGGCTGTGCTACATATATATATATATATATATATATATACACACACACACATACACACACACACACACACACACACACACACACACATATCAGGCATTTACCTGATATTCACAAGTCTGATATCACACCTGATATTCCACAAGTCTGGAGTGCTCTTTAGCTCATAATAACAGCAACCTAGGGCAGAATTTCCAGAGCATCTCTAGGACTCCATCCACTTCTAAACTTCCTTTATCTACCGTACTTTTGATCAGGGACAACAGATATTTTCAAAGCCCTCGTCTGAGACCATTCTAAGAATTTTTTTTCTCCTAAGAACACAAAGTCCATTAGCAGAATCCCTGTTCTCATGTACTCCCTTGAAGCTTACCTTTTAAGCCTTTACCTACAGCAAATATCAGCCACAAGTTATTATGAAATAACACGCTCATGTTTTCTAATATTAAACTTGCTGAGTCTTAACTGGTTTCAACTCCATTTCATTGAAAAATGCAAAAAAGTTTCCCTTCTAATCCCCTAAAAGTTGTTGTTTAGAAGCACAGAAGACGGAGATGCCATGTTCCAGCTGGGACTTCACACATTGCAAAAAAGGAAAATAAAAGAAAAAATGGTAGGGCAATAGGGTCTTGAAAGATCAAGAATTTAAGTAAATGACTAAATTACTAATTGCAGACAGTTTGCCTAGCCTCTGCTTCCCAGCCAAAGAGAAAGGTAATTTCAGCATCCCAAACATGCTTTTATATCCCCATCACTTCAGCCTGTCACACCTCCAGCTATGCATTCAGCATTACCCCCATGCTGACTGTAAACACGGTGCCATTTTATGGATGGAATGGATGGAACAATATGATTTATGTGACTGAAGCTGGTCACTTGTGGCTAGAAAAAGAGCGTTCTTTCTTTTCTGCAAACAACCATTTCAGAACAAACTTCCATTTTCTGTATGAGTTTTCTCAGCTGTACTTGCTGCAAATGTACTAAGGAAACAGGCCTCCTTGCTTGCGCGTTGTGGGTTTGCATTTTCCAGAGTATTGACTGTTCACATCTGTGACTGGAGTCAGTATGAGCTGCAAACAGTTCTGTGTTTGGTCCATGGTAGGTAAGTACCTGGGACTGTAATTTCTCCACTGCGGTCTCTCAGTAGCATGGAAACTTTACTCTCACATACAGTCAGAGCACTAGGCACTCCACCAAAAATCCTATTACTTTGACATGGGCTCCCTATGGGAGTTTATGATGAGGCTTTTTCAAGACTTCAACTGTTAGAAAGCATCACACAGATCTAGTATTCTAAACATTCTTCCCTTCTTTGCCTTTCTCAGGAGTCCAAATCAGTTTTGTTTTCAATGATATGTATATTGGTCTTTCTGTGAGCAGAAATCTATAGCTGTCTCATACTCTCCACAACACAGAGATCCACTACCATATGGACTGTGCGCAATTGGTATTATTCTTTCAAAAAATATAACACTTTACAGACGGTTTCTCAAAAACAATTCTTTACTTAAATGTGGCCTTAGTACTTACGATTACTTGGGGGGATTTTTGCCTTTTCAAAAAACCTATCAAGTGCACAAGTAACATATTTTCATGCTGTAATAAAGGGTATGCAACCCTATTTTATTTTAAAAGAATGGGGGGTTTAGAATAAAGGCTATAGAACTTCTAGTGCCTATCACAGAAATCACCCTTACTGGAAAACAAAGCACATACTTATCTATCACTAGATGGGGGCAGTACAAAAAGGGCAAAAATTACTATACCTGTGAAAAATGAATAGTTGGTGCTTCAGATTTCCGCTTCCAGCTCTCAAGTACAGTACTTCTATTCTTTATAGTATATGTTTTACCACACATTTATTACATTACAAATGAATCTATTCTAGGGTCACAGAGGCTGGCTACAATATGCATAGATACATGGCAGTACAGCAGGAGTGATTTACAGCATGTCATTTGTGTGAAACAAACTGGCACCTAACCTATAGTATCTGTGTTTGTATCTGGTTGAAGGAGATAATACTGTTTGTGAAGTACATCACATTTGTTATCTTGCTATAACATGGATTTCCCTTGAAATGACTTGCTCTTGTGTCAGTTGTGAATAAATGGAAGAAATGGAAGAAACTTAGCATGGGTGCTTTCATGTGAAGAAAGGAAGTGGATGCGCTGACACTAAGATCTCCAATTTAATTCGTAACTTGCATACAATTTCAACTTGACTTCACCTAGTGAAAAAACTCTGACTTATTTACAAAAATATTTCATGATGAGATCCATAGCATTTTATTTTTTAATTCGTCCTTGATTAAAATCCAGATTATGATCCATGATCATAATGCTGAGTGCTAAAATCACTCATATGATTTCAATTGCAATTATTACTCCATTGCATATGAGTAATTACTCACTAGTGGCAGAAATGGCTGCAAACATTTCCTTTAATCCTGAAAGTTTTCTCTTCAGAGACTCTTTGGCTTTGGCTTCTAACTCGGTTTCATGCTGAACTTCTATTCTGCCTCTCCTGTTCTTCCTTGACATTTTTACTCTTGTTGTTCTTCTTATTGAGTAAACTGGCTTCAGGGTATATTTAAGAACATTAACATTGCAACCTGGAGAAGGTGCTGAAAATTGTTAAAATGTAAAAAATGTAAATTCTCTTATGTAAATCTTTCTCCCTATTTTAATTTAATGCCAATAATGGGAAAAATACCCAGAAAAGCCAAATCTGATACCAGCAAAATAAAATTAACTGAAACCTGCTGGCAAGACTTATCAATTTAGATTTTCTTCCGATTTATTTTGTGATTTTTTAGTTAAAGATGGAATTTATCAGCCAAAGTTTTCAGGTGACTACCCATGGAAAACAGGAATAGAGAAAGAAAAGCAAAAAAAAAAAAAAAAGAAAGTGAGGGTAGGCTTAAAACTGCACAAAAGCACCTCAGAAGAAAGCAACTCACCGTGCTTCACTGTGAGTTGAGAATTTCAGCTGCAGAGGCCAGCTCTTTTGGTTAGTTTATTTGTTTTTTTAACAAACAAGCAGAGAAGGCTAATGGTATCACAGGCTGCATTCAGCAAAGCATTGCCAGCAGGTCAAGGCAGGTGATCCTTCCCCTCTGCCCAGCACTGGTGAGGCCACACCTGGAGCACTGTGTCCACTTCTGACATCCAACTATAAGTGAGACATGGACATACTGGAGAGAAGAGCCACAAAGATGATTAAGGAACTAGAGCATCTATCCTATGAGGAAAGTCTGAGAGAGCTGGGACTGTTCAGCCTGGAGAAGAAAAGGCTCCAGGGGATTTCATCAATGTGTATAAGGGAGGGTGCACAAAAGATGGAGCCAGGCTCTTCTCAGTGGTGCTCAGTGATGGGACAAGATGCAATGGGCACAAACTGAAACATGGGAGGTGCCATCTAAACATCAGGAAACACTTTTTTACTGTGAGGGGGACTGACAACATGTTGCCCAGGGAGGTTTTAGAGTCTCCCTCTCTGGAGATATTCAAAATTCAAATTCAAAAACTATCTGGACATGGTCCCGGGCAACTGGCCCTACGTAGCCCTGCTTGAGCATGGGGGTTGGACTAGATGACCTCCAGAGACCCCTTCCAACCTCAACAATTCTGTGATTCTCTGATTATGGTGGGTTGACCCTCGCTAGATGCCAAGTGCCCACAAAAGCTGGACAGGGGAGACAAAATATAATGAAAGGCTTGTGGGTTGACATAAGGACAGGAAGAGATCACTCACTGCTTACCATCACAGGCACAACAGACTCAGCTTGGAGAAATTAGTTTCATTTATTACCATTCAAAATCAGAGTACGATAATGAGAAATAAAACCTAAATCTAGAACACCTTCCCCTCACCCCTCCCTTCCTCCCGGGCTCAACTTTACTCCAGAATTCTCTGCCTCCTCCCCTGCAGTGGCACATGGGGATGGGGAATGGGGTTGCGGTCAGTTCATCACACATCATTTCTGCTGCTCCTTTCTCCTCAGGGGCAGGACTCCTCACAGTCTTCCCACAAGCTTCAGGTGGATATCTGCTCCACCATGGACCTCCATGGGCTGCAGGGGGACAGCCTGCTTCACCATGATCTTCTTCATAGGCTGCAGGGCACCTGTACTGGCACCTGGAGCGCCTCCACCCCCTCCCTCTTTACTGACCTTGGCATCTGCAGGGATGTTTCTCTCATATAATCTCACTCCTCTCTTCTGGCTGCAGTGGTGCAGCAGTTTTTTCCCCTTCTTAAATATGTTATCCCAGAGGCGCTCCCACCATCACTGATCGGCTAGGCCTTGGCCAGTGGCAGGTCTGTCTTGGAGCCGGCTGGCACTGGCTCTGTCAGACATTGGGGAGGCTTCTGGCAGCCTCTCACAGAATTCGCCCCTGTAGCCCCTCTGCTACAAAAACCTTGCCACGCCAACCGAATACAGTGATCTTTCTGATCTGATCTCCCAACCTTTCAAATAGTCCTGCTATGCCTTCTTCTGCCTGACCCGTACAATGGCAATCCTAGGCATATGTGGTGCTTAGCATTCCCACCCCTGCTTTTAATGTATTGCTGGATGTATTGCCACATACTATCGTGATGAACGGAGTGCTATCTTGCTCTTTCCATTTCCATTCTTTTTCTTGGCAGCCTTCTAGACATCTATTCTCTTTCCCTGGCATATCTCTGACAGTTATCAATAGTAACTTTTGTTAAAGTCAGGTGTTTCTGCATCTTTATAGAAAATTTTACTTAAATGGGAACGATTATTTTATCTAGAAAAGTTCATTCATATATCATCATTTTGGATTTCCAGCATCTGTGAGGAGGAGTCCAATAGATGTGTACAAGCTACAAATTATAGGTAAAATTCCCATGTGAGTAACTCTGGGGGAATCCAATTTTAGGGCATGAGTACCTCACATCAGCTGAGCATATGTACATAACAATGATTAGACAGGCAAATTATTTCAATTTGCTGCTACAAACAGAATATTTGCAACATAAATAGACGCACAGAATTCTGGGCATATCATGCACAATTAAAAAACATTCACCAAAGGTTTCTTCCCTAATGAATTTTCCCTAAGAAGTAACAACCTTAGAAACTCTGTTTGAAATGCCTGGAAGCATTACCATTTGTTCTGGTTTTGGCTGCAGCCGGTAACAAAAGCACCACGCGGCTGCCCCTCCCCCCGCTGTCGTGCGGAGGAGAATGGAAAGAAACAGGCAGAAACTGGTGGGTCGGGATAAGGGCAGTTTAACAGCACGGCAAACAAAGGGAACAGGAACAACAACGATACAGATAAAGAGAAAACACGACACAAACCGCAGGACCCACAGAGCCGTTCTCCCGGACAGGACCGGCGCCTGCACTCCTGAGCAGCGAGTGAGTTCCCGCCCCCCAGCTCCCCCCCACCAGAACCCAGCATGACGGCACATGGTATGGAATACCCAGCTCTGTTTGGCCAGGTTGGGGTTGGGTCAGCCTGCCCGGCTGTGCCCCTTCCTGGATTCTGGTGAAAATTAACCCTGTCCTGGCCGAACGCAGGACACCATTAAAAATCAAACCAAAACAAAAAGGATTTTTCTTCTGACTGCGTTTTTTTTCCTTTCGATATAGAATAGGCACAGCTAGTGTACTGCTTTTCTTGTTGTCTTCACTGCAAAGCTTTCCCAGGATGCTGTATCTAGTTAGACCCCATTAAAATCATCAGCAAATAGAAATGTCTTTAACCTAGATTTAAAACTACAGCCTGATCCAGTATTTAAGATCTTGGCCAGGAATTTGTTCCACAGTCACCATCCATAATGACTGAGAGGTCAGAGGCTACTTTGCTACTCACAAGTGCAAATGTACTGGAGTTCACTTGCTGCAAATTGTAAAGCCAAGGCTCGTTTTGCAATGAGGCATGGAAGATTAAAAAAACACAGGAAACTTGGCTAAAGGATTGGTCCAAGTGGACCTTGAAGGAAGCAATTACTTTGTACTACTGTACTCCCTCTTCCTCCCTCTGCTCTTTCACTTCTTTATGTGCTTAATTGTAAATTACCCTCCACTCTTTCTACCAGTGTTTCAGTTTTTCCCTGTACCAGTGAAGCGACCTGAGAGAAAGTGCTGGTACCAAATTCCTGCTGTAAAACCAGTGCCAATATTTGGTGTCTAGGAGCTTCAGACCACTTTGAGCACTGGAGCTAGTGACATTACAAAGCTTGTTAACGTAAAATCTTCTTTGTGTTACATTTTTTGCAATACATTTTACAAAAATCTACCCCAGGGAGCCAAGGGGCAGTTGCTTTTTTATTACATTTTAGAAGAGCCACATTATTAGCGTTCCAGTCTATATATTATGAAATTAAGTGGATACCCTTGGGGTTAATTCCTTGTTGTAATTGTAATGAAAAGAAACAATTTCTAACCCTCCATTTAAGATCTATAACTATTAAAATCCACTAGTCTTAGTGACTCCTGGGGCCAGTGAAGTACTTCAGTGTATATGAAAAAGGGCACTCCTACAGTGTCCAATATCAGTAATTTATAAAAATAACAGCCTCCAAGTGGGAAAACTAACAAATGAGTTTCCATTGGGCCCCTCCCTGCTGTTTACCATTGCATACTGGATTCATCAACTACATAAAATTACATGCATATCAAAATTATGGAGCTGAGTTCCAAGATTATATTTTGCCTGGAGTAGGAAAGGTAGAGAAGGAATCACACAATACAATGATTAAATACAAGGAAAAAACATGCAACACAGCCATAGAGAATCCTCTTAGAAAAAAAAATTAAAAGCAACATTTTTTTCCAGAGGCTTCTCCATAGTAAACGATCCCACCTGCTTGAAGAAATTTTAACTGATAATAATCCACTTTTTTCTTTTTAAATAACCAAAGATTAACCATCAATTTCAAAAACATTTACTCCCCTCTGAAAATACTTAACTTACTCAGATTGGGAGATACATAGTAATAACAATGCTATTGTCTGTTTTCAGTACCTTTATTGTGCATGTGCCTGTACTTTTTGTGAGAATTCCTGCTCACTCGTGTGTTCTTACTGACTTCCATACAGCCAGCTTTTATGTCATCATATGTGGCAGGTTTCGCGATCTCTGCTGCACACTTGTACCCCTTTTCACTTTTCATAGTGCTCAAAAGAGAGAGAAACATTTTCGTAAATGAGATGAGAAAAAATGCATTTTAAAACCACAGTAGTTAAAGGGAGATGGTGGAATACTGCACTACAGGAACTTGTTATTAAATAATTTTTATGGACTGACCAGGTTTCAATTTGACAGCAAACCTTTAGCATGTAATTCAGTTTGTTAGTAGTGAAATAAAATGTACATCATCAGTTAGTGTCTTCCAATTTAATATGCTTATCAAGATCATTGCTTCTATTAAGCTAAAAATTGTGTAAGTGCATTATTGTGTAACACAGCATAAATTCCCATTTGGTATGCATGCATACTGAATGGACATACTAATTTAATAGTAAGAGGGTTTTCTAGGATTTTGCTAGAGTTGCCTTGTGGAAAAGAATATGCCTTTAAGATTCAGGAACGGTCTGTCTGCTTGATAAAGGTACTTGTTTAGCTGTGGTTGACATAGCTTTAATTCCGTTTATCTCTCTCCTTTTATTCATCGTAGTATAAACTCCCTTAGGAGAAAGGAAAAGGGTCTTACCAGACATGAAAGAAAGAAATAGTTGTTTTTAAAAATACCATTCTACTGGTTAATAAAATATGATGTAAGTTGCTGTGTACAGAGGAGTTTAGACTCTAATGGTTATTTTTAAGGGAAAGAAGGAATGAGCCACCATTTTCTATGTCACTGATCAGCGAAAAATGGGTTTATTTTTATAAATATTTATTGTAAATTCATGTTAATGTCACCTGTTACTATTGGCAAGCCATGCTGGAGAATGTCCTTATTTCTCCAGTGTTTACAAACCTGATCATTCACAGCTTGTGCATTCCCTAGTCATCATGCAAACCAGTAAAACTAGCACCACCATCTCAGGCTGGTGTCTTAGTGAGACTTACATTGCCAGTTTCGAAGGATAAATACCTGTTACTCTTGCTTGCTTTCAAAGGATTATAGAAAGTTGTAATAAAAAAATTGTAATAAAAGATGAAATTTGAAGGTAGATAAGGAACTACAGATACTTTCATTTTTATCATTGGCACTGCTTAATGTGCTGAATGTATGGGTCTTTAGCAATTGATGATTATTAGACTTCACATGAAATAAGCAGGTGGCCTCCATCTCACTGGACAGATGTTAGCATCACATCTAATGAAGCTAAACAGAACCACTGTCAACAGAAGGCTGTAAGTTTAACACTTTTCATGATCATTACATCCCTTTTAATAAATCAAGAGCTGTTCAGAAAATACATTGCTATCCCTAGGAAGCAGAACACTTTCTAACATTGGCTGCGCAGATGGTAGAGAGGGCTGCACTTCTCAAGGCCAGTTGCTAATTATCCCATATCAAATATGGATAGGACGACTGCTGGGCAAATAACTGAGCAAAATGTTGATACTGGGAACCTCAGCAAGAATTGGAAATCATTAAAAAATTAAACAGGGAGCTCTGACCTTTGAACTTCTGATCATTTCTTCCTTATGTCTTCATACAAATGGGCTTATTCAAATCTATTTGCAAGTCCCTATGATTTCACTGCCAATCACATACTAAAAGGAGCTTTCCTGAGAGTGACAGAGAAACATACTGGTAGGGTTGGGGTGCTTGGAACTATTGCCCTAATTTGCAATGACAAGCATGTTTTATTCTGACATCAGAAAACAATATACCAAATTCTGGCATTAAAATGCTACTAATAAAGCCATATAAGTGCTGAGAACGGGTCCTTATTATATGTGAGGGAGTATGCACACGGTGAATGTTAACTCTGTTTAACAGACAAAGATGATACAATACCTCTGAGGTGCCGAGTCTGTGGATTATGCCTATTTACTGTGATAGTTGTAGTAGAAATTTTATTTGTACTGTGTACTAGTCAAGGCAAAATTCTTGTTAGGAAGTTGAAGATAAAGATAAAACACATCACAGATGCTAACGTCAAATTACAACTTGAATAACTGTAGTATAACTGCCTGAAAATTTCTTGTAATTTCAGTTCCATAATGTGCCGCTTACTTTTTGTCTTCCTCGTATCCCTTACTTCCGCAAATATAAACATCACTACATTTGTGAAAGACTGTATTCACCATACGTATGTTTGCCAGCTTCAAATGGCAAACATATGTATAATTACCAATATTGCTTGTCTAATACTGAACATTAAACAGATAAAAGAATCCCAAGCAAAGAGCAATACCAGAGCATTCCAGAAATGAAATGCTTAAGTTCAGTAATTATTTATGAAATAATGACCCAAAAGAGCAATTTTTTTGTTGCGGAAAAAAATCAAACAAAAAGAAACATTCCACTTGAATAGCTTTGTTCAGTTTTAAAACTTTGCATGTTAGCTATTGACATAATCTCTTTTGAATATATTCCTAACATAAGATAGCTGTATTTTTGCAGAATGCATTTTGTGGAAGAGCAAAAAATCACAAGGTAGACCCCCTTGTCTCTTAATGTGCACTGTCGAACTGTAAAGACAAGAAACACTGAGGTGCTCTTGGCTTGTGATGGAAGTTGGTAACATGTTTGTACATAGTGAAAAGCCCAATAAAAAACACAGTATTGTTTGATTCAGTGAAAATCATCATAAAACTTTTACACTGAAGTGAAACGGTTTGTTTCCTTGAATAAATGGGCAAATCACACATGTATCATTTGCTATTACATCCTAACTATGAAGCCATAGACAAAAGGCAGAAAGAACAAATACCCCTCCAGAACCTAACTTGATTCAGCATTCACATGGGAGAAGGAAATTCTGGCTTCCAGTTTCTGCATCCAATTACTATTTGGAATATCTCCATCCTAAATACCTCTTAACCACGAGGGGATGTGGATTCATTTGTCAACTACAGACAGAAACTGAAGCCAGGACTCCCACATTCCTGATGGGCTCTCAGCACCACTGCACAATCAGGTAAAATGAGGCACTTGCTGGATGGGTGCAACCCAGCCTGAAGGGCAGACTGGGATTGCCTAATGTCTTTACCCTTTTGGGAAAACAAGGAAAAAAAATGCCTAGCATTGTAGGCCAATGCATACAATAAATATTATTTAAAGTCTTATCTGAACTACCGAATCCAGCCACACAGCACAGAGATAATTTACTCATGTGTCCTGCAGATTAGCACCATCATGACATGCCAGGTTTGAAGACAAGCTGTCAAACACTCTAGCTGAATTTGCTGTAGGTGGACTATCTCCTCTTATTTTCTGACAAGCATTTCTCAAAATGTGACTGCCCCAACCAGGAGAATGCAGAGCAAGAGGAACCAAGCACCATCCAGGCTCACCGTGACACACCACACCACTCAAGCACAGTTGGATGAGGGTTTTATATGGGCAAAAGGGACAACTATGCACCTCAAGGAGCCTTTGTGTCTCTTCTTTAATCTCATATATTTTGCATTGTTGTGATTAACAAGCTACATGCTTAATCCATGAAGGATTTTATTGAAAAAAAAAAAAGTGAATAACTTGTCATCTCCTCACTGATGAGGAAATGGTTCTCAGTGTGGTAGATATTTGGAGCCATGCACAATGCAGGGATTGCAAATTGAAGAGCTGGTGTGCTAGACAAGTATTGCCTACAAGCACCTCATTCAAGTGCACGAAGAATTGCCTCTCTGCATACGTTCTGTTTAGAAAAATGTAATGGTCTGAACTGCTTTGTTCTCCACGGATTCATCACTGAGTTAAAGAAAATAACCAAGTACTGTCTCCAAAGAGTTTTAAATAACAGTTCCTCCCCTTTTACTCTTGGCATTGCTACAGATGAATAACAGAATATTGGATGCTTGCTACAGATCCTTGGGCTGTTCCTTTTGCAAAGAAAATTTCATTTGTTTTAAAGAAGCATGTCATAGTTCCAGCAGAAAATACAGCACTACTGAAGTTTCATTTTAATAGCTGGATGAACCCATGCATCTCGCCAGTTCTTTTTTTTTTTTTAATTTTAGGCTGGAACCGTGAACGTTTCTCATATACTCTGTAGGAAGCAACTAGTAAACCTGTCTCTGATCAAGTGTCTTAATTTCAAATATCAAACTTAAAACAGTTAATTACACTGTGAGGGAAACATTCTGGAAAAAAAACCAAACAACAAACCAGATTTCAGAGACGGTTAGCCATATGTAAAAGCAGCATTCAATTGTAAATGGTAAGAGGGGTCATACAAGTGTTACCAAAAGCTTGATACTCCACACAGACTCATTTCAGTGACACTTAAAAGTTAAATGCAGAATATCTACTAGATTTTCCTCCTGGCCAAAGGCTGGTACTCATATCTTAAATGTATTCAATACCCTTTTTTTCAGGCCAGTTATGGATTGAATCATTCATTAACTCTGGAAGCCTTCTTCAGGTTTGCTTAAAAACTTACTCTTCTACTTAGATTACTAATGACTACAATATTGAATTACTACCACTTTATTGGAGATATTTTTTTCCTAGCGTATACAGTATTTTGAGTCCTCTGTCAGGAGTTTTCAATAGCAGCAAGTGCCAGGTTTAGAACTCGGAATTCTTAAAAAATGGAATTAAAATCAGTTCAATACACCCCCCTTCAAAAACAGAAGAAACAAATATTTTCCTGGGATCACTCACTGGACAATATATTCCCACTTGCAACCAAAACTTTTGGTGCAAGACAAATAGTTTCATTAAATGGAACTGGAACAGAGCAGGGGAGGTTGTGGAGTCTCCTTCTCTGGAGATATTCAAGACCCGCCTGGACGGGGTCCTGTGCGGCCTGCTGTAGGTGACCCTGCTTCAGCAGGGGGGGTGGACTAGATGACCCACAGAG
>Ga0065711_1029033_pt1 | contig 37921 bp, 23 predicted proteins | sample Hoacrofraction12_FD_59098 | JGI IMG/M metagenome (GOLD analysis project Ga0065711, IMG submission 59098) | Hoatzin crop microbial communities from Cojedes, Venezuela - Epithelial fraction 12 v2 (version 2) | ecosystem: Host-associated > Birds > Digestive system > Esophagus > Crop | place...
AAAAAAAAAAAAAAACCCCAAACAAACAACAAACCCACACGAGCAATTCATTTTTGGCACAATTTTGTCTGCTGCTATTGATTTTCTGATTATTTAATGTATATGCAAAACTTACCTTTCTTATCTATTGTATAAGTTATTTGAGGTTTCTTTTGACATGTAAAGCAGCCTGAATATCCAGAAAAAAAATTCTTCTCTGTCATTCTAAGTAGTACATATAAGGCTAAAATTCTTTAGCATATTGTATGTTGAAAACTGAAAAAAATCTATCGATACGTTTTAAATTGTTAACTTCTAGTATGGTCCAAAGTATCAACTTATTTGCTAATGAAAATGTATGTTACTTGTTTTATAAAAACTTTCACTTTGAACTGAAGGTTCAAAGAGGTTTCTTGGTGTTTTAGTACTTAGGCTGAAATAACATAAAAAAGCAAATGAAGGTAAGAAACTGCAAATAAAATGAAAAACTATGATATGCTTTTGCACTGCTTTTTTTCAGCAACTCTTACCCCTATCTTTTTATGCTGGCTGAGATTTTCTATTATAATACACTTTATAATACACATATGAATGTATTGCTCCTCAGAATGCTACATATAGTCAAACTATATCTTTACAAATTTTAACTCTGACACCATTAGCAGATGTCCAACAACTATAAAGCATCATTTATATTATTCACTCAAATGATGTACTTCAAAAAAACACCTGCACGCATTGTGTCTCGGGTTCACTGAATGCAAAACGAGTGTTTTAAGCTTGAAAACACTGACAAATATGGCAAAAAGAATACAGGTAAATGGAGAGGGAGGAGACACACTAATGATACACAGCCATAATAGTAATGGCTCACCTGGGGATTTTGCTGAAAAATAAGCACTGGAGTAGTGGCCACCCCTCTTCACTGTACTCATATATTTGACACAAAGGAAAAAAAGACATTAAGGAAAGAAGTTATTAAACAGCTCTGGACAAGCATGAAAGGAAGAAGGGTAAATAAAGATATGTAAACACTACATGAGAAAAAATGGCAAGTAAATAGAAGGCTAAATACCAGACACTTTGGATAAAATTTTCAAATTAACCTAACCAAAGTGGTGTTGAAGTAGAAATAAGTAAGCAAATGACAGCATTGATTTCCAAATAATTTGCATAAAATTCATTGTTGGTAGATACGCCATGCGATCTCACTGGCGTTAACAGGATTGCATGAAATGTAGATCAGTTGTGAAACTTGCCTTTCATGCTACATTTTTCTTTGCTGTTACCGCAATCCTTCTCTGAAGCTTTTTAGTTAAATATTCAACCTTTATAAACATTCCACTTTGAAAGAACCCAAAGACACAAAATTACTTTAACCAGCATCAGTTAAGCAAAACAAATATCAATATGGAAATAAGAATCTAGAACATGCTGCAGTTTTAAATACACTCACAGGAGCTCACATGTATAGTTACATTCAAAACAGAGCATCGTATATTTACATGTTCAATGGTTTGATTTCAGGGCTACTTCTCCATGTGTGAGGGGAAAAAAATAATCAAGAAATTAAATGCAGAGGTAACAAAAGGAAAAAACTCCAAGTTTCTCCCTTCTATTTATTTGCATAAAAGACCCAATAGTTGGAACAAATGGTGTTCAGCCAAACTGCTGGCAAAAACACCATCTGAACCTTTCTCTGAAATTACAGGAAGCACAGGAAGAAGAAAAAAATTTCTCTGTTAATGGGCAATAACATTCCAGAACATCTCCTAATATTACTTGTAACAGCAAAATCCTGTATTTCTGACAATACTTGGCTTATATAGGAGAAATCTTTCAAAGTCAAAATACTTAATGGTATATTCTAGTTCAACGAACATGAATTTAACCACATAAGTATCCTGTAGGTAAGTCTTGAAAAAAATCAAGTATCATGCTGAAAGTACATCCCAAGTGTTCAATTAGCACAAATTATTCCAATGTTCATAAAGTGAAACTTTTTGTGCCTGTTAATTAAAAAATAGAAACCACATTTCTTCTCAGTATTCAAAAATAAATGCAAATTTTATTATAAATTAGTATTAAATCTATGTGACAAACTGAAAAAAAAAACGTTTTTCCCTCAGGAAACAAAGCATGGCACTTGTATTTCAGACTGCGACAACAGTTTTGTCACCCCATTAAACAAATTCTAACTTTAAAGTATTTTACATGTTCAGCTCTTTCCTAGAAGTAGTACCTGAGGCAGGTGATTTGCTTCGACGTGAAGGTCCTGGACTTTTGGACCCAGCATGCTTCATGCCAGATGATCGGGAGTAAGAGGACTTCATAACACGGCATTCTACAATAGAATAGATAGAGCAAGCAGATACGAGTTTTGACAACAGTTCAATGTACAGGCTTCCTCCAAACAGTGCTGTTGCTGTTTGTTATTCAGAAAATGAACATCAGTATTTTCTAAACATGCTTGCCCAACCGAATGAAACAAATTTTTAAGAGCAACTCAGAACTTTAACCTACATACCATACAAACATATTTGAGATACTCAAACACTGTATGTCAACTTCTACATGTAGTATTTCTTCATGTCTTGAAGCTGGATTATTACTATAATTCAAGTTTGTACCTATGCACAGCTGAAAGAGGAAAGAAGTCAGTCGATGCCAAAGTTCTTTTAATAATGCAGTAAATCCTGCATGCTGTAATGGCAGCTTCATATAGATCAACCGCACAGCAAGCCCCATTTACTTTCTTTTGCAAGAAACTGATGTTGTGACCAATTTTTAAAGAGGTGAAAAATGTCTATAGTTTCCAAAAGGCTGGGACAATAGATTATTGCCATTTATCCATCAGCTATATGTCGTTAAACAAAAGACAATTTAAATGGGAGAGGAATCAATAGGCATACATACATTGACAACTTGTAAAGATTTTAATTCCTACTGTTAGCATCCACTGCAAATCACTCCCAATGGAATCATATAAATTTCCCTCCTAATTTTGTCCCTGTTATTCATCACTATGGTGTCAATGCCATCACTATGATGCCATGTCACCATCAAAAATAGTAAGTAAAGCTGCATGCCCTGCCAGTCAAGTCATGTTCCACTCTGTGCCCAACTTGCTTTTCTCCATTAAGTCCTCCAGAGTTATTAGAGGATGCAGGGACCACTAAAGCTGAAGAGACAAAGGGAGGAAAAAACCCTCCATCACTGGGTTCTCAGAAAGGAAATGAGCCCAATTAGTCTGTACGGTGTAAAGCGAAAAGCAAACTTGTGGCTTTAAAATATGCAAGGGAAATTACGATTTTGCTTTTCCATTCCTGCATAAGAATAAAAATCATATCTTAGCTAGTCTAAAACTATGTTAAAAAAATACCCTTCTTGTCACCTCCACACTAGCTGAATCAACATAATCAGGCAGTTCTGAAAAAGCAGCATGCCTGCAATAACAATAAAATGGAAGCTAGCCAAATCCTCCATGCATCCAAATGTATGGACCAGTGGTTAGATATAAACCTATACTTCTTGATGTAACTGAAGATTCTGTAATGAAATTACGTCGTCTGTAGAAATTAGAAAACAGCAGGTGCTTTTGCTTTCAGTTACCTGAGAGCAAGGCAAACAGCCTCTCTTCAAATAATCTGATGATTCTTGCCAGGGCAAGTTTTCTTTACCACAGATTAATTTTTTCATAAAAGAAAATCAGGATGATTCTACAGCTGAACCAATATAGACAGAAAAATCATGTCTAGTAGGGTCTGTAGTGATAGGACAAAGGGCAATGGTTTTAAACTAAAAATGGGTAGATTCAGACTAGATCTAAGGAAGAAATTTTTTGTGATGAGGGTGGTGAAACACTGGCACAGGTTGCCCAGAGAAGGGCTAGATGCCCCATCCCTGGAAACACTGAAAGTCAGGTTGGACGGGGCACTGAACAACCTGATCTAGTTAGAAGATACCCCGCTCACTGCAGGGGGGTTGGACTAGATGACCTTTATTCGTGCCTTCCAACCCAAACCATTCTATGATTCTATGAACATGGAGAAAAAAACCCCCAACACATATATGATTTGATATTCCAAGCCAATTCTAAAACTCCCTGGTAAAGGAGAAAGCTTTTTCCTTGAACTTACATCATAAATTATCTTTTTATAGAAAAAAAAACTTTCGTAAACAAGTTAAATTTATGATCTGTCAATTGCAGGCAGCATGGGCACAAAGTCACGGTTTGTCTCACCTCCTTCCCCACCCAACACCCCCTATAACCTCACAATATAAACAGGCTCAACACTTCATCTATAGCAGACAAGACTGGAACATGTGAATTTTCTAGTAGGACAATTCAAGACCTGAAATTAGCGTGGTTGCATACGCGATTTTTCAAAAATCTCATGAAGACAGCAATATGGAAATCATCTTACATTCACAGATGTCAGAAGTGAACATTTTAAACAGATTTTTAGATCCATTAGATCCATGACTGAACCTTTTAAAATTCAATGCTATTCTCCATGTAAATTTAGGGACAGGTCTGTTTTCCAAGAAAATGAGTCAGTTTTCTTTGTGCATTTTAACAGATTTACAGAATCCAGATGATGATTTGGAAAAAAAATTTTCATCCATAGGAAAATATATTCCCATGTGTATTTTCCTAAATCACACAACTCTTGAGGACTGAAGAGGGGGCTGGGTGGGGGAGGAAGAGTTCTGAATGAAGTTGACTATTTCAGTGGGTTTAGGATGTACAGTCTTACCGCTGTGATCCAACACAAAGTCGTCCTGAGCATACCGGTATTTCTCAGGCCCACATGCAATGAAGACGTCATCATCTCCAAAGAAGTCCTGCAAGCATGTCACCTTGACAGCAAAACATGCAAAGCAAAATAAACAAATGCAGTACTTTCAAATACTATACCTTCAGTTTGTCATCAACAATGAATAAGTTTGTATTTTCCTTTTCAAAGTGATATCATAACGTTTTTTATAATGACTGAAAAGCTCCAGTTCTCATGTACTTCAACTCTCCCAGTAGTGCCGGAAACCTCAGGGTTGAGAATGTAAAATATGACTGTCTCTCACCTCCAAGAATGCCTTCTCTTACATTTAACTCCTGTATTTTTTCCTATAACTACATATACATGCTGATGACTTTGACAAGACCAGCTGTAAACACTACTCAAGCATCAAGTTTCTTGTATTCTTACATTAATTGCTTATGGGAAAATCTGCCAAGTTAAAATGATTGCATATACAAACTTACTTTTTTATGCTCCAAGGCATTTAATTCCCATGTTCTAATGTCCTGTTAAACAAAATTAATTCCCCCTTTTATTAAAAGGTACCCCACATTCAAGAAAAAAAGAAATATAAAGTCCTGACGCTCTTTGCAGCTCACACTGTTCTTAATTGTCCCGGTAATAATATTACAATGTATTTCAAGAAGGATGGGGGTATCAGAAAAAAAAAGTCTCAGACATTCTTTAAAAACACAAAATCAAAGACCTTGAAACAAACCTCACTCTTCAAAAGTCAGCAAAAGTCAGCTTGTGAAGGAGCAAGTGTCTGCTTTAAAAACAATAAAACCAAAATGCCACAACAAGAAATCCCACTGAACTCATTCTAACTCCCTTGTAAGAAAAAAAAGTGCTTGCTATTCTTCAAGTGTAACTAGATTAAAATTTTACTGTATAATTTTTTCCTATTCTTTTTACCACTGCACACCCAAATGAGATCTGTGAATAAACACTACGTAAAATCTAAGAAGGTTAGCACCATTTGGTAAAACCATGTAATTAAAGAGGTAAAACAAAAAATTGCTTCTAAGGAAACTAGCTTTTTTTCCTTCCCAGATACCTGTCAACACCATTTGCATCTTTTACCCGCTGTGATAACAGTAAACATTGGCAGAACTACAGGAAGGAGTCTCTACTGCCTGCAGTATTCTGAGAAATACTCAGAATATCAATGACCCTCAGCTCTCTGCAAGAACACTCACACAGGGCATTCACCAGCAGCACAGTTCTCATGGCAGCTAAACCAGGAATAACAGCCGATGCCTTCCCAGCAAGATCCTCACTACATGCAGTACCCAGCATTTGCATCACTGTATCATGCGGCCAAAGGACTCCAGCCACCACCAAAGTCCTTTTATTGTTATCTTACCATTGCAATGACAATCCGCTCTCATTGATGAGAGACATTTTCAGCTGTACTCAAAACCACTGCTTCCAGTTAACAAGAAGCAGTAATAACTGGATTCAAAAGGCCTTACAAATTTAAGAGAAGTTTTGCTAACGTGGGATTTATTCCTCTCAACTTAATAACTCTCTCTACTAATAAGAGGACTGCTTATCGTTTCCACACATTTCAGGAATCCAGCAACCAACCCAAACCAACCACTACAGCAAAAGCTGTGAGAAAGCTTTCAGAACACTTACTTCAGTAGCACTGCAGGACATGGGCAGAGATGTTCTGTGAGCCAGAAGTTCACAGCCAAAGGCCCACAAACCTGGTGCCATTTCCACAAGATCTGCCTACCCACCACTGCTCTACTCGTGCCCACAATACCCCTGTAATGCTCTTCAAGCAGGTTAAGAGTTAAATGCTGTGGTTTAGCAGAGCACAAAATTAATCTTTCTGTTCTGATTCAAAGGCTCCCCCTCACCCCTTAATCCATCTAGTTTAACATCTGAGCTGAGAATAAGAGGGGAGAGAATGACAGGTCTTATGTCAGACTGGGAAATACACAGAGACAGAACTGCATGCAGCATCATCCTTTTGCTGTCTGCGGAGCAAGTCTACAAAGAAGGGTCAGATCTGTGCACAGAAGATGATGGGAGTATTCTTAGAAATGAACCTTAAAATATTTTGTAAATGGCTGTTGGGGAGGGGAATAAAGAACTTTAAGAAAGGTATGAATTTCCATGCATGCTTTCCCACATGTTCATGTATATAGTTTACCCAAGCAAGAATACACAGAGTAATCCTAAGGACCAGTGATTCCTTTCCTAAGAGTAATCCTAAAGACCAGTGATTAGGTAAACTGCCGGAGGTGGAGCTCAGGCTAATGCCAGCCTCTCAGTCTGCTCACACACTGTGTACCTGAACTCTGTGACCTTCACCTGTCTGTCACAGATCAAGATAGACTTTAGTTTATTGTAAAAGATACTAAACTACACTTCTAACTGGAAGCCAGACAAATGCAAGTATGAGAAAGATTGACAAAGATGCTCGCTATCTTCCAGCAGTGAATGCTGGATGTCCTTCCTCTCCCTACAAATAGTCTGGACTGGCTACACATAAAATACATAAGAAGAAAAAAAGTATTGAAAAAGTGTATTCAACAAGGAATAAAGATCTGCTAGCACTCACCAATCCTAAATAACCACACATTATGAGGTGAAGGAACTACTTTTAAAATCAAGTTCATGGAAATCTTCTGTTTTCCTAGAAGTACAATCTAATGGTTATTTTTCGAGGCCTTTATCGTAATAAAGTCAAAGGAGCAGCTCCCAAGGTGCACACAGATTCTAAAATAACAGTCTTCATTTCCTACAGAATTAAAATTAATGTATATGTTGCAATTAATAACAACAGGTTTTTTGCTCACTTAGTGTACAAAAAATTATTAAGGGAAAGCTGAAATGAATAAATCGTTTGCATGGGATTTTAAATGCTGCAGGTCCACTGTGGTCTAACTTGCAAATCACACAGTTCCACTCCAAAAAATATCTATACTTAGATGATATAGCAATTTTTATAGCTTTGAGCTGGATTCAATCAGTTTAGAAATTTAAAAATAAAAAAATTTTGAACACATTGATTTTTTTTTTTTTTTAGTTTCATTATTAGTAGAACTTGTGTATATGAATAGCATGTCAGTCATTCCACTAAGTTGGAGATCAAGATTTGGCTTGTCAAACTAGCGTATGACAAATGCTGCTTCTCTTTCCACCAAGCGTTTATAGTCTCTTACCCATTCTTTGTTTTGCTGCACTTGGTGCTAAAAGAACTGTTCAGTCCTTCAAAATATTTCCTAAAACGCCTTTCAAACAAAGATGGTATTAGCCAAGCTGCATATAAGTGTACCATAGCAAAAACAGTCAAATATGTAGTCATTAATCCAAGTAACAACTCTTTTGCTAGTCCTGATGCTGTGAGCTTCTACTCATGAAGATGAAAATGTGAAAAGCTTTGGACACCTTGAAGAGGTTATGCACCAAAATGAGATCTGATTTTCAATAGTGTTGAGAGATTTTTTGACATTACAGTCATTAGCTAATTTCTGAGATTCAGATCTGGCCACTTCCTAGTTTACATCCACAAAAGCTCTATGCAAGTACTTAAAATGCATGGTTTCCATTGGTGGCCTTGCAGTAAAGCTCAATTAGATTGTCTCTCTCCTGTCTGTGGCTTTAATTACCACAGCTAATGGTCTCTTAAAAGAACAAGATGAATGCAATTTGTTTGTCCACAAAACAAAAAGAATTCTATTTTAAATCTGCTTTCTTTTTTAATGGAAGCTATATACAGAGCCGCACAAGGAAAATTTTTAGGGTTTATCATTATAGCCAACACTACCAAGGCTACAAGTGTCACATACACATATTTTAAAATATGTTTATATTTCTGAGAAATATTTATAACCAAAGAAGTTTGCTCTTTCCAGAGAAATACTTCTTCAGTCAGATCAAGCTACTGGACTAGAATATACAAATTGTGGTCTATACATATATCCCTTTCCTATTACCAACACATAGGCCTAGAAATGCAATTTACACCAGCCCCTACTCCCAACTCTGAATCTAACAAGCAGAAGATAGATTCCCACCAGAAGAAACAGGAACAATGATCAATCTTTTATAGACAGAATTCAACAGGTATTTATAATTGTCCTTTATGATGAAGTTACAATTAAAAAACTTGAATGATATAAACAAACCTTTATCCACAAAATGTTTATTCTCCAATCTCTGGAGGAAAAAAAATATTTAAAAAAAGTTGAGAGACTGATACAATGCAGGTTTTATGAACACCTGAAAAATTACTAAAGAATTCAATTCCTCTCAAATTTTTAACACTAATGAGAGTTTGGTAACCACATATCAACACCCTCCAGGCAGAAGCTCACTGAGTAAACTGTATTTACTCCAGCTGTACAAATATGCTTCATTCTAAATGTAAAAGAAAGAGCTGTAAAGACAAAGTTTGGCTTAATTTAGTATGGCTGATTCAATTTAAGTAAGCAGCAACAGGACTGTACAGTTTAAGTCTGAAGAGCCACACCCAGTGTCTGGGGAAAGCTGCTCTGGATGACAAATCCTCTACATCAGCTGAAAATGGAACTAATAAATCAAAATGGGAAAAAGATATGGAAGTTTATTTGTATTTGTTTTAACAATGGAAGAAATATTTATATCTACTGACTTCAAAACAGGATATGGTGTAAATATTTTAAAAAAGGAAGCACATAACATAGGAGGCAAAAGGAAAACTGGCATGCACAGTAACAGCTGGATTTGTGTATGCGTTTTCAGCTCAGCAGTAGTGACAGGCATTTGAGGCTGAAATTCTTAAACAAATGCAGTGATTTTTTTCCATGAATTGCTGAAAAAAAAAAGTGAATAATTTATTAAATATCAGCATGACAAATCTAGATACAACCTCCCTGCTACTGCCTTCGGTGTGAGGGGTCTCCACATTTCTGCTGGGAAATGCTACTCCTCTTTGACTGGGACAGATTACAGCTATGCCATCCTGACAGTTTTGCCCTTTGCCCCTTTGCATCAGCCTTTATTCCTGAGCAAGCAAAAGTTGAGTATGTGTGTATTTTGCTGGTCAGGTCATATTTGTAATCATCATTCTTGCTTCACCTTTTCAAATGAAGTTAGCGCTGCCACTTCTTCTTCACTGCCACACAAACGTTCTCATTAAAATTGCTGTAGTGTTTTCCAAGCTGTCAGGCTTACAGTTTGAGGGTTCATGTGTGTCCTAAAGTGCAAAACCCAAGGAAAGCAGTCCTGCAGAAACAGGTCAGTTGCCTGTTTCCTATTTCAGTTCCATCACCAACAGATGCAGACTTTACATTCAAAAGGAAGAGTTTCCTCTATGCAGCCTCAGGAACTCAAAAAGGAAGGTGAAAAGGGCACTCCCACTCTTTCCTACTGAGTATTGTGATTTTAACACAGATTTTCTTACCTCGGAACTTCCCCTTGGTCTCTGCACTTTCACAGAAAATCCTGACCAAGGGAAAGTGGGTGTATGTGTTTAATCAATAATCTTAACTACTTACTATGCCATCAATACCCTTCATGACTGAAAAAAAGACTGGCACAAAAGAGATTCAGTACTAGCTTAAGGCAGCTGTTTGCCTGGTTATAATGTGTCACATATCCCAACATGTCTTCAGTAAACAGTCAGTGAATAGCCAGATGGGTAGCTAGAATATATCCAGGAAGTAGAAATACTGAGAAAAGTCAAATCAATGAGTCCCTGACATGCCCTTTAAAAAAAATACTGGAATTGCTAGTATTCTCTTTTTAATGAGCAACCTATTCATTTGGTAGAAATGCCAAAGTGTCGAAGACAACCATGCTAAGTGATTTGGACGCAGGCAAAACAGCAATTGTTCAAGAGCCAGCTAAGTACGGAAGCCCACATTTTTGTCGTGGCTTAACCTCAGCCAGCAGCTAAGCACCAGACAGCTGCTTGCTCTCTGCCCCCCTCACCCTGCCACAGGATAGGGAAAATAATGGGGAAAAGTGAAAACTCATGGGTTGAGATAAAGACAATTCAACAGAAAAGTAAAGGAAGAGATAATGATAAAGATAATAATAATAATAATATAAAGATATACATATACACACACACAAGTGACGCACAAATGCAACCACTCACCACCACACGAACGATACCCAGCCCGTCCCCAAGCAGTGATCACTGCCCCCCGGCCAACTCCCCCAGCTTATATACTGAACATGACATCATATGGAACAGAATATGCCTTCGGCCAGTTTGGGTCAGCGGCCCCAGCTGTGTCCCCTCCCAGCTTCCCATTCACCTGGCAGGCCAAACCAGTGTGAGAAGCTGAAAAATCCTTGACTGCCTAGCAACAACTGAAAACATCAGTATGTTATCAACATTATTTTCATCCCAAATCCAAAACACAGCACTACACCAGCTACCAAAAAGAAAATTAACTCTATCCCATCCCAGCCAAAACCACGACAATTGTATACCAGAACAGCAACAAGAAACACTACTATGTCAGATACACAGTAAATCATGTCAAGTGATAAGATTGCTGGTATAGAGAAGCAGCACTTGACACTTGCAAAAACTTCTGTTCCTTACCAGCGCATGTTCTCTGTGACAGCTCTATTACGGAGTCTTTCTGCGTATTCCCAAATGAAACAAAATTACACACCACTGAAATGAGGGTAAGCAAGCTACTAATTTCTAATGCAATGTTTTTAAGAGCTCAAATGTTACTAAGACTAGGTACACATCCGCCCAAAACAGCCATACGGTAGTCTGGGGAGTCTTAAAGCTTGAGGACATATAACTGTGGGATTGATAGACACCTTTCCTACTGGCTGTAGCTATAAGGACTATACAATGCATCATAGTAACTTCCCCAACCCACAACTTCCATAATGTCATTAGCAGACAGGACAAAAAAATAAATCTCCTTTGTTCTCTAAAAATTATTGGAATTAGGTCAAATACCTCTTAGTTTCTGAAGTTTAAATGCACAATTATTTTGTCTGCAACTAAAACGTGAAATACAGTAACAGAGATCAGATCATGCAGAAAGAACGCAAAAGTACTGTGTTACAAAATTTAAAAATTCATTACCTGATCTCCTGTTATATGACTGTGCATCTGGCCAGCAAATTCACTTCTGATTTTAAAGACTGTGATTTTCCTTTATATTAATGTCCTATATTTCTTGACAAAATAAAGAAACTTTAAAAGTGGAATTTGTTTGTTTGCAATTTACTCAGAGGCTCTAAGACCTTTCTAACAGTCACAGTTAATCTGTGAAAAAAAGTTTATGATCTTTTTTTCCTCTATAACTAATTCAACTAGTTCACCTGTATTTCAGTCTTACTCTATAGAGTCCCTTTTTAACCCATGCAGTTGGTCAGCTTGAGAGCAGTTCCGCTGCAGTCAACGGAATTATTCACATTCATAAAGCTATACACAATCACAGCTTGTGAAAGGTCTGAGGACCTCCCCAGCTCTGCTGGACACTGCAATAAAAGTATAAAACAAGTTTGATTTCTAGGCCAGAACTTCCATAAGACATTGTCTGATTTACAATTTGAGGTTTGGCATCTGACACTCTTTTGTCTTGTCCTTCAAGTTTATTAAATTCAGTAAACAGTGAGAGAAAAACTAAGTTTTCTGGTTTTAAAAATTTGTAAGTGTTGAATTTGCTTGGCTTGGATAAAGGCAGCTTGTTAACCTATTTAGGGGAAAAAAAAAAAAAAAGAATACTGAAACAAAGGCCAGCTTCCTAAATGACTATTTAACCAATGGCTGTGTCACATTATTACAGTCATCATTAGAAAATGAACTTCCTTTCACTGATACTCTGTGATGAGGAACAGCAGTGAAAAAGGAGGACACAAACTCTTCTGTCCCACAGGGAATATAAAGAGTAAGAAAGAAAACAGAAATGTTAAATCTTTGTCTGCTGCCTTGTAAACAGAAAAAGTCTGTCAGTAAGCCCAGGAAACGCCTAACACAGTATGACAATGCAGAAAGACTGCATAAACAGACTGGTCAGGTCACTGCAACACATACATACAGCCATACAGCTATTGGGAGCAGATGACAGAATAGAGCACATACCACATTTTAGTTTTATTTCAATTTTGAACAGATTTTTGCATATTTTTTTTAACATCTTGAATTTTAATTCAGAAAATGAACACATGCAGAAATGGAAGATCGCATTTGAGTGCGATTCAAACAGGTCATCCTAACTGCAATGGAAATGACAGTAAGAAAAATAAGCTGCAGAAATATGCACAAGTTAAAGTGAGTTCCTACACATATCCATTTCTTAAAGACTTCCAGTACTGTAGGACTTTCTGGCAAGGTCCATTCACCAGTTTTTCCAACGGGCAAAACTGATGTCTTTCTGCAAAATCATATTTCAATTGCACTGATTATGTGCAGCTATTTAGTTATCGAAGCCTTACTAAACATGGCGTAAGTGGAAACTGGAAACATAATTAACAAATGCAGCTCATGATATGACCATAATCCAGTTTGTCTGAAGAGAAAAAAACAACAGTGTTTTCAGTTACAAGACAAGGATTATATCTTTGCCCATAGCTGTATTAATCACAGCAGCTCAAAAGTCAGCGTAACAGATTCTTTCCTTAAGTGGCATAACTGGGAAGCCTAATACAGAACCAAAAATAGCACCTGACTTCACACAGCTAACATTCCATCTTACCACCGAGTAGCTAGTCTAAAAATAAAGGCTATTTGTATTATGAAAGAACATTAGAAGAAAAAGTGTACATATAAGGACAGATAGCTGGTTCATCCAATTCAGTACAATCTTATTTATTAAATAAGTGCCACAACACAAATGCAGTTAAAATGTTACACCAATTTTTTCCATAAATTTACCCCTTTTGTACTATTATACAAATCAGTGCCCTTAGCTAATCACCCTGCTTGAAAAAACACAGCATTCACATATTATGGAGAATTTAAAAACAATGAAATCCTATGGCCCAATATTCAATGTACTTTCATTTCCCTGATTCTTTAGATCAGAAGAGTTGCTGTGGCACGCAGCGACAATCTACTGCAATCCAAGGTTTCAACCGTTCATGGGCAGACAGTATTTCCTGGAGTGGTTACAGAAGCAGCAGTTCTTTAAATGAGAACTATTTTTCCACAGATAAATAAGAAATTCAAACTGAGTGTTTGTGGTCAGCACAGAAAGAATTAAAGAAAAGCTAGAAATCTGGAAAAGTCCTTTGATGAAGGGTACAATAATTTTTCATGAATCTTTAAGCTTTAAATGAAAGTTTTAGTTTTACACTGGAACAAATTGCTCAGAGAGGTTGTAGATGCCTTACTCCTAGAAACAATTTGAAGTGAGGCTGGATGGGGCTCTGAGAAACTTGATCTAGTTGAAGATGTCCCTGCTCATTGCAGGGGAGTTGCACTAGATGACCTTTAAAGGTCCCTTCCAACCCAAACCATCTATGATTCTATGTTCTTCCTGTGGCTTGAATTGTTCATGTAGTAGCTGCTAAAGCCAGGTTTCTGTTCAAATTCTGTTAAAAAAAACAACAAATCAAGTAACTCTAAGATTCAAATTTTAGTTGAAATGCATGACTCACTGCAATTTAATTTTGTTAGGTGGAGATATAAAAATGTATTGTTTTCTGAATTCCTGGTTCGTGGTTTCAATCTTGAACTCATTCAAAGCTGTTTCTCACAGAACTGCAATAGGAGGGGAAAAAGTTTAGGTACCCTATAAATTCAGGTGTCTCTCTCAGTTTGGTCTACTTCATATACACCAATTCCCATAACAAGAAGTCTTACTAAAATCCATTGAGCTCCTTGCAGACTAGAAGGATGCTTTTTACATGAATTTTAAGTTTTGTTCATTTCACATTTTTAACCCTTAAACTGCTTCATTTAATCAGCATTCTATCTGTTTCAGTACAACTACTCCACTTCCAACTAACCTTGAAGTTCTACGCTTATAATATTAGCTTATAGGTTTTGCAATGCTAATTGCTTGTCATACATTCAAAGAGCGTGCAAACCTTTCAAAAGCATTTGTTTCTTTAAGTATCCTCAATTAACTGCAAAGCGGAAATCCAGAAACAAAATTAGCTTATGGATGCTCTGTTCACCATTTCAAACAATAAAATTCCACAGATGAAATAACAAAAATTCAGTGTAAAAATACAACCATACATACTGGGAAGGTATTTGGGTCTCACCAAATTAGCTTCCATGCTTACTCTGTTTTGCCTGTCATGAAATATTGAGGTCTGTTGAGCTTGTATACAACATCTGGAACAGTTACGCTAGCCTAGGGGTATCAAGTAAAAACAATGAGGATAAAACTGATTAATCGAAAGATCAGATGCTCAGAAATGTGAGTAAAGTTACAGTCATACAGAAAACAGAAACTGTACTTTGTAACTGGCTTTCAGAGATCCAGTTCAATTCCACTAGCTCCTAACTTTTACCAACATTATTTCTAAGCCTGTGGCTGCTGCTTCTGTATGCTTTACTAAGAAGATAAACAGATGTAAAACACATTTCAAGATGTAGAAACATCGTCAGGCTCTGGCGTCCTTAGCACATTCTTCAACCTCGCAACATCTTCTAGTCCTGGAGCCCTCAGCACAGGAAAAACATGGACCTGTTGGAGTGGGTCCAGACGAGAGCCAAAAAAACGATCAGAGGGCTGAAACACCTCTCCTGTGAGGAAAGGCAGAGGGAGCTGGGGCTGTTCAGCCTGCAGAACAGAAGGGTCTGGGGAGACCTTACAGCAGTCTTCCAGTTCCCGAAGGGGGCCTCCAAGAAAGCTGGAGAGGGACTTTTCGCAAGGGCCTGCAGTGATAGGACAAGGGGTAATGGCTTTAAACTAAGAGGGAAGATTTAGATTAGATATAAGAAAGAAATGCTTTACTATTAGAGTGCTGAGGCACTGGAACAGGGTGCCCAGAGCAGTTGTGGATGTCCCCTCCCTCGAACTGTTCAAGGCCAGGTTGGATGGGGCTTTGAGCAACCTGGTTTAGTGGAAGGTGTCCTTGCCCATGGCAAGGGCATTGAAACTAGATTATCTATAAGGTCCCTTCCAACCCAAACCATTCGATGATTGTATGATCTTTGATTTCATGTTTAGACAACAAATGGATTATGAAGACAGCGGAGAAGTAGCATTCGTAACGACTGACAAAAGAACAGAGGTATCAATACTGTTATACCAGGAGTCCTGTCAGAAAAAAAAGGTGATTCCATCAGCTTCTCTTTAAAACAAAACTCAACAAAATCTCAGACATGTTTCTTCCTTCATGTCTGAAAATGGCAGTTCTTCCTTTGAACAAACTTCCATAAGTTTCAGAAAAAAAGCAAAATGGACAACCCCCAGAAGCACAGAACAAAACAAACCCTTTCCCCCAAAACTCTCCAGACCACCTAACAGTGCAGAAAAGAAGTGCTAAGCCCCATTTCTCAGTCACTTGGACTTTTGTGGCATCTGCTGTAAGGCTTGGGTGAAGTGTTATAGATCTCCTATTTTAAAATCACACCGTATTACATTTTTATTGCCATACTGCTATTAGCAGCTTGGAACTCAACTTCAGTGAATCAGGCAGAGGATTTACGTGACCCAGTACTTCTTTTGAATTAAAGGCTGAATTCATCTATTGTTTTTTTTTGTTTGCTTGGTTTTGTTTTGGTTTTTTTTTGTTTTTGTTTTTGTTTTTTTTTTTTACATAAAGTTTGAGTAAACTGGAAGGTGAAAAAGATGCATGTAGGGTCATAATTCAGCAATACACTAATAAATATTTAAAAACCCTATAGCAGTCTGGATGACTGTTTCTGCTGAGCCAGAACATCAGAGATGCTGCTGAACATTGGAAGCATACGGTAACATTATCTTGTTTGTGGACCTCTGTAGCAATTACATGATAGGTGCTTTTATAAAAAGCGTGAGAATGACCACCCTGTTTTGAATTAATTCATACAGAATTCATTACTAGTATCTGGAAAAAAATTTTCAGAGAGGAAGAACGATACAGCATAGATTGTTACTGAAGATCCATTTCCAAACCACTGAATTTATTTTTTTTGGTAGAAACTTTAAAAATACATTCCAGGCCTCCTCCTGTAAGATGCTGAAATATGGAGTGTAAACTGGAACAAACACAAGCTTCAAATCGTAACATCAACCACAGTGAAACTCAACATTGAAGGCCAGTCACTGACTTTTCTACTCTCAGAAAACAACGCTGGCACTTTAAAAGAATTTTTAACTTTCTTCCACTTCTATTTGGCAATACTTGAATTGATACTTTCTTCCAAACTCCTACCACTCATTGAAGAGCAAATTAAAACAATATTTATTGCTGCAATACAAATGGCTTCTGACTTTCGAATTACATGAATGTGCCTTTAGAATTACATAAACCTAATTTACATAATGGAAGGCCCAATGCAAAATTTAGATTTGTATAATCTTGAGATTTTGGCTGACCAGATCTTTTCAGTGGTTTGTCTTAGTTTATTTTTCCAAAATTTTACTCAAGATAACTGCTGCTAAATTGACAAGTTTGTTTTTCCCATAATAAAGTCACATTTCACTAAATACGTTATTTTATCTGAGGGCTGTTTTTTAAATAACCCTTTTCCTCTATATAAAAACTACTTAGAAGCATTCATACATTAATACATTACTGAAAGCCATTTAAATACAATGAGAAATTTACAGATACATCTCAATTCATGTTTCTCGTTACTGGTGCTTTGGTTTTTTAAATCATCAGTTCATCAAGCATTTCATCATACTTTGTCTTCATGCTGCTTAAGACCTCATTATTTTCACTGCACTGATCACATTTTTTTCACATACAGAAAACCAGTAAGTGCAGCAGTAGAACCCCTTCGCATTCCTAGTCATATTGCATACAAAGCTAGCCAGTCTAGAAATCACCAATCACCCATTTCTGGTTAAACACACAACGAACAAGCAAAACCCAGTCTGCTTCAAGTTAAAACTAAGACCAGGCTACGGAACTGGAAGCAAGAGCTATATATGGAGAGATCATAGGTATTTTTCCTATTAATCACATATCAGCAGAAGCAGTTATGACATAGTTTTGTCCCTGTTAGTGCCATTGTGTAACATAAATAATACTGCTCCACCATTCTGTGGGGTTTTATTTCCATTTAATGAGTTTTTTTTTTTAGCATTTGTATATATCATACCTGTTTTCAACTTTGATGAAAGAGGATTTTTTTTTAAAACATTACCTAAACTGCAACTATAGATAAAAATGTAAACTATGTCACAGTTTACAACAAAACTGGGAACAGATGAGAGTTCCCAGCTGTAATACATACACAGCCAGTGACATGGAGATCCCCTCCAATGATACAGATGATGCTCAATGTGTTCCTGATCCTAAGCTAGTCTGTGGCAGCTAAGAATAGCAAATATAGCCCCAACAAGTGAATTGTCATATTATTCTCCAAAGAACTGGAAGCCACTGGAGCTGCAACACCTCTCTGGCATCTCTCATGATGTTCCCATCACAGGTCTCAACAAGTGAAATTAATCACTAGCTCAGTCTGGCTGAATCTAAGTGCAACGCTGATGCCTTTGTTCTACGCTCCATATTCCAGTCTAAGGAGAATGGTATCAGCATGTTCCACCTGGCTCAAAATGTACCTGTTGTTGCAGGTGATGTAAATACACAAATAATTCAGGAATCCTTGGATTACAGGTTTTTTTCATTACCACTATCAGGATTTGTTTGCAAAACAGAAAAAACTTCCAAATTCCCTGCTCGTCCTCTCCATGAAAAACAAAACAATGTCCTCACCAAGACTAAGCAGGCAGAAGATCATGGCATGAAGATCTGAAAAGTGTATTTACAATAGGCTTTTAATTTATTCTGTAATAAGATAAAAATAACGTTGAGGTTGAAGGTGGTAGTATCTGCATCTGCACAGAAGTTCTAAACTTGACTCTGCTAACACAGACTCCATCTCATGCAGCCAAATCCAGGGTAGCTTTAATGTAGCCATATTCAATACTAACAGTAGCAGCACTGCAGCATAAAACTTTGCAAAAGGCAGTCTGGCATCCTGGGTACCAATACCAACAGCTGAGGCCTGGGCTGCAGCCAGTTCACGGCTTTTTATCAGAGGCAACTTAAAGCCACGGTGCAATTGCACTTACTGTCAAGTGATCCTTCTGGAACTGATATGTATTATAAGCTCACCCCTGCTCCATGCAGAAGGGAGCTGTGTAGTACAGACAGCTCCACAGCCTGCATCTGAGTACGCAACTGCATGGAAATACACATTGTACACTAGAGTCTGAATGTAATACAATAGAGTAAAAGCAGTGTGGTCAGTCTCTTAATACTACAAACGTACCTTTCAACTAGCAGCAGCACAAGGGTACGCTATTTAGTAAGCATATCAGGAGCAGATACTGGATCTGCTCAGAATTGCACAGGCTTTGAAGCAAACACTGCAGCAGGCTGTAATTGTCACACACTTCTGATTACAGATACAAAAACATGGCACCAACCCCATTCCTCCAGTTTTCTGCAGTCAGGTCAAGATTTTATTTGTTCAATCTTCAAAAAGTATGCAATGTCTGGAGAAGCATCCTAATTTCAGCAGCACGTAGTACCATTCGTCTTTTTTCTTCCTGCTATCTTCCACTACATGTATCGCTTGATATACAGTTGTCTGATCCTGAACAAGCAGGTTTAAAAAAAATACATATATATTTATCATTTGACTAATATTTTGTAGGCACCTTGTGTCAATACCAGAAACACCTGAATTTTTGTCATTCTCTTCCTCCTTAGACGACAAGAATCTTATACTCTCCAAGAGCAGAAAATGCTTCCTCGGGAATGATTTCTGACATTCTCTTCAAACACTGAAATATCACCACACTCTTGAGATAATATAGACCATAAAAGGGCAAAACAGGCACTTTAACAAAAATGTGTCAGGATATCATCATTGAATCTCACATATCAGTTATACTAACAGATTCACTTTACACCTCCCGCTCTTGCAATTCCTCCCATTGAGAGAGTTTCTGTCCATACCGGAGTCCTGGTTAGAATTTCAACCACTCCTCCACTTCTATACAGCAGTATTAGCTTTAATCATTTAGTCACTATTGCTAAAGCAGGGGTATAGTTCCGGCAATTACTCCTTCATCATGAGGTTACTGGTGTCGTTATTTCTACTCTCAAGGTCTAAGACTTTTGCAGATATTCCCCTGTACATAAAGGGCTTCCTAAGCAGCTTCTGGGAACATACGTTGTTTTTACTAGCTCTGGGTAGAGTTTCACTGTGTGTGCCGAGCTGACCTCCGTATGGCCCTGTCAGTGTTCGAAATTAGAAGCCAAGCCCAGCTAGTTTTGGCAGATTCACTGCAAGAGTCTTAATTGTTATCTGCATTCAGCATATCCAATCGTAGATACTTGATTTTACTTACCCTGACATTTTCTCTACTGGTACATTAAAATGGACTGGCAGTACAGTGTGCGCGCTATAGCGCACTGAAATGTGCTGGCAGATACCTCAATGACTTGCAAAGCCTTCCCCAAACAAGAAGCTCTCTTAGAAGCTGCCTTAAAGAAAATGCCTAGAGATATGATTTGTATTGATACAAACTGTCTATTCAACATTAACAACGGGCCTTTTTAATTCACTTGCAAGTGAAAAGTCTGAGGGATAATAGGCACATGGCTCATTTATTCCCAAAGGGCACAATGCGAAAAAGTTTTCTAGAAATCATATACTGGATCAGGGGATTTTTTTTTCCTTTTTCTGAGCCTCCACAGAAATATTTCTAGCGGAGATGCACATCCCCAAGAAGGGAATTTAAAATTATCAGCTCTTACATTACTATTCCTAATTAGCTTTTAGAAACCATCTGTTTTCTATGAACACCATGTTGAAACTGCTGCTTATAACACCATGTGGAAATGTTAACTGCAGCTTCAGGAATCCATGGTTCACACTGCATCTGCTAAGTATTCCATCGATGTTTTCACGACAGGCTTTTCTTTTGTGGAAAGGGGACTGTAGCGACATTTTTTGTTATAGAAGTCTTTGCTTAGTAGTCTATAAAAAATCCTTTGAAACTGTTCTACAAATATTTACATCAATACATGGCAGTTACATAATGGTGCCTTTAAAGGAGTGAGAAGTATTAATAAATGCAGAGGAACTCAGTCATCTTGAAATCTGTTTACATGCAAGGATTAAATGCAGCTTTCTGCGGAGTTGTATTAAAGTCTAAAACTCATTTTTATGATTTCTTTGTTATGTTTAAGACTCAAATCAAGCAAAACCATGACAGCTCAGACCCTGCAAGTGAACAATGGTCAGATTCTCTGGACTTGTGCTGATTTTTCTCAACAAAGTATCTATCAGTACAAATAATTCCCCGAAAAATCTATCTGGAGAATGCTCTGAAAGATACAGTATGAAGTGCCTACAGTACAAAAACCAAGTTCAGTGAAAGTTCTTAGTCCTCCTGGGGAGATTCTTTTCTCTGATTTCATTGACTTATTTGTAATACTTAGGGCAAGTCTTAAAACAGCAGGCTTAAAAAAAAACACTTAAAAAATTTACAGCAGAAGTGCAATCTCCTCCTATACAGGGTTTCTCTTAATATGCTTCATGTTTAATTAAGTACTGTCAACCCAAATTCAAGTTTACACACAGAAGCCAGAAATGTTCAAGTATTGCCCTGCGCATCAGCAAGTCACTACCGCGAGAAGTATATGCAGGGAAGTAAACAGCAGCGAGACTCAGCAAGAACAGAAAAGCAGCACAATTTACAAATGTAACAGCTATGAAAATAACAGTATTTAAAAGATGTACACGTTTCATCTCCCTCCAAGCTTGTATTAGAGATGGGAAGAGCAAAAGTTTAAAACATTTTTATAAAGAGATGAGGTATTTTATGGCTTTTTAACAAGTACAGAAGATAGAAAAGTAAATTTTATTCATTTTAATGCCTCATAGGCTATATGCAAATGTATCTGCCCTCAGTCTCTAACTGTGCCACCCTCTTGGCCATGCACTTTAAAAGTTATTCCAGTTATTTGCCAAGTCAGAAATTTCACAGTAAATATTGACTTTTTCTGTCAAAATTTGCAAATTTCAGACATCCAATCTCCACTTCACAATTCCTGGAAAACATAATTACTTATTCCTTACTAACATTAGGTTTGTGACAAATTCAGCCAAAGCAAAGTAAAACTTTAACCCACCGAATTGAGTTTAATTAAAAACACAGTCTTCATTTGGCAGAATTCCTAAAAAAAAAGTCTTCATTTGACAGAATTCCCCTCGTGCATAGTAAGACTACATTTACCTGAGTGTTTTGAAGCTTCAGTATTTCATCAATTAAAACACAGAAATTTTTCATCAAGTTGCAAGATTACTTATTCTTTCAATACAGTGTTTTAAATAACTTTTATTACATCCACATCCAAGAATTCATAGTGGTTTTCTGATATATTTGCCATTAAAAGATTTTATAACTACTCAATACTTTGCTATAATAACAACAAGAAAAACCCACAAAAAAATCTATTTATCACTAGGTTACAATGTTCATTTTCTATTAAAATCCATTCCACAGTGGAGGAAAGATTGTAAGAGAGGGAGGAGAACAAGCAAGTGAAAATTCACAGTCAAGTAATTTCTGCTGTATTTATAAAAAGTCCATACTATCATTCTGAATAAGGTCATGACACTCTATTATAATATAGTGAGTCAGCATTTATGGTTGCATTGATGCAATTTTAGCATTACTGAAATGTTACACCTGTCTTTCAGTAGAAACTGTGTATTACCACCAGGAACCATACTAAGAACATTCCTTAAGTAAAGCATTCACACCAAATATACAAAAAAATATTAAAAGCTATGGATACTCTAAATCCTTTTAAGTTAGACGGATGGCAAAGAGAATGAGTGTGTAAGCAGGTAAGTTTATCCTTCAACTTGTATGTTCAACTTCGTACAACTAACACCTCATGCAAAGACGCCTTCATTTACACACCTTCCCCAGCACATGCTAAAATTACTGATGGGGGGGCAGAGGGGAAGGTAAAAAAAGCATGCTATATTTAGACTGCAATCACCTGAGGGATTTCCAAGGCTAACTTAATACAACACAACAGTAGAAGCAAAACTGAACCAAATCCCACCGAGGTGATGGAGAAGGGTAACAATGAATTAGAAGGCAGACATCAAGCTTCTGTCAAACTACTGACACAGAACAAGTAATTTGCAACCAGCAATTTTATAGTAACAGTTTTACAACTGAATAACTTGTCAAGTGCTACATACCTCAAATATACATATGCACTAGTTAAAACATGCAGGTATTTTTGAAAATTAATTTCTCAGAACTCAGATTTTGCCCTAAGAATTTAATTTTTAAAATAGTTGGAAGTGTGTTCATGAGTTTGGAGATTTTAACCCTAACCTAATACAGCAAATTCTAACAACTGTCAGATTTAAGCATCAAAGAATCTAGTCTAGTGAATATTAAAAGTGAAAAATCTGTTTAAACTATATTTTCTGTTAAAAAAGGATTAGATTTGCTGTTTGAGAATACAAATTTGGAAAACAGTTTTATTTATGTATTTTACAAAATAGACAAACTCAATCATATATATGGTAAAGAATGCTACTAATAAAAGTAACTTTTCTCACCTGGTAATACACTATTAGAATAAGAGTTTTGTTGATAATATTCTATTTCACAGAAAACCTGCACTTTCTATTACAGCAAATGACAATTAAAAGACAACTTTTCTAGAGTAAGACAAAATTATAATGTTTCCTGCCAACTGAGGACAGTCTACAATAAGGTCCTCTCACAAACATTCAAGTGTCATACACACAATATCTATCCGTTAGCTAAAAATAAATTTTTTTGCGTATGCTAGTCAGACTAAAAATGACTCACAGTATGAGGGATGATGAATCATCTAAAACATTTTGAGATTAATTATATATGGATATATAAAAGTGAGAAAAAAATAAGGTCACAAAGAGCCTCTAACTTCAGTCTCATCCCTAACAAAGTCAATTTATACAAGAGGTATTAAATATTTATTTCCCATGTCAAACATGACAAGGCTTCTTTAGTACAGTCTCAAGCCAATTTGAACTTCATATAACCCCTTTTTTTCCACCATACAAAAGAGGAAGTGTAATTCTTCCTTAGTGCACCAGTGTACTAACAAGGATTCATACTTGGGTCTGCATATGAAAATATTGGATCCCAGCTTTCCTCCTCTGTCCTTCCCCAATAATTACAGAAACAAATCATTTTTCTTCAAAGCAATGAGAATTTCAGTAATATGTCCTGCTGCCAGGATCTGTATCAACTCCCACTGGCTTTGCAGGGAAGGAAAAAACGCAGAATTTACAATTTTAGAAAAATTTTGGGAAAAGGAAAAGATTCTATTTAAAAGATAGATCTACTTCTAACTATCAGGCAAGCAATCCAGAAGACAGGCATATTTTTCCTCTAGTGCACATGTGATTTCAAAAGAATTTCACCAACAAACTCTGCTACAGATGAAGGGAAAAAAATGAAACACAAACAACACTAAAAGATTTGGAAGTCATTTCAGATATCTGCTGCAAACTTGAGAGCAATGACAACACTGGGGAGTCATATTTGACAGAAATATCCAAAGCCCTATTCTTACAGGTTTTCCATTGTCCAGAAAGTATACCTCAATTTGTATTAAGCATTTGTGTCCAAACACTTGAGAACAGCCAAAGTAGGTAGGCATCTCGTTTTCCTTAGCTTACCAGTTGACTTTTTAAAATTATAATTTATCTTTTGTAGCTAGAAGAGTAAGTAGAAAATGGTTCGTACATGACAGCAACATTCTCCATAGGATAGGACCATGGACTATCTCATTTTCTCTCTTCAGGGAGGCTTTTGATAAACAAATGATGCCCTCCACTCCCAATCATCAAGTGAAGATCCTGGTGACAGGGCCAATGCAATGAAAGCTGCTTTTATTGCTTATTTAAGAATCCTTATTTAAGCAAGATGCATAAACTGAAGTTTTCAATTTCAGATAAGCATCTATGCACTACCAGGCTTGCATCTACCTCTCAACAGATAAAGAAAGAAGGTCCAGGATGTTACACAAGGATCTTCCCTGCTACAGAAGCATGAAGTAGAAATCTTGGAGGCCTGGCTATTAATAGGTTCGGAGTCCCATTTCATTCTGGAAGCCTGCTGGGTTGAGTTGATAAAAATCCCTACAGAGTTTTTTTACCACTAATATGCAAGCAATGGAGTAGTTTTGCGTACCTTGACTTTGCAATACTTATACAAGCAATGCATTAGACTAAGGAGGATTAAGGAGAACTAGAGCAAACAAAATGTAGATGGATGGCAGTCTACTCTGGCTGTTCTCTCTCCCATCAGGGGTAGTTCAGTAAAAGTCCAAATAGCTATGAGGCTATCATTTATTTCTGTAATGAGTATAGGAGTAAAGGAGGAAAAACCCCTGACTGTGATAGGTCAGATGTCCAACACAATTTCAAAACATTTCCCCCCCCCCCTCACATGGAGATACAACTGAACATTGAGTTTATAAAGTAGATTACTGTTCTACTTGTTTTCACTAGAAAACTACATTCATTAAATTAGGTCACCAGAGACTGAAAATTTTAAGTGTTGTGATCTGGCCTTATAGACTCTATTTGGCTAATCAAATTTTAATAGCTTTAAAACTAGAAGTGCTTTTCTTAAGCAGCAATCAGGCTGAATTTTCAGACAGACCCTACTCCCATACTCAATAACTTATACTAGCATCTACCTCCAAGAACTCCCCATGAATCTTATTTCTTACTAAGGACTTGGACAGAGACTTCTTGAAAGCCTCAGATAAGACTAAGAAAGGTGCTAAACTCCTCATCATTTTTAGAGGTACATAATGTCTCAGTGCTTCTGATAATTTTCCGTTGATGTCTTTTGATTTGTATTGGAACAAACAATAATATTTTGCAAGTTTTTTTTTTTATTTCCATTAATATATGTGTAGTGTCAGTCATACTTTGTTACATAGGTCTTAAGCGAAGTTGAAAAACTTTCTTTAAAAAAAAAATGTTTGTCCATCTAATCTGCACTTCTCTACATGCAGTTTTTGTCAAGAAAATTTTACACAGTATTATGACCAGTGAATACTTCTAATATTAGCAGTTATTTTATATTATATAAATCTCCCATATATTAAGATACATATATGCCAGAGATTGAGTTACTGTGATGGTAAATAAAGTTCCAAAATAGAAATTCAATGAATAGAAACTTTCACATCACATTGATTATTACCAAAATATGTGAGTAAGCCACGATAGTTACTTTGGAAATTCCAGCCAAGCATCTGCAACTCCTAAGTAGTAGTATCAAACACCTTAATTTATTACTATAATACCATTCTAAATCTTGCATATTTAGTGACATATACGTGGGAGGATGGAGGTTGTTTAAATATGAGTATCATAAATACATTTTTTGGAGTCAAATATTTGAAAAGTAGAAGATAAAAAAATCTGTGCAAAAGATGACGTGTGCTGAAAGTAATCAAAATGTATTCATATGTCAAAATCAAGCAAAACTGTGTAATAATTACTAGTTCAAAGAGTATTTGAAGCCCTCTCAGATCCTAAAAACTCCTCAACAAACACCTTTGCGTCTTGGACTGCACTTTCTCTTATGGGCTTCTTGACAATGTGTGACAGAAGACAATTATGAGGTTCCCACACATCCAATTAGGCACATCAGTCCAAAAGCAAGAACAAATTCCTTGCAGTAAAGAAAGATTAGCTCTTGAACCAGAAGTGTGTTCTTGAGCAGGCATCAGACGTCAAGGACTGCAGCTAGTAAAAAATTGTCTATACCAACAGCCACTCTGATACTAAAACTGCAGGAAATCTAATGTTTGTGTATGAAAACAAAGAACGACAAAATACAGAGCTTTGTGAACCAGATTTCATCATGCACTCATCTTCTTCCTCAGACTTCATAAGCTTACAATACTGATTTTACTGTATTTATGCTCTAAGTAAAAATACATAAGATATTATATATTATAAAATGTGCAGGTATGTATTAACAACATTTACAAATATGTTCTAATACATAGGTTTTCACACACTAATCTTCTGTATCAGAGCTTGCATGGGTACCTGCAGAAGACAGATTTCCTTGCTTAACCCCTTAGCTCCAGGGAAATGAAGAGAATATTTTTCCCTTTAAGGCAAAAAAATCAGCCACAATGAGAACTGACCAGAATATTTAAGTCTACCAAGAACCTTCCCTGTACCGTGTTTCCACTTATGCTTATATAAAGCCAACTGCGGTATATGGATTTTGTTTGCAGAGATGGTTTTCTGAGTCAGATGTCAGGCAGTGTGTTCTCTTTGCTCAGAAAGCCACAACAATGTCCCGTTTCTAGAATTATTTTGGAATAGCCCATCTAAAATTACTTGGCAGTGTAGGGGCTGAGGATATAAAGAACAATTTTCATCTCTCCCACTCTTTCTCTGTAATACACTGACATCACAGTGCTGAAGTTTCATGGATTAGCAGCCTTCAGTTTGTTACAGGTCCTGGGGATGGATTTGTGACTAGCAGTGTATAGGAGAAGGACACGGTGGACATTCTTGTGAACTGTTCTGGACATAAAGCATATGAGATTGCCAGTGCCAATATAGGCAATTGGATAGTCTCAGCTATGCTGTTCCTTCCAGTTCTGTATCTCAACAGGCTGTTTACTTCTGCTATTTCTAAAGTGATCGTATGTAGGATTCTAGTTAATAGTTACCTTTAAATGCACCTTGGCTGCATTACTATTCCCAGTTGTAATGTGATTGCAGGAAAGAATAATTTGGATCTAAATGCATCTGAAAAATGTCCCAGGTTCTAGGAAAATCTAGGAACCAAATATTCAGAGTATTTTTGTATATAGCACAGTATGTGCTAGAAACATAATATACAGATTAGAAAAATACAGAAATAGAATATTAGAAATATATTAGTACAGCTAATCCAGAAAAGTCATACAGCCATGATGTCTCAGTGTCAATATGAGTAGTACCCCAACTGCTCAATGAAATGCCCTTCATCGGCAAAATACAGAGAGAATAAGGCAAATACTCTTTAAGTAGGATCCAACTCCACATTTATCTATGCTTGAATCTCTCTTGTTCAATTTTATTCAGATTTAAATGAAATGGAACCTTGATTTCTGTAAAAGAGAAACTGCAGGTTTTCCATGTGCAAGAAAATGGCACCTTCAGAAGGCGCTTAAAGAGGATTCTGTCTGGTACTCAACCATCTTTATTTTCTTAACTAACTGACCTATTTTCCAATAATTTTATCCAGACTGGAACTCCCTAACCAAATACTTGTTGAGTTGGAGGTTAGGGATAACAAAAGCAAAGCCAAGAAACACCAAACCTACCAACCTAAAATTCTAACTTGCCATTTAGTTTACAAGTTATGCTCTATTTTTTTTGCTTTTTTCTGAAATATTTTACTTTCTTCAAAAAGCTTTCCATGATTGGAGAGATAGCCTGTTCCATGTATCAATAAATAAAACACCAAATAAACACGAACAAAAGAAATATTTAAGAACATGGCATAGATTGCATGTTTGCACAACAGAATAAAATTCTTATTGACTTTATAAACAAGAAAAGTGCTACAACAACACTGAATTTCACTGAAAACACTCAGTATTGCTCCTTCCTGTGCACAGCTTACTAACTTCAAGCCACAAACACAAACACAGTCACTGTTCCACTGAAGTGCAGGGAAGCTCTTTGCTTTTAGAAGTTGGCTAGTGTTGCTATTACTTCAACATTGCTTTCTCTTCAGTCTTCAGACTACAGTGTTAAAAGGTTCATTGCAAATCAATCGGCCAGCAATATTTTAAACATTAAAGAAGAATAATCCCTTTCCTCTCTCTGACAAACTGTTCCATGTTTCCTGCCATTAATTTATTATGGTCATTTTTCTTAGTAACGGGTACAAAACTAGAAGAAAAGTTAATACTCTAAGATTTCAGTCTTTTTGCTTCAATGGACTTGAGACAGTGACAACTGATTACAGCCAACCAAGAAGCAGCTACTGTAACAGATCCATCAACCTGACAAACTGGAAGTCAAATCTTAAAACTAGAAAGTCTGCTTATAGGCTGTGTTATGAACAGAAATGGAGAAAATTCAATCCTGAAACCCTTTCATATATGGTTGGTAAACAGTTTTACACTGTAAGGTGTAACAGGCTTCTTAAAGAAAAGTTTGCATGTTTAAATGTGATAATGAAAGAACTGTTTATTGAAGCAACAGAGTAATTTAATTACAGGAAAAAAAAAAAAGACCAAGATCTCAAACTAATGAGGAACCTATAACACAAATCCTGATCTGGCATATGACAGCTGCAGAATGAATTAAAAAGATTTTTACCAGTCTAATTATCTGTTAATGGCCATGCTCAGCAGGACACAACAAATTCCCCAGGTTTAGTTTCCAAGTCATGTGACTCAATCTTTCGCATGGCAGATGGCAGACAATGACTCCATACCACTCTTTTATTCCAATAGCTACACACCCCATTTCTGTAACCCAGCACAAAAATTATTGTAATCATACATCAACAAAGATACAACGTTACCACTGGTGACACCACTATTTTTGCAGTGATTGTTTCCCACACTGTACAACATGTCATTTTTATTAAGTGCTGTCAGCTCTTGGTGAGCACAGACAAAAACTGAAAACCCAGTAGGATTTATCCTCTCTGCGGATCCACAAAGACTTCAGCAAGTTGGATGTCACTTTTAACAGGACGCACATGCTCGCTTTTAGTTAAAATATCAGCAGTTTTTTTCAGCTGCCACGCTTTAATTTAAAGAGCTGACTTCAAATTAGGGTCTGATTTTGCATTCATTTTGATAAATACCCTATTAATTTAACATCCCACATCACCAACCTGTTAGTTTGATGGCAGTGGGTATTACTAATTACATACCTAAACCTTACCTCACTGAAAAAGATTAAATTCACACCCCATGGACCACGGCCACTACGTTCTCAGCAACATTACACCACATCCCCAAAGCCAGAACTATGTATCCCTGTGGGGAGGAAAGAAATGTGTGTTCTCTATTTTATCTGTACTATATTTTTGGTTATTGATCTCCAGAAAGTAGGAAATAATACACAAGGGGTCCCCTGTCCCCCCTCCCCCAACAAATTCTAAAGACCTTTGTTCCAGAGAGAGAAGTTTTCCAGTGCTAGACTGTGGCCTTTTCATATGGCATGACCTTTATTTTTCGCATAGGCAACAAAGCTGAAGAGTTTCCTCTGCATTAATTGTTCACTGCCAGTTTAAGACACTCTTCTGAGATGACTCACTAGATGTTCAAGATTCTGTTCTTTTTTTAATACTTTTTCTATAGCATCTTAAGCATCATAACTTTGTTACTTTTTAACAAAATCCTTACCATTTAATATTTTCTTTTTTCCTCAAAATGGTAATTGGCTGGTAATATGATCCTCTGACAACTGTGATAAAAACTGTAAATACTTCCTAGGGTAAATCCTAAACCACACATTACCCGTCTGTGGCCTTTGTACCACTCGACATAAGGAAAACGGTTTAGAAAGATTTCCATGACAAGATTTGTAGCTGGAAAATGATCTCCGTATTTTCATAATTAGGATATTTTTCAGATCCCTGCATCTATGATGGCACAATTAATTTCAGGTTAGTTTCAGGTAACACTTCCTTCCACAAATAACTACAGATGGGAATATTTCTATGTTCATGGACAGAGGCCAAAATTACCTCCTCTGCTTCAGTGCACTATTTCCTCCTTTCTTCTAGCAATAAATAACCACGGCTTCAAGTTCTGAGCATACCAACTGAAAGTCTGAACAAAAATACCATGTAGCTGTGTCCACGGATGAATTTATTTCCTGTCATACAGACTTCCTCAACATCAGGGCCACTTCAATTCTTTTGTTTTCCTTAAACTTGCAAGATTTGTTTCCCACACTCATGGGACAGACATCTCACCACAGTTATTCTCTGAAACAATTCTAGGCTTTAGTACAAGACCAGCTTCCCCTAAATCACATTTCATATCAAATATTAGGTTTGCTAGCATTGGGATAAAACTAACTGTAAACCCTGCTGTACGAATTCTCTGTGGGATGCAGGCGTGTATACACTTACATTTTAATGTTAACTGGCATTCAGATTTTTGGCGTTTTTTTTATATCTAGCTCAACAGCTTTTCCAAAGTTGTAGACAGCCTTTAGTTATGGAAAAAACTCAAAAACAAACAAACAAAAAGTTTTTAGAAACCTTAGAGACTGTTAAACCCCATTTATCTGCTAAAAAAAAAAATCACCACTTCATTAATCTTAATTTTACAGTGACTATTTACCACTGAGTTCCACTGGCTCTGATTAACTGTAAGCCTGTTATTTCTTTTCCTATACACAGGGAAGACAAAGAAGTAATTTCCTTTTTTCTTTCCTGATAGTTTTTTTTGTTCATCCCCCTGAAAGCTTGTTGAAGATCTTTCTCTAGTCTAAGCAATCCCATTTCCTTCAATCTTTCTTCATAAAACAAGTTTTCTTGATTTTTTTTTTACCCTTCTTGTGATTTTCCACAGTAAAAGTGTCTCTTGCTGCTATCATTCTATTGAGTGAGATAGAGCAGAATGGCCACGTGACACGTACATCAGAAACAAGGTGACTGACCATAACTTCTGTATGGATGTTGGCTTTCCTCTCCTATGCACAACCATTGACACCATTAATTCATCTTCAACTGTGATCCTTTACCACTTCAACCAGAACTACTTGCTATTTCCTATCTGTTTGTAACTAGATGATTTTGAAGGTCCTTTCCAACCCAAACTATTCTGATTCTACTGTAAGTGTGTATCTTTTCTGATTTAATTTGCCAGGCCACTTAGTTCCTGTTCTCTTGGAAGGTCTCTCTCAAAGTTCTAGTCTCTCTCTTTTAAAGACAACCTAAATACTACTTCTGGTTGCATCTCCATCAATATGTTTTACTGTTTCTCACGCAATATTAGGTGGTGGACTACTGTCAGCTAAAATAAATCCAACCACAAAACCAACAATATATATGTCTTTTTCAAGTTGATATTCCACTCTTACGTTAAGTGCTATCCGCTGCTGCATTAAGAGGTCTCAGAGGTAATAGCCCTGTTCCCATTCTCTCGTAAGATATTGCACACGTTCTGCTGATATTCAAGACTTACACACCAATATAAAGATTGCAGTGAATTCCCCCACCCCCCCACACATAGAGCAGACATAACTCTCATTTGTGTAATTTGCCAGATAATAAGCAGAATAATGTGCCTTTTCTTGTGGATATCAACCACGAATTCTGAAATACCTTTCTATCCAACTTACCTACTCTTTTAGTAGTTATATTGTCAATCATATCCATAGTGTCAAATCACCAAGTAGTCTGCTGAAGTTTGTTTGGCAAATTTTAAATTGCTTTCTAAAAGTTGACTCTACCTCTTCTAACCCTCAGCCTTTAAGCTGTATGCAGGGTCTACCATTACCCTTCAAAGTCTTGAAGCTAGGCAAGGAAGGACTCCTTACCAGCAAATGCTAAACTTCTGTGGGATCTGCAATGCAGAGAATCACTCCCTCTGCAGCTACCACTGACATTCCTCCATAACAATATATAAGCCTTTTTTAAGTGTTGTGAGGATTGCAAGGGCTTAAGGTTTTTTCCCTGCTCATACTTGCAGGTTAATGCAATATTTCAGCTTACAGTGCTTTTTTAAATTTCAGCAGAGCTAGAACTGCTCGAAAAGTTGGAGCTTTCTACATTCTTGAAAAATTGCCTGCAGCAGAAATTAAAATCTGTGCTATTTCCAATACATTTGTGAAAGTGCCTATACTAGGTTAGAGCCTGAGACCTAAGATAAAGACTTCTTTTGGTTTCAGTAGCTTTTAACTATATATAATGCCTGCTAATATGGAAGCAAGTTTCTATTACAGTTGTTTCTCAGCCTGCAATAAGATATCAGACAGTGATGTAACAATACAATTAAATAACACTTATTTAAAAAAAATGAGCACACCTAACTCTAGTGCCTGGTTCCTTAAAAAAAGTGTACCTCTGATGAATAAGATACAGCTGAAAACCGAGTAGCCTTTCCACTGTCATTAGCTATGAGAGAACTGAACTATAGGTAAATATTTGCTGAAGCTACTCAGTTATCTGCAATCAAATTATTTTTAAAAAACCTCTCATCCAAGTATGACTTTGAATACAAAACTGGAAAACTGAGAAAAATAAAATTAATATATTTCAAAACTTGTCTCACTACTAATAGCAAGCTGAAAAAGGTATTATCTTCCTGGAATGAATATTTAGTTTTCTTTTGTGTGTCAAATAATACATGCTTCAGAGTTCTACATGGCATTTTCTGAGTTTCTCTCAGAAATTCCCCACCCTACCCCTGACCCATACATTATATTCCTTTAAACAATTAGTGCAGGTAATTTACTATTAAGTTGCTACCCTACACTTCACAATGACTGAAGCTTGTTTAACAAGACAGAACCCTACATTCTCTTCCAAGATAATAAAGGGTTAACTTCCCATTTCGGTCTGACTGTCCTTGCTTCACAGTAGGATAGTGACAGATTCCAGCAAAGAAAAGAAAGGAAAAATGCAGCCAAGTAAGGAAAACACTTTGGTCAAGCAAATATATTGGGCAAACCTCAATGTCAGAAGCACAAAGACTGGAAGAGCAGAAGCGTGCACAACAGAGTTAAAGCCTAGTTACTTTTACGGGAATATTTTTTCCTCACATAGAAACCATCACAGAAGTCTTGGAGGTAAAAACCGTTGGTTGCTCTTGCATCAATACAATAAAAAAAACCACCTCTATACTTGAGGCTACAAAGCACTAATATCCTAAGTTACAGCATCTATACTTAAACTGAATATAAAAGGAAACTTTAAGTGTTATAAAATCTTACAATTAAAAGCTAGGTAATTGTCTTCACACACAATAATCAAGGAAAATATCCAACATGGATGTTGTTCTCTGTGTTACTATTATCATCAAGATGTTGCTACAGTCAAGATTAATGAAGTCACAAGAGAAAATAAAAGCTATTTTGAGGACATCCTTTCTGTAGTACTGCTCAAAATTAAAAAGATTTCTTTATGGATCACTGGTTTCATAATAATTCCTCACTACATATGTTAAATAATTCTGGTGGAAAACAAAATCAGCCCTTAAGTTAACAGAACAACACATTCCCTAATAAAAGGATACAAATTTTATATATGTGTGTTTAAAACACCTGAATTTCAGCATCAATTCTGTATTAAACAGAAAATACAACCCAAACCTATTCACTCACAAAAAAACCCACAAAAAATATGTATTTCCTCAGAGATAAGGCTATGAAGGAGCAGGGAAAAGACAAAAAAAAATCCGACCTTGAGAAACAGAAGAGCTACATTTATAGGAACATAGCCATTTACAAAATGCCTCTTTTTTTAATGGTTGCCTTTCAAGCTGTGCCAACACTACAACCAACATAAAAGATCTGCCTCCCTAGCAGATTTAGAAGAATAAGCAATTACCACGTTAGAGAAAACAGGCTTGGAAATTTCCACCAATTGGTAATTGGCAGCAAAGCAACTCTTCATTTGCCAAACCCCACAAAGCCCTTAGGCACCAATCTCTACATATACCAGCAATGGACAAAGAAAAAAAAAATCCCCATTGCCTAAAACTGGAGTGAGCCCTTCACTTTGGAGAAAAGAAAAAAAACAAAAAAAAACCCCAGAAGTCTGTATCCTCCTAGATAAGCAGAAGGTGGCGTTTATTATCAGGGTGTTTAAAGCCATAGGTCTTCTATTTGGGGCACTATATCCCATCACCATTTAAACTACGAATACCCCACGGTTGTGCAAGTAAGGGCTCCTTCCCAAACTCTGTGGAAAAGCGAAAGGCAGTTCTGCCAAATGGAATTTATGCACTACTACTGCAGAAGCAGTTTACAGAGAGGCTGTTGTAAGAACAGCTATTCGCAGGCCGTTAGCAGTGAGAACTAGGGATTTCCCAGCCCCGCTTGAGAACATTCACACCCACATCTGCAGTCCAAGTTCATTGCCTTTACCACAGAAGGGCAGGAGGAAGTACTGCAGCAATTAGAAATCTTATACTGGAGTGTTACCACTGATCGATCATCCTCACTATGGGCTGAAGACAGCCATCATTCACCATGGGGTGACAGTAATGTTCAAGTAACATACGTGAGATTAAATGTTAATTAATTTTATTGATCCCTGATGCACTACTGCATCTTCCACATCAATGCAGACCAGTGAGTTTCTACTGCATCAACAATCCAACAGAAGACCTGTGTCTGAACTGAGAATCCTAGTTTTTGCAGTTTCCTTTCCTGACTCTTTCTATCTACTTGCTTGAGAAGATTAAAATCATCTTATCTGAGACAGTAACAGAAGACTTCATGGGCAGAAGAGTCTAACTACTGCATAATAAATATCCTCAAAGCTATTTTATTATGAATTAAATGAAACATGACTAAATCACATTTTGGATGTTTCTAGAAGGGATTCTCTCTTAAGTAATCTTGTTAACAAATCTCATTAAATATCAAACCTATTAGAAGAACTAAAGAGCACATTATAGTGCCACCAAATACTGAAAATCAAGCGTCTCGGTGATGCATTTGCCTTGCTATATCTAATACCAAAGAACAGAAGTTCTTTTCAAGTACTTATAAAAAGTGTATCCACAGCACACAGAACATAACCAGAGACAGACCTGATATCGACTCAGTCTGAGTAAGTGCACTTGTTCTGCAATACATTTGCTAGCAACTTTGAACACAACAAGATGCGCTTCAAGTAGGCTATAGGACTACTTTACAACCATTATAAAAAGCTTGACAATAAAGATTCCCACACCTGTTTCAACACAACTGAAACTTTTACAAGTAGTTCATGCAAATATATAGGTATGCAGGTGTGCAAAAATGCCTGTTGAATAAGCAAGGATAATAACATTTAGTCAACAATACAATAGTCCAGGTTCCTGATACCGAATGTGATCTACTTTGCAGCTTGTGTTGCTCTGTATTACTGAAGTCACAATCCTGTCAAAGTCCCACATTGGTGTCAAATAAAAGTGTCAAGCATCAAGTAAGTTCCATGAAGGGCTGAACCATTAATCTGACTGATCAACAGCAAATGTATTCCTGACACTTCTACCTGGTGCAGCAGAACATTCTGTAGGCCACTCCTTTGCATTTCTGAGTGAGAATAAAAGACCTAGTGCATCATTAATCCTGGCAGCATGTTTTTGCAGTGGTAAACCTAAAAGCAAAAAGCATGTTGCAAAGATATAACCACCCCCCACCCCCAAATAATTCATTTCAGGTAAAATTCTTGACCTTAGATCGTGTCACTTACTACCTCCAGAAAGACATTTCAGTCCTCCTGCTGCTTAAATAGCAATCTGTGGAAGTGAAAATGGAAGGAGGTGGTAATATTTTTCTTATACCACTCAGCAATATGTAGTCTGAAAACATGACTCTGCTTCTGAAAATACATATGTATTTTAATAAGTTTGATTTCAAATGTTTCAAATAAACGGTATTACTTAATCAACAGGCACTTTTCTTAGAAATACAACAGAGCTAGTATATGAAAAAGCTTCTTTTTTTTTTTTTGCTTAGAATGTAGTGGTCAACCTCTTTTGCTTATATACAATTATAATTTTTTGTAGATATTAATATTTTTGTACAAATTTTAAAAGTTTCCATTTATTAAACTGTCCTTATTCAGAAGCAGGTTAAATCATATATTGTAACAAGAATTCAAGTTATGAAAACAATGAAGCTTAGATTAACTTATAATTATTAGATGGTCACAGCAATTTATTCTCCTACCTGCTTTCCATCCAATGTACAAAGTCTCTTCACTACACCTGAATCTAACTTAATGGCTTCTGTGATGTCAGTCAAGACCTGTTCGAAGGAATGAGCAGTCTTCTTATTCAGCAGAATTCTCACAGCTTTCCGTGGTTTTACTCCACTTCTAATAACAGTCACTAATTTGGGTTTAATGAAATCTTTACTCTCTTTCACTTCACTCTTTGTGGATGTCAAAGATGTCAAGGATCGAGTGGACCCAGTCCTCATGTTCACACACCAGTTTGGATTGACATTCTTGGTGTAATCAACTTTGCGATACGGTTCATTGGATGCACACACATAACTTTCACCTGAAAAGAAGATGACATTTTCATAATGTAAGGAATTTTGAAGCTATTTTTTGACAATTTAGAAAAAAAAAAAAAGGAAAAATTTTTCAGAAGGAGTGATTTTCCTGTATTTCAACCTCAGCGCATTTTAAATGGAGGACTGTAAATTATCAGAGCTTTCCACCCAAACAATACTCTCATAGACTGGTTTCAACAGGTTTCAAAAGACCTCTGGTTAAGAAACAAATAATAATTAAAAAAACAGTAAAGGGTAATGAGGGGTTTGAAGGTATTTCCCATTTCTTTTGGATCGTAAGTTCTGACTGCAAAATCATTCTGCAAGGGCTTAAATTACTTGAGCTCACAATACCTGACATTAAGAGCATTCTCCTATAGCAAATATCCAGGTCCTTCCCTATATATTCCTCAAGTATATACTTCAAGATGTGTACACACATACCTATGTTTAATAATGAATTATTTTAAAAGGAGTAAGTTTCAACAGAACTAAATTCAAGCATCTCAAGATCCTTGCCTGGAAGGACACATTAATTTACCAGGAGTTACTGCCTTTCTAACAAGAATACACTGTTGAAATGTATTCAGTTCAACATTTTTTAGACCAACAAAGACCTGCTGAGGCCACAAATTAGACTTTGAGACTACAGGAATATGAAAGAACATCTACACTTCCCCATTTTAATTTCTTTCCTAATTCAAAGCCTGAACTGCTGATATCTCGTAAAGTCAAAAGGGAGCTCAGAGGACAAAAAAAAAAAAAAAAAGTTATCACAAGCTAG
>Ga0065711_1001956_pt1 | contig 37917 bp, 22 predicted proteins | sample Hoacrofraction12_FD_59098 | JGI IMG/M metagenome (GOLD analysis project Ga0065711, IMG submission 59098) | Hoatzin crop microbial communities from Cojedes, Venezuela - Epithelial fraction 12 v2 (version 2) | ecosystem: Host-associated > Birds > Digestive system > Esophagus > Crop | place...
CCCCCCCCAAACATACCTAAACTATGAGTTTGAAGAACAACACTTGAAGTACTTAGAATAGTCCAGTTGGAAGGGACCTACACCGATCATCTAGACCAACTGCCAACTACCTGATTCCAGTTTTTTTAAAAATCATGAACAATGGATTTGGTCCGGGAATAAAACTCCTTAGCCCTGACCAGAACTAGCCTTGAGGCAATCCAAGAACAATACCACATACAAATGTACACTCACAGACTACTCATAAAGGTTTGTTTATTACCTTCTAAGAGATCTTAGGGAAATGCACCTACAGGTGCATCTTCAAGGCAGATAGCCAAGATTCCCATCTGAGCTTCCCAATGGAGAGATAAAGGGGTTCTCATCATTGTTTTTTGACCTTTTTATGTGAAAGTAAGATAAAAGTGCAGTGGTTTGTTTGGGTATTTTTTTTGGTCAAGAACTACTCATAAGAAGGGACAAAGAAGCTACTCCTACTCTGCTTTCCAGAGAAAGCTATTTCAGCTGTCTTACAGGCAGGTACGTGGTACAGCAAGAGGTAGATCTGCATGCACGGTGGGAGGGAAGTGGAGCCTTTGCTGTGATGTCTGCCCAGAATTTTAATGGACTAGAGGGACAGGATGGTCATGGAGTATCATGGGATCACAGGACTGTAGGATAATTTACACAGAAGGCCTCTGGTCCAAGCTTCTCTTATGGCAGGGTCAGCTCTGACATTAGACCAGGCTGATCAGGGCTTCATACAGCCAGGGCCTGAAAATCTCCGAAGAAGGAGACTGCACCACCTTTCTCGGCAACCTGTTCCTCTGCTTGGGTGTTTTCATGGGGAAAAAACTTCTATCCAGTGGTGGTTTAACCCCAGCTGGCAACTAAACACCACACAGTCACTCACTCACTGTGAGGGGAAGAATTGGAAGGGTGAAAATGAGAAACAAACTCACAGGTTGAGATAAAAAGAGTTTAATAATTAAAAAGAATTTTTTAAAAAAAACGTTGTCAATAAAAAATCCCACCAAAACAACAAAAAGAATGGAAAATAAAACCCAAGAAAAAAAACCCAAGCCATGAAAATGAAAACAACTGCTCACCACCAACCGACTGATGCCCAGCCAGTCCCCAAACAGCAGTCCCCCGCCAGCCTCCACCTGTGGGAAACTATATAACTTGAGACAGAACAGCACTGTCTCGTGACCCTGAAGAATCAGTGCATCCTGTGCCTCCCTTCTCTGTTCTCATGAGATAAGTTGTTTTCACACATCCAGCTGCAAAAGATCCCGGAAAACAGCAACCGTGAACTGGCACTCGCAAAGCCACGAATCCAAAGCTGATTGGCTCTAGTAACTATTGTATTAGTATATAAGGTATTCATTTGAGCAATAAAATGCTTCTGATCGAGCACGAGATTGGGATCCATGAAGTCATTCACCACATCCACTCCCAGTTGCATTGCTGAGCATGACATCAGATGATCTGGGATGACTCTTTGGTCTGGTGGGGTCAGCTGTCCCAGCTGTGTCCCCTCCCGACTTCTTGTGCACCCCCAGCCCACTCGCCGCTGGGGTGGTGTGAGGAACAGAAGAGCCCTCGACTCTGTGCAAGAACTGCTCAGCAGTAACGAAAACATCCCTGCATTATCAACACTGTTTCCAGCGCAAATCCAAAACATAGCCCTGTACTAGCTACTGTGAAGAAAATTAACTCTATCCCAGCCAAAACCAGTACACCAGTTTTAACCTCTCGTGTTTCAGCTTACACCTGCTGTCTCTCATGTTTCTTTCCTGCACTTCTGTGAAGTGTCTGGCTCCTTCTTCTCATTGACGTTCCTGTTGGCACTGGGAGCTGCTGTCAGGTCCCCTGCAGCTGTCTCTGCCCAGGCTGAACAAGCCCACTCCTCCAGCCTCTCCTCACAGGGCCAGTGTTCCAGCCTCCACCGTCTTGGTGGCCTCTGCTGAACTCAATCCAGTTAGTCAGTGCCTCTCCTGTATTCAGGCCCCAGGCTTGGACGCAGTAATCTAGATGCGGTCTAAGGAGTGCTGAGCAGAAGTACTCGGTTTCCCTTGGTCTCCACTGTTCACACAGCCCACGATGCTGCTGGCCTTCATTGCTGCCACGGTCACCGTTGGCTCACACTCAGCTTGCTGCCCACCAAACCCCAGGGCCTTCTCCACAGAACTGCCTTCTGTGCTCGTGCCAGGGGTTCTTCATTTCCAGGAGCAGGACTTTGCATTTGTCCTTGAATGTCATAAGGTTGGACCACTCCTCCAACCTGTCTAGGTCCCTCTGAATGGCCTGCCCTCAAGTGTATTCACTAAGCCTCCCGAATTGGTGTCATCTACAAAATTTAATTAGAAATAGATCCATGCATGTAGGCAATAGATACGGCTACGTGATTTCTTTGCAGACCAACATGAGCTCACTCTTTCCCTGCTCCAAGTGTTTATGTGGCATCCAGCCTAAGCTAATATACTTTGCCTCTCAGCAGAGCTTAATAGGTTGGGATCAGGATTGTGCTAATCACAGCTAAATAGCTTTTGGTTCAGAGCACAGGAAAATTAAGCTGTGTCTGCTCCAGCATCCCATGTGAGTGTAATACGTAAGCTCACCAAAATGCATGTTCCATTAGCTCTGGTGGAGCTCCTGAATGAGGAACTGGCAAGCCTGAAAGATGCAGTGCTGTGATAAAGTGGATCCAAACCCAGGAATGCCGTGAAAACTGAAAGTGAGAGTATTAATTAATCTGAAGTCACTTACAAAAACGCTGAAAAGAAACCATTATCTGTCACTAAAACTGAGGGCATGTTATCCTAGTTTTCTGATAGAACAGCATCATTGTTTGTGATGTCCAGTATGATTTCTGGCATACTGAATAACGTGCCTTCCAGCCACCCAGCAACAATTCCCCTCACTTTTGGCAGGCTTTGGGCTGTGTGAGTGCTCATGGGCATTGAGAGCGCTGTGCACGACAGAACTTCCAAGCACGCTGGTGTTGATGCTGATGGCAGCCTTGCTTCAGCAAGGAATATGCCAAGGAAAGGCATGTCAGGCTGCTGATACCAGCCTGTGATAACCTAAACAGATGTTGGAAGTGCAATGTTGGGAGCCAGGTGTTACTCAGGCCAGAGAGAAGCTGAGGCTTAGGTGAATTGATACTCCCTGAAGAGATGCCTGTTGGCTTCCAGAGGATGCCAGTTAGACCCAGAAATGGAAGGTGACTAACAAAATGCACAGATGTGAAGGGAATCCATATATTTATAGGAATGACCAGGTTAAAGGTAGAACTTCTGCTCACGCTTACCTTGCAACCCCGACAGTTTATAATAAAGAGTGGGCATTATGAAAAGTCAGTAGCTGATGTTGTAAACAGTCAAAAATTTAAACAAATACAGCAAGCACCAGTCTTAAAGTTTCACATTCATATGTAGCAGCTAGAAATGCAGTGCAGTGCTGCTAGAGGAGACATAGAAACAACTCTGGTACAAAGCCATCAGGCAATCACTGCCTAAGAGACGCAGGAATGAGAAGATGGAAAGAAAATATTGGAGTACCTATTAGAGATGGCACCCTGTGAAATCAGTTTTTTCTTGTACACCTCTCAGATAACTGACAGAAAGAAAGATTTTGGGTCTAACATTTTTGATGGGATAGGTCTGCAATGCTCACTTTGAGTCAAATCATAGGCCATTAGGTAACATCAGGAAGCAGCTGTAGAGTGCACCTGAGTACAGTGCTACCATTAAGCCTGAGGGCTGTGACAGCATCGGAGGTAGGGGTGATGCTACGGCCATCATTTCATTCATTGTTTTATTTATTGTTTTGTTTATTGTTTTATTTATTATTGTATTATTTATTTATTTTATTTGAGTACTCCATCTAACATCTAATCCCTTAAGTGAGTCTACACTTTCTGGTAAATAAAAATATTCCTTGACAATGAAAAGGAGACAGATAGCATCACTATAAGATTATCATGGAAAATTGTCCACTACTCAAAATCCTCCCATTATCTCTGTGCATGTTTTGACACGCGTTGCAGCCAGTTTGTGGGTACGTGTCTCGGTGGCAGACTGAACGCAATGTAGGTGCAGAGGCACCTGGGGCAGCTCTGTTTTGGGAGCAGCAATACCATGGCCAGGCTGTGCTGAGCTGCTGGCAGAGGTCAGCGTGTCTTCAGGGCTCTCTGTGGCCCATGGTTGTTGTAGCCATTGACCGTTCCTTTCTGTTTTGCCTCCTATGTGTTTGTGTAGCCAGATGGTGAGTAGGAGAAGAGAAGAAACAAGGCCGGTTAGAAGCAAAATCCTAAGAAAAACTCTGCTTAGGACTGAGACATGTCTGCAGATCATGGAGAAACATGGTCTTCAGCCCCATTGGAATGACCTCCTGAAATGATTGCTTTGGACCCTCTAACTGATTTCAGGGGAAGGCACAAGGGGAGATGGAGGAGGAAAGATGGGAGAAGACCTCCATTTATACTTATCTAGTATGAAATACCAGAGGTCAGAAATAAAAGGCCGCTGATGAGGTAGAGCTCAAACACAATAAAACATGAGAGAAACTAAAAAATGGGAGGGAGTAGCTCTTGATCCAGACAACAAACAGATAAGGGAAGATGAACAAGATTTTCCCCATGAGTGAATTTTCTGATAGCGAGACCAATACACTGGTAGGCGACAGTGATGAAACAGAAGGTAAAAGGTGAAGCTGGTTATCAAGAAGGTTCTGAAAACTGATTTAGGATGGTTGTTTGAGGAGGAAGTACTTCTTAACGTTATGCTCAAGGGCCAGGTTCTTCTAAAAAAATGTGAAAATGAAATGTGGAATAGCCACACAAAAAAGGAAAAAATGCATGAAAAAATGAGTAGAGCATTTATAAACAAGAAATTAGTACTGTCCAGCAGCTTAAAAATATCTTCTGCTTCCTGGCTAGACACAGATATTGCTGATGATCAGTCATATTTTTAATTCACCTTCATCTGGTAAACAAAGAAAGCAGGTTTAATCTCTTCTTTCAAGGTGAACGTTGTTTTTCTAACTGTATTTCCAGGGCTTCTCTGAATCTGTTCTCTGTCTTCCTGGCACCCTGCTTAACCAGGGTTAAATCAGAATCACATAGAATCTTGCAAACAGCTCTCACTCTAATAACTTCCCATTTTCTGTCTCCAGTAGATCACACTTTCCTTCTTCATGGCTGTACCACACCAGCAGACAATGGTTATCTACAACCTTTATGACAGTGATTATGATTATCAAATTAATTTATAGATTTTTTAAAGAAACATAGTTATAAATAAAATACATAAAATTACATTATATATATATTTATCTATAATATACACGTATAATAAATGCACATTTTATATATTATTTTATTATTATTTATTATAATAATTAATAATTTTTCACTGCAGGATGGAGGCAGGGTGCAGGCTTGTTGACACTGCAGTCTGAACTCACACTACCTGTCTGTCTTCAAAACCCAGTTTAACACCTCTCATTTCACACATATGGCTCTTCTGTCATGATCCCCGGAGAGCACGTACAAGAGAAAAAGATAAAAGATCCCTGAAATGTTTTCCATAGCTTTACTTATATCTGTTGGGGTGTCTGGAAATTGTTACATATGGGTCTTTTAATCTTTCTCTCCTGAGTGTACTTCTTTGGCATTTAAATAATGGCAAATAATGCGTTAAACATGATTCCACACTGACTGCTGAACATAATGATTAATGCTAGCTGATGCTTATCTTACACTCCATGTGATACCATGTTTAAGAAGGTATTAGCTACAATTGCGTAGGTGAAACATCTTCTCATGCAGGAAAATATCCTTTCATAAATAAACCAAGAGTGGAAGTGACACAGCTCTTAGCTGATTACTGAGGAACAACCTGCAAAAGCACAAAACTAATTCTATGTAGTTTTTCAAACACTTCCCATAAAGCTCTTCCATGGTAAACAAAGAAAATAATCCAAATAGCAGGAAAAGCTGAATCAGTTATTTGCATCTATGTTCACCACAACAAAGTGCAAGGAAATCTCCATGCATGCATTCTTCCAGGTGAAACTACACAGAGTAGCTGCCTTGAAGCGAAGTATGTGTAGAACAGTAGATAAAATGAAGAGTAAAAAGTTACCAGAGTCAGATGTTTCACCTAGACATTTTCCAGAAGTCTATTTAAGAACTTGGGAATGAAATACCTGAATGACTGTCCATGCTTGTAATTTTTGCCTCAAACGCTGGAAAGTGACTGATGAGACCATTTTTCAGAAAGGGTTCCAAGAGAGAGCTGAGGAACTACAGACTGGTATGTTCAATATCTGTACAGGACACTTCCACGAGATTTCTAACAAAGAGTAACATTAGAGGACCATGAATAACTATGCCTTTGGGCAAAAGTCAACATCAATTTTATAAATGCAAATCAAACCTCACATACCTACTTGAGCTGAGAGAATCACCATATAGGGATATCGGAAATACTGTCTACCTAGATTTCCAAAAGCATTTGAGTTCTCTGTCAGGTTTTTAATGAATTTGAAGCGATCACAGGATAAGACCGCACGGATAACTGGATAGATGGTTATAAGACAGGACATAAAAAGTAGCAGTAATTGGTCAATATGCATGTATATATAGCTGCATATATGAATATATATAGTAGATAGTGTATATATATATATGTAGTTATATGAATCTTATCCTGTTCCTAAGAAGCAGTGTAGGTCCAATTCTGAGTTTTACACTCATGCTCTGAGCACTACATCCCAACTATCTACTGTGACATGGTTTCAGCCTCCTGTAAATAGCTGCTTCTGCATCCCTAGTTCTTCATGGCTGCTGTGGTTTAGCCCCAGCTGGCAACAAAGAACCATGCGGTTGCTCTCTCACTCTTCCCCCTCAGTGGGATAGGGAGGAGATTTTGAATTTTGCTTCATATTTCTCATAAAGGCTGGATCACCTCTTCTGAGATTTTCCACAAAGTTAAAGCAGTCAAAGCTCCCTTACAACTTCTGAACTGGGTCTGTTACGTCAACGCAGCACGTGGCCATTGTAGGGAGATTTCAGTTCCCCTCATTATGGCGATGACTGTGGGCTGCACGTGGATGATGAAACCATTTGCTCAGCCTGGAGTGCTGCAGTGGCCCAGTGCCTTGCACGGGTGGGTGACGGCGTGGGTTTTTGGCTGCCTCCAGACCAGTGGTGCCTGGTGAGAGTCCAAGGGGTGGCAGGGGTCGTGGGTTTGTGCCTCTCCCTCTGTGGGCATCCTGCAGAGGCTGCTGACACCGACACCAGGAGTGTGGTGTGAGAGGAGGTGCCCTGCTTGAAGAGGAGGGAGGTGAAATAAAAGAGGCAGAAAAGTAGGAAGAATGGTTCTGGCTGAGGGAGGAGGTGGGTGAACTTTATAAGGCATCAGCCTCGTGGGTGACCCATTTGAGTACCTGGCTGCACTGCACCAATAAAAGTTATACCAAAATCAACAGTGGTGATGAGCCTTCTAGTTTTACTTGTTTTTCACAGCTGGGATAGTGAATTCATCAATCAAATACTTATTCTTGCCTTTGTTTTAAAATGTCCCTTGGAGGGGAAATTGGCCCTTCCCCTGCTTCACTTGCAGGAAGCCCAGCTGCTCTTTCAGGCTCAGTTTCCAGACATAGGGCTGCCCTCAGCTCACGTTCTTCCGTAAGAAGATTGTTAATAGTGCTAGCCATTCCCAATACATTTTTTCAGTCTAGGAAGGGAATTTCAAGTGACGACTCTTCATGCCTGCTGCTTAAAAAGAATTAGAGCAGTTTGTGAGACAATATATTTAAAGCGCTCTCTTTTCAATGTCCTGTCCCTCCCATTGACTCCTCTCCTTGCGATGCTTTCCTGTGTCATCTGTAATTTCATTTCAACTCCCCTATATGGATTTTTTCTGCTTTCAGGGTATGATATTGATAAATAGGACTAATGCCACCCTGCTGATCTACGTGGCCAGCACGGCCCCGGGCAGTTGCAGCCAATACGCGTGCCCAGCTCGGGAATCGAGGCGTCATTCTCAGCGTGCCACCGCATTGGAGCTGACGCTTTCAGCAGCTAAACTTAGGAGCAACACAACAGCTGTGTGAGATCATTGTGCTGCAGGAGCTTATCCAGCAGGGCAATGTTTTGGAGACTGGCACTGCGTGTTTTCCTGGCTAAACCGTCTGCTCTGCCTGGTTACAATGCCCTTCTGTTTACTTGAACTCAGTGAGGAGTTCTCACTGTGACTGTGGTGAACTTTGGTAAAGCTGAGATGTGATGGCCAGAAAAATGTGTTTTCCCTGATGTCTGTGCTGCAAAAAGCAATCTTGTAGGGCCAGATTTGTTGCTTACTTATGCTCGATACCTCCTGACCTTTCACGATCAGGACTCTAAATATGGGAATGTTGGCCTCCTCTGATAAATTGTTTGTGGTAACACAAATAATTTCACTGACTATCAGATATACTTTAACATGAAAACAGGCTTCATTTCCTTGGAAGATTAATATATCCTTTTATAAAGTGCTGCAGATGCCTCTTAGTGTTTGCTGTGTTATTTTAACCTTCAGTATGAGAGAAGTCAGCCTCAGCTCCTTGGCAGGAAACCCTTTTTTTTAACCAAAAGCAGCAGAGTCATAGTAAAGTCCAGGAGTTCTCTAAGGAACGTCCTCTGTCTGTATGAAGCTGCAATAGCACTGTGTTTTCTTCCTGTCAGTATTTGTTTTCTGTGCCTCTGCAGGCGTTACCCTGTAGGCAAGCTATTTCTAGCGCATCTTCTGTGCAGCCAAGGACTGCAGAGGCAACAGAGAACTCCAGATTCTCTAGAAATCCCTCATTTCATACTTTTGTCAGTCCTGAAGCTCTTGTGAAGTGCTATATTAATATAGCATTTTAAATGAAGACTGACAGAGGTTGGAAGGGTGTGTTTGTGGTGGTGGGTTGCTGGAGCATGGGGAGGGACAGCACTCTGCACTGACAAGTCCCCGAGGACTGGCAAGATCAGAAGAGCTCTCAAAGGAAAGGTTTCTTGGTTTTGCTTGGAGGACAACCTGACAGGTTAACGTGTGGCTAAGGTGAGAGAACAAAAAATCTTGGAAATGCCTTAAATGGTCCAGTCTTTGTGTCTGCTCAAGGCTGTATTTGAGATCGCTGATTCTTCTGAGGTCTGCTTTATGCAGAGTTGATAAAATGAATAGGAATATGAATGCGAAGTACATAAGAAGCTAAATTTTAAAATGCTAAGTGCTAACAGCTACCTGTGCCAACTTGGAAAAGAGAAACCAAACTCAGGATGCTACTGGTAGCACACAGACTTCTGAGCCTTGATGTAATCAGCACCAAAGAGATTAATCTAAGGCAGTCCTAAAGAGCATGAGCATAGCACACTGTTGGTAAAGGAGAGAGGCAGAAGCAGAACAGTAAGGGTATTTACTAAAGGTGCTATACAGACAGATGTTTCCAGAGGAGACTTCAGATTGTGAACATTTTAAATGTAAACATTCTTTGAGACGGCTGGATAGTTCAAGCTCAAACTAAATAGACAGAAAATCTGTTATTTCTAGTGTATAAACTGAAAGAAATGCAAAAAGTGAAGAAATAATGCAACATTACGTTAGGAAGTAGATTTGAATGAAACAGAACAAACCACAAAATTGGATCTGTTACAGGAGATACTTACTTCAAATGCAAGTTATGTCGGAATAGCAGCTCTTGAAAATGTGCTATTTTGGCCTTCATTCTGTTCGATGACCACCCCGTGCCTGGAGTTTGTATTGTGCTCCTGAAACCCGAGATTAGTCGGGACCATATCTCTTTAAAAAAAAAAAAAAAAGCCCACACAAAGAAAGAAGAACCCACGCTGGGAAGGGGGAGCTAAAGCCTCTGCTGCATTGGGCTGTGTGGATACATCGTGGCTGCAGCAGCGGTCACGCATCCTTCTGCAGCACAGAAGAGGGGGAAAAGGGTCACTTTGCAGTCCAGATGCTGTCAAACACAAGCAACCAATGGAAGAAATGGCACAATGAGCAGACAAGCATGTGGAAGCAGTTTATGAAGAAATAGTTCAATACCGAGCTAATCCCAGCCGATGCTGTAAGTACGAGCTCAATGGCAGATCCTGTGGTCACTGCAGCTGTTTGTGGGAGAGGTTTTATGAGTGTCGCGATGCTTTTAGCACTCCCAGCTGGAGGTAGCGTTGACTGTGACACGTTTAATAATGTATTTAGGCAAATAACTGTATTGTCGGTGTCTCTACAGGATTTTTGGGTGACCCACGAGCTGCAGTGCGCTGGCAGGGTGGGTGAAGCATGAGACTTTGCACATGAGCTGGGTCTCCTTTCCTGACGGCTCATCTGGGCTCCGCTCTATAGACGTGCTAGCAGACTGCTGCAGTACCACCCTCCCTGTGCAAAGGCATCTTCCTGAATTTCAGCTCTGCCTTCAAGCTCTGGGATACACAATACAATTTTTCACGCTACACTGGCTGATTTATTTTACAAGAACCCTAGAATTACTTGTTACACAAGCTTAGTTCATGTCAAATGCTCTATTCTTAATTTTTTCTTATGCATGCCGTTGTAGAAAGCTTATGAAATTCCAGTAGCTTTGCGTGTTACTATTGGGAGACTGGTTCTTAACATAGTCCTTCCAAAGAGAGTGCCAAGTATGATTATTACTCAAAGGAATGAACATTTTCCTGTCTTTGGTCTGCCTCTAGCTGAAGTAGATGTACGTATTTTTAAACATAAACATTTGTTCTTCAGGAAATCCCATGTCTTGTTCTTTGGCAAATGATTTGATGCTTTTTATTCTGCATACACCCTAATGATCTGGCACAGCTTTAAAACCAAGTAAAAAAGCAGAACTAGAGCAAATTTATGGCACTTAATTTCTCAGCAAATTGTTTTGGTAATGAGGAAAAATTTTTTATTGTAGCTAAAACTATGCATGTCAGAAGAGTGAAAAACTAAGTAATGAGTATTATTTTCCTCATTGTTTTAGAAGAATACTGATTTTGCTTTCATCTGTCTAAGTACTGCATAAGACCATGGTGATTCGCTCTAAAACAGAGTGTATCACCTAATTGATGGCCTCTGCGGTTGTACCTTGGTATTCACCCAGCTGCTGCAGAAACAGCTGGGAGATCTCACTCCAGTAGCACGGGAGGTAACAGCAGGGTAGCTGTGATGAGCAGCCTGTGCTGGCACGTTAGGGAGGATGAGTAGATGATGCAAGGAGTTGTCTTCCTTTGTGCATCTCTCTTGGGACCTGGTAGAACTGCAGCTCCTGATGCTGATGCCTGCAGATCACTACACGCTTCTGCCCCCTTCACACTGATCGCCTCAGTGGGGACATAAGGCAGAGCCTCCCTTACACAGGGAAGTTTTCCCATCATTTCTTTTGGACTTGCCCTCACCTCACATTCTCAGAGGTGTTACAGCTCTGTCAGCTGTTTATTTGCAAAACAACTTCTTATTGCTTGCTACTAGAAACTGAATTATAAGAGGCCCAATTCAGCCCTTAATCAGCTTACAAGAAAATACTGTTACCTAGGGAGTGCTCCAGCAGTGAATGTGAATGCTGAGGCTGTGGTATCATCAGTGTCCATTCTGGTCCCTTCCTTTCCTGTGTCAGGACTGTCACCCTCCCAACACCAAGCAGCATCTCTGGTTTGAAACAGTATTTCCAAAGACTGAGAGAGTAATCATTTGCATTATCATATGAGGGTTACAAGAATACAAAAAGATGACAAAAACCCAATCCCACATAGAGAATTTCTGTTCCCATACTGAAAATGTGCAGGACCGTGACACAATTTAATTAGATAAAATTGTTTTATAGGCTGCCTACTGTTGTGTGAAGACAGTGGGAAAAGTTCAGCTCCTGTGTACTTCCATTGTTTTCAGCAGAATTACACTGGGGTCAATTTGGCATTTTCAGGGCCAATTTGAAAACCTTTTCCTTCTCCATCCGTCTTTCTTAATAGCTTTCCCGTTTCTCAGCCATGATTTCTTATGGCCTTCAGGGCAACAGGCCCAGATTCATAAAAATATAGTATGGAGGACCTAAGATGCTCAAGTGAGGATCACACTTGCCTGAGGCTCCCTGTAAAGTCCAGGGAAACCCAGAGGCACTTCCAGGAAAACTGATATACCACCTACCTAAAATTAGCCAGTGGTCACTGTGCTTCACAATGTTTGGGGCTGCTTGGACCCTACTCTCAAAAGCACAGTTTCTAAAATACTGGATGAGTTTTTATGTTAAAATATATTAGTGTAGCTTTTTATAATCCAAAGTAGCATTTTCTTGAAGAGTTTAAATGGTGTATAGCTATGCAGTTTGTATGAACCCTTGGAAATACACATGGAATTGAAAAAATGTATGCTAGATTTTGAAGTATTTTATCTTTTGGAAGATTTAATCTTTTCTGAAATAAGTGTTAACTAGTTCAGCAACATTTTTTGTTATTCATACAATCATGCAGCAATTATTTCTGCCTCAGCTAAGAAATATAAAAGTCACACATTAATTTGGTACAGTAGGTTTTCTCTGTAGAACATATTCAGATTTTTCTTGTAAGTGTGTGTTTAATAGATATATTTGCATTTTAGCAGTCTTGAACTAAAGCTTTAAATGGGGTGGTCTCATTTATTAGCATTTTTCATCTTTTTGACCAGCTCAATAGAAGATGGTCATTGTTTGGAATTTTTAACAAGTATGTTGTTGGTTGTGATGGAGGTACACCAGAGCTGTGTGAGGAAGGAAGGTTTCACACTGCCTGTGAAGACCTATGTGTGTTTATGTACAAAGAAATGTGCAGCCATGAAGGTCAGACTAGAAATGAAAGAGACTTAGTTGTCTTCCCTGAACTTACCTATAGAAATTGCCTCCACCCAGGTGAAACCAAAGTCAGGCAGCATTTCTGGTAGGAGATGACCACACTCGGGACATGATGGGGCAGGTGTTTTTGAGCTCCTCTGGTGACCTCTCAGGAGGGCGTGAATGTGCCCCAGGCTCTCTCAGCAGTAAGGTTTAGAATCTTTTTTCTTACAGGAGAATGATACAGCTGGGTGCATATCCCAGTCACCAGCTATTTGAGATAAGACAGCTGGTGGAAAATCGTGAACGTCAGAGCTTTAACTCTCTGGTGTCCCATGAAGAAGGAAACAATAATAATGTTAGTATTTAAATTACCAGTTTTAGTGAAAGCTTCAGTGAAGCAAAAGGAGCAGCTTGTACCTTGTTTTAGAACAGGCTAATTTACCTGGCTGTCTCTTTATTAGTTATATACGGTACATGGTGGAGCTTTGCAGCATTAACAGCAAAATTATTGTCAGGTTTTAACTAATGTAAGCTGAGATCCTGGAGAACATGATAGTAGCTTCATAGTGGTCTCATGTGCTTTACAAGCGGGCACCAGCTGTCGCCAAGTCCTGTTCCATAAAATCATTCGCACTATGAAAGAAATTGCTAATGTCAGGAGATGTCTACAAACCCTTTGGGAGTGAAGGGGAATTGCAGTACTGTGCTCTCAAGCCTTGCTTATGCTACCTGCCCTTTCCCGTAATCTGCCCTCTGTAAACCTCTCCCTTCCTTCTCAAATTTCTCCCTCCATATTTTTCTTTTTCTCCTTCCCAGGCCAATTCCTACATGAGTTACCACCTCTGATAAACTCTTATGAGGTTTTTTTGTAACAGCAGTGTCCCTGGTCTGCCCTAATCTTCCATCAGCATCTCGCATTTCTCCTACTCCCTAAGGGTGAATTTGGAGGCCCTGGCCATATATGTGCTGCTAAATAAGAGAGCTAGGGAAGAAAAATCTGCTCAGGTCCTTAGCTCTCTCCTTTGTGCTCAGAGGTGCAGCCAAGCTCATGCCTGCATGGGACCAGGATAAGCACATGCTGAGCCAGGCTCTCTGTCTGGAGCAGTCCATGGACGAGAGATGGAGCAGGCTGTGCACTAGAGGGTGATTTGTACACTGTAGAGTGACGTGGAATCTCTTTCCAGTTGCTGACAAGTAATTTTGATCTCATTACCTTCATCTTCTTATTGGACTGGCATTGGAAACACTTCCCTGGCTCTTGGCATAGGCTTGTGTTACCCCAGCAGTCCTGTGCCATGCAGTGTCTCAGCCTAACAGTGTTGATCCACCACAGCGAATTAGGTTTAAGAGTTGAAGAACTTAAAGTGCTTTCTGGTTTCCTTTGGTTACTTCTGTCAATGTTAAACACATCTCTTTAAATCATATTGGTTGTTGGATGTTTTTACAATGTGGACAGCTCATCACTTTGGGACATATACAGCTATATACAATAAATTATTTGGCTGCCTATGTTAGAAAGCACGCTCCTACTGCAGAAAAATGGGTCATTAGACCTGAGGGAGCTTTTTCGACTCTTCTGTGATGCCGTAAAACCTGATTTATTTCAGTTTCTCATTAGCTGTGACAAGGATGATGTCAGACAAGTTGTGCATGCCCTGTCTTATAAATAATAAATGAGAAGAACCACGTCTCCTTTTCCTCTAATGGATCAGTGCTATAGCAGGATAGAAAAGGCACCACCTTGCTTTATGTGGAGTATATTGCATAATGGAGTAACAAAATTGCTCAGACTCAGTTGAGCGTATTGATCCCAGGAGCTCCTGCTTGACCCTTCATCTTGATCTCTAGCATCTCCCTCCTCATGTTGTAAAATACTGTGATTAAGAGGAATAACAATAAGCTCTGAAAGTTTTAGAAAAGACTAGAAATACTAGAACAAAGTGCATGTTCAGTTTGGTCAGCCTAAAAAATCTTCCAAATATCCTTTCTGTAGAGCTTCATTTATTAATTTAGCAGCTCCAATCTGAAATGTGCTTCTTCTTTCTTTCTTTCTATTGCAGTGCCTGCAGAGAGAGCTTTGTTGTTATAAGCTTCTCATTAATCATAATTTTCACTAATAAGGTGCTGTTTAATCAAGTAGTTCAAAACACTCCACAAACACTTGTGAATGCAGCTTTATGATGCCCCTGTTGCTTAATATAGCTGTTTGTGAATAACGTTATTTCTGTTTCACATGTTGAAATGTCCATATTTGGTCTCTTGGTCATCTTCTTTCAGTGTTAGGCCACCTTTTTAAACTTTTTAATGAGGACAAAAATAGACCATTGAAATACGTATTCAGAAAGTAACATCTAGAATTAGGTATGTTGTGAAGCAATAGAAGAAAAGGAAGAGATGTCAAGTCATGGGCACACCAAATCTTGGCAGAGTTCGTCTAAGAATATTTTCAACAGTTGCTGTGGTGAATGACACCTGCTAAACAAACAGGCTACATTTCACACTGGTTTGCAGCATCAGCAAAGGAGTTCAGTATGTTCAGCTTTCAAAAAGTTTTCTCCCCACTGTTTTGGTATGCTCTATCAAGCCAAATCTCTACGTTAATCTTGCTTCTGCAACAATTGGCATTCCTAGAAGAAAATTTTCAGCATAGCATGTCCCAGTTTAGAGACAAGCCCTCCTACTTATGAAGAAGAAATTCATATGGATAAATTCCCTGTTTAAAAGCATACTAGTCATGGACAGAAAATCCCACACCATTTGTCATCAATTTTGGCTGACAAATGCCATAGAGTTGAAAATACTTCTGGCCATGTCTGTCAAATTCTATCCATACTTGTGTAAGTACAAAGTGATCTTAAGAACCCCTTCTTGCTGCTTTTATAAAAATGTAGGCTTGGAGGAACTGAAGAGGATAAAGAAAATTTATTTATTTATTATCAATATTAGTAACTGAAAATAAAATTTGGCCTTACAACAAACACTTCAGAAGTATTTATCTGTTAATCTGAACAACATCCTTTGCCAGGTAGATGAACAGCACTCATCGGAGCTCATCTCACTTTTGAGTCTATTTCTGAAACAGCTCCCTGTATTTTGTGGGAAGATTTGTCTGGCTGCTATGTGGAATTGTTCTGGAGAAAGAAGACAGCCGGTAAGATATTCCCCACTTCTTTCTTATGGACCTGTCTCTCTCCTCAACATGAGTTATGGAGGCATGCAGCATTAAGTCTGTGGTAGTGACCTTATGCTATCAAAGCAGCATTTTTACACAACATACCCATCATTATTTCAGGCCTTTTGACCTAAAAAGAACCTACTGTTCCTTCAAAGTCCCCACAAATCTGCCAAGACCACAGCGATGTCACATGCGGCACAGAGACCCAGGAGCAGGGGTGCACACTGGGTGTGGGGCCCAGATCTAGCCTGGTTCTGACCTTGAGCACGTCAGCCAGTATGCACCATTTACACTGGGGACCAATTGCTGCTCTTGGAGCACAGGGCTGTAGTAGTGTAGGCACAGTCCAAGCACTGCATACGTTTCCAAGACAGAAAGCGAGACAGCGTCCAGCTGGTCTAAAGGCTATATACATTTCTGTAAATAGAAGTGGTCTTTTATGGGTGGAATGCGAACTCTTCTTAACCCGTCTGCTCTGCCCTGTGACTGTCTCTGATTTTCTCCTGTTGCATAAAATGAATTTTCTCTCTGTCCTGGATCTTAAATATAACAGCATCCTTTTCTGTGCTTTTCTAGTTACAGTCATGCCCTGCTGATACTGAGCCAGATGCTGTTGTGCAAATGATTTTCCTGACTTGCCGCTGGAGTAAGGCTGCCCTGCTCTATACGTTTCTTGATTTCTCTCTTTTCCTAAGCATCAAGCATGACCTGCCTGTCCTTACTTTCTAAGCCTTTGCAGCCCTTGTGCACACTCTTCTCCAGCACCATGAAGCTGACTTCCTTTTTTGGTTGGCTAATAACAACTGTCTCTAATGTTCCTGTGTTATTTTTCCAATTGAACCTCTCAGTATTTTCTCCCACAAAAGTCTGGAGGTTGATATGTGCTGATCTGAATCAAGTGAGGATGATGAGGAGGCACTGGGCATCTTGTGTCTGAAATGGCATTGCATAATGTGACCATATGTCGCTACTGGCTGGTGCTAATGGGAAGGAACAAAATTGTGGTTGCCTTTATCTGCTTGCTGCCTTTCCTCATTACTGTCCTCTTCCAAAAATATCTTCAAGAACTCTAGTTTGGTAATGAAGTATGAAAAATGGACAGTCTTTCAGCTGCTTCAGTGTCATGGCAACACCGTGTCCTGCTAACAGGTACTGCAGGCTCTGTTTCTAGGACTATGGTTCTGGGGTCTCTACTGGGGTGTTGCAACTGTTATTATCAGGGGATTGGGAATTGCTGTGAAGGAAGTTTTCTGAGAGACCTAGCAAGTCTCCATACTGCAAGGACGCCATTTTTTACTCAAGTATTGTAGCGACTAAATACCAAGTATTAATCCCACATGGCAGTCAAGCCCTAGGTACAAGATACTGTAAATCGGGTGCTGCCTGGTTGGCCCTGATGGCCACAGTCTTTAATGGCTTAGTCTTCGAGGCTGAGATGGCCAGACTCAAGAGCTCTTTAAAGAGGGAAGCCGGAATTAAAGATGGCTGCTTCTGTTATCCTCAAGTGCCTCTGGGTATTGCTGGAGCTTTTATACACTTTTCCATAGGTCAGGACCAGTCTGCTCCAAAATAACATCTCCTCTCCTCACAGGTCTGGTCTATTTGTTCAGCCTATGTATTTGCAGGCTGCTTGCTGATTATGTGATTCCTTCTAATAGCTGTAGATTGAGTACCTTTATTCCAGATTTGATATTGTTATGCAATTATACTAAACAAACAGCTGTTACAAAATATTTTGTTCCTGTCCTAAATCAGGCAGTCCTGTGGTATATCTGGGTGCAAGGCAAAACAGATGTGTTTTCTGCCTTAAACTGGGCAGCCTTGTGATATGCCTGGGTGCAAGCAAACAAAATAAAATCATCAACATCAACAGACTCCTGAACTGACGGAACAACAGAGTGAGCTTCCGTTTTAGGAGACTACACTAAAAGAATTTTTGACTTAATGTATCCATTCATTTTTGGTTTAGACCCATACATTTGACAAATCTGAGATGCACAAGTGAGCATTCTTTAAAATAAAGCTTTGTTGACACTATGTTTACAACAAAAAACTATTCCCAAATCACAAATACAAGATCATTTAATTCTAGCTAGTACTGTGGAAAAATTAGGAGCGAATACAGTGACCTGGAAAGATGCTCCACAGGCCAGCGAACTCAGTTGCTCTCAGGTAAGCGGGTCGATGTGAATTTCAGAGTTGAGAGCTTCTCCCCACCCCTCCCCAGCCACTGTTTTCCAGATACACAAATTCAGACACTGTCAGCTTCAATGTCCCAAGCGATTCCCAGGGCTTGGCTGCATGCAGAGGAGCACTGTGGGGTTGGACGGGATCTCCTGAAAGAGAGCAGTGCTACGATGTCATAGGCTGTCAGATCCCTTTTTGGAAGAAGGCTGACATTTTTCTCTGCTTGCATCTCCTTTTGGAGGGCTGACTGANAACCTCATGGCTTTTATTACTCATTTTTCCCCACTGTAGGCTAAACTTATTCCAGAGTAATTTAAACCTATATATGTTGGTACCCACTGGACCTAATGTGTTAAAAAGCACTTCTTGCTTTCCTGTGCTCATCCATGTAGCAGATTTACAATTAATAATCTCACCTTTTCTTTGCTATCTTCACTTTCATTCTCCTTGGGTAAAGTCTCTGCTTAGAGGACAGGCTGTTGATTCCCTTGACTGTCTCTGTGGTCTCAAATCGTGTCTGTGGGGAACTCTCATTAGCTTCCTATTATCACTTGCCATAAAGCTAGTTCTGTATCTAACATTGTTGTAATTACTTCCATCTTTGCCTCCTTAACTAATAGTTTTCAACATGTTCAGTGTTTCTAAACTTCAAGAGATGAGATGCATGCCATTTCCTTTATCTGGAAAATATTTTTTCAATGGAAGATACAAGGTTGATTTTGCATATTTTGTTGTTTTTTAACTCATTTTGCATTTGTTTTCATGTGTTTAGTCTTTCCTTTCTAAAGCCTTGCACACTATTGGTGTTGCACAAAGGATCTGTAGTTGCCCAGATCACTTTTTGCCAGTCATGTAGTACTAACCTCAGTTTGATTTATGAAAAATATTTCCTACTAAAACTGCATTTTTGTGTTCCAGAGTTCTTAGACAGAGATAATCTGGTTTCTTCCAACTAGAATGAGTTAACTTGAACTCTGGCCTCAGTTACAATAGTTTCTACCTGTTTTTTTCTGCTAGCCATGTCATCTTGGTCCTCATATTGAATTCTAAGAGTAAATGGGGATGCTGCTTAGCTCTGTGACATTACCTCTGTCATGGGTTGTGCATGAGACTTTCTAAGTAGGAAGGCCATATCTCATACTGTGCCCAGAAATCATTTGGAAGCTGTTGCGGAGTAGGAGATGAATCATTCGGTGAAGTGGTACACTGCACACAGTCTGCAGTCCAAAACTGCTGTGAAGGTCCCCGACACGATGAATCAGAGCTCAGTTTTGTCAGATGCAGTTGTGTCAGCAATACACACTTGTCTCACGTGGAGATCCCTCAAACCAGGGCTGCCTGCAACTCTCCTACCTCCTGAAGGACAGAATGACATGCCAGGCTGATGATGTTATCAAGATTACCTCATCATAAGCTTTCCAGTAATACAACATGAAAAAAATGTTCTTTGCAATAGTAATTGAGGACAGGATAAGTATTAGGAGAAGCCTTGGCTTTTTGAACTTTCCTTCGAGAGCTGCTAGTATCTTCCCCTCTATGAGAGTATTGGGAATATTCTGTAACTGTAGACTTGAAATTTCCTTGTCAGGCTTTTGTCAGTCAAATGCAGATTTCTGAGTTGCAAGTATGAATTTCAATATCTACTTAAACCTTAAAGAAGGAGATACTGCAGAACATATTCATACAATAAATAAATCTATCACATTTCTGTATATCTGATTCAGGTTGTTGTTTTGTGGCTATCAATCTTGCCTGAATCCAAGTGTCCGTAAACAAAAGGGGGAACCTCCATACAATAATAAATATTTATTTAACGAGAGACGAAAAAATGAATTCAGCAGTTGAAACAGCTTTGCTTCTCAAGACTTTCAAATTACTGTGATAAGCAATTCTTTACAATCTTCATTGCATTCATAAGAATACTAATGAAAAAGACCCTGAACTGTCCTTAGAAGACAGAAAATCCAACTAAGAACACAACTGCTCCTAACAGCAGGCTAACATCCTTCCTTCTCGGCCATCTGTGTGGCAAGGTGATCAGCGAGGAAGCTGCTAGGCCGGAGGAGGTAGTGAGGCCAGCTATCATTGTGATAGCCGAGGTTACACTGTCTGCAGGGAATGGTAATGCTGGAACCACACATCAATTCATTTCACTGACTGAAGACAATTTTTTTAAAGATCTGAACCCATCTGCTCTTAATTTAAATGCTGAAGTAAGATCAGTAAGAAGATTTCAATACAGCTAAACCCTTCACTTAAAGGTAAAATAACAATTATTTTAAAAACATTGTGTGAAAGGATAACTTTACATATATATGTGTTAAATTATGATAATTATTTGGAGTTTGATTTACTTAATAGATAAGAAATTTTCCTAAATATATCTTTTTCTGCTTTAGAAATTTGAATTTAGACACAGACTTAATTATTTGTGGTCATCTAAAACAAATAACACAAGCTGTATTCTGATTCAGTACACTTAGCCCTGAAGTGTATGTTAGTAGTTTACAAGGTAGGAGGCAAAACAGATAAAGAATTCAGATACCAAGATTAGGTATTCAGAATTTAGGGCATAACTGACTTTACGGTAAATAAACATTCTTCCTAAGTTAATCTTTAAAATAAGTTCACTTACCGTTTCATCTTAAATGCATTTCTGCCAAGTGCACTTCAGGTGCACTCTTAGGCTTCATGTATCTGTTACGATTGTCTTCCGTATACAGCACTGGAAAGTGCCTTCACATACCCATGAAGGGTATTTGGTTTTCCTCATATTTGAGACAATGGTAATGTCGCAAAACAATAATCAAGGTGTGAGTTTTCCATGTTACTCTTGAAGTGCTCAAGTGAGATATTTTTGTAGCTAAAAGAATAATTTTAGCAATCCAAACAAAATCTAATTAAAATAAAAACAAAGAGAAGGAAATCTGTAAAAGTACTCACCCCACCCTGGGGAATCATATTTTCAGAACACCTGACCAAGTACTTTTCCTTCCAGCCCTGTATCATTTACAGAGACTGACTTCAACAAAAACTACTGCTGGCATAATTATTCTGAAATTTCAGTGTTTTCTGTACAAGGGCTCAGTTCCTATCCTGTCCTTCATCTCGTTTCTCATCAGAGACTCCTGAGACTGACATCCTACTGTCAGATAATTCATAAACTCTTCTATTGGCAAGTCTGCACGGAATAGTGTGTTGCTATGGTGGATGGTCCAGACTAGCTCAGATAGTAGAAATTGTACAGCTGCATTAGTGTTCAGCTCAGACTTAGTGCACCCTGCTTTAGAGCAAGCAGAGCCTATCAATTAAGCTGGCTATCTCTAAATGGCATTGTATTCTGCAATCAAGCTATAGCCCATATTCCTGCTATTTTTTTCTCTGGCTAATAGCCCCTTTGTTCATAGGTTTGTGACTGCAGAGCTCTTTAGGTTTCTGTATCACGGTTCATAGACAGCCTCAATTTCCCATTTCATTGGAAAACCCATTAAATGGTTCAGAATAAACTCTAAGCTCAAACGGTTCTACTTCTGCTTATCCTTTTGCATGCCACCCACTGCTTTCAGTTTCAGAGGAGAGGTCATAAAATCTCCAAGTTTCTGGAGAACGGCAGTGAGGTTTTAACCACATGGCTCTTTCCCTCAGTTTGTTGGGGTTTTTTTATGCCTCTTTCTCCACCTGCTATGTACTATTGAGAAATCACTTTGAGACATTTTCATTAGGTATCTAAGTTTACTTCATTGGAATTTGATGAAAGGATTCTTTATGCATAATTCAACCACGCAGTCCCAGATGGTTACTGTAAGATTATTTGAATATTACAGAATAAAACTGTTAATTAGTCGTATTATTAAAAATAATTTTTAGAGCTTTCGTATTGTTGCATGTAGTCATACTTTGTGAGTCACCTTTTCCATAAGTGAAGTATTGCAGATCTTGTGTCAAGCATATTTATTTGTTGAGAATTGTGCTTTGAGCAAGAAACAGATGAAGCTGGCACAGGACCTATATTTTGGTTTCAATTAACTTAAGTCTTATCCTTGAGAATAAGCATTGTACTTTTTTTTTTTGGCCCTGGAGACACATTTCCTCTACTCCATGGCTTTGGGTAGCAGTCATCTTAGCTGATATATCCATGCAGCATTGAGCTGTGAGGAGATACTGCCTTCATCTTGAGAACCACAGTGATGCCGGCTCTGCTTACTGCGGCGCTGGATTGTTACTGCTCTGCTGCTTCTGGTTTTGGAGCTATCACCTGCTCCGTTTGCTCAGGTAGCTCTGAACTGCCTTCCAGTATGTGCTACAGATGTATCCATACCAAATCTACTACTTACCATTATGGCCTGACTTCACTGTCTGCTGCTGGAGGCTGTCATCTCTCTCTTAATAACAAAGAAGTTTTCACAATTAAAAAATTTCAATGACTGTCAAATGACCACCACACTGTGAGGCAAAGAGCGGGAAAGGGGGTTCACTCAGCTTGAGGGAACTACGTGACCTTGCTGCAGACAACAGACCTTAACGTTGCTTCGAACTTGCCCTGGACTCTGGTGCGTGTTTTGACGAGCAATGTGTCTGCACTCTCACCCACGCTCTTGTTGGTGCAGCACTTTTCTCTGCTAAGTCTTGTGGTTTGAGTAGGTGTTAAAACTGCCTAAATGTAAACCAGCTGCCATTAATTCCTAGAATACCTTCACAAACCAGACTTCTCTCAAATACCTGGTTGGGCCCCTGGTTCATGCAGTCAAGGTTAAACACATTCACAGATTTGTGATTAGCTCGGCAGAGTCTTCTTTTGCCCCCTTCAGTCCCCATGTGGCATATAGTCATCAGTTCAGGTTTAGCTGGGCATTTTCTTTGTTTATCAAACTTTCTGCTATTCAAGGAACCTATGGCAATTATGGAGTTGCTGGTCAGGGATTGTAGTGCTTTATGGGATCTAAGAGGGACAGCTGATGCTCTTTCTCTTGCTGGTGTGGCCTTGGAAGGGATAGGCACAAACAACTATATTTGGTCAAAAAAACCCAATGACTACAAAATTTGCCCCGTTTTTCATCTGTTAATTGGTCGTGTTTCATCAAAAAGGAACAATGCCTACTGTGCCAAATGCATCAAAATCATCACTGTCTAGAAAAAGAATCACTGTTGTACAGCTACTATCAATCTGTCCTCTATATAAAAATCAACAAGTGTAGCATTTTTATTCATGTTAATCTTAATAGCACGAATAACATAGTATTCATAGTATTGAAGTGTTGGAATTTCTGAAAGCTTTTAGTTTACATTTAATCTTAAAATTGTATGTGATGATAAAGCACGAAAGCTCGTGCAGTGCATAACAGTATAAATGCAGAGCCATATACTTGGCTGATGGTAGTGATTTATATCTGCTCCTGGTCTGGACTACTCTTTTCAGTTGAATGTGCTACACCAAAACTGTCTAGGCAATAAACATATTAAGGACATATCTACTTTACTTCCAGTATTTCTAGCTTGCTGGCACATTATTACATTACACTGTATCAGGTCCATCTCAAGTTTCTGCAGAACAGCTGTCCCTGAGAAGCAACTCTGTACATTTGTGTGGTACCTGCAGTTGTGTGATAGCCTGGAATTTAATTTAGGTTTGTAGAAATGAATTTTGAACCCAGCTAGTATACTTGTGCATTGACAAGAAAATTTGTACTTCAGAGGTGTCTGTCCTCTCAAAATGTTGATACCTGGATGGTCTTTTTTTGAAGGTTTAGCTGCTTCCTCTGGACTGTGCCTAGTCCTTGTTATATTACTAGTGAGTGTGGTCCAGGCTCATTCAGACCTACTGTTGAAAAATCCCACATGGAGTGGGATTTTAATTATGAGAATTAAACCTAGCATATGCTCCTGCCTAATAAATCCAGGAGAAAGCAGAATTTAGTAAAACAGTGGAGCCATTCTGTATCTGTAATGCTATAGAGGAGATTACAAATTAGCCCTGAGATGACCCCATACTACTTGAGATCAGAGCTTACACCTTGGGCATATCTGGTTTCCAGCTTCTTCTGCTTCTCTTGGCACTCACTTGTCAGCCTTCAGTTTTGCCAGATATCCTTGCTTTTTCCATTTGAAAGGGATATTTCTTCCATGCTAACAGGTTTAGAAGAATGAAAGTTTTTCGTTTGTGTCACAAGGCGCATCTCCCTGTATTTGCTGGTAAAACTATTATTGGTAAAACTGAAATGATGTCATATGTGTGAGATACGAGTTGTACATCATATTCATTAAACTTACAGTTTACTAAGAAAGCATTCTGTGGGGAGAGTGAAACATCCTAAAACAAAAAAGTACTTTTCCCTCATCCTATTTACACATGGACTGTTTGTAGCTGCGATACTGCAAGGAGCCACAGCGTGAGGGGATTGCTTGAACCTTCAAGACAAATGCTAGGTAAGCCGAGGCTACCCATGGCTGCAGCAGATGGACATGGTACCTTTGGGCTGTGCACATCCCACCAGTGACCAGCCACGCTGCAGCTCTGGTCACCTCAGCTTGCTTTTGTGCTATGCTGCTCACAACTGCTCTCCTGCTTGAGGATATATACCTCCTGTTGTTGTGGTCTTGTTTATTCCAGCAGAAGTCAGCATAAGCAATAATGGTTTTCTGATCAAATTGTGCTTTTCAATTGTTTAAAACATAAATTGAGGATTAGTGCTGCTGTGCTTTGTTCACAAATTTTCTCATCTAAATTTTGGATTATGTTCGGTAATTCTGATGGTTCTTACATGCTTCCCATGCTGCTGGATGGAGTATTAACAGGTTTGATTTAGTTGTAATTGTTGAGGAAAGAAACTCAGTGCATGTGCAGTTTAGACTGTATGTAGTAGAATGTGAAGTTTAGACTGATCCCAATATTAAAAGGATGGATGAGGAGTGAACAGCTAGATCATCAGATAACCACTACGGGTTTTCACACCAGAAATTTCTGGAACGGTATTAATATATATGTATTTACCTGATTTGCAGGCAAAATTACGTATTTGCATAGCTATGCCTGTGGCTTCATACCTACAACTAATCACAGGCATCCACAAAACTAAAGATTGTTTTTACAGATTGACTACTAAACCTCCTCCACCAATTCAATTAAAGACAGACATAAAATCCTCCAGCAAAGGTGTTTCCTTTTAAAAACTCATAAATCCCACAGTAAAACGTTGTCATAGGCAATGGTTGTAACTGTTTTTTTCCCAGGAGAGATTTATGGTTATGTCTATACTAATAAATTCAGTGACAGAAAGTCCTCAGATGCTGCAGCTCAATATCGTAAAAGCGATAAGGTAACCTGTATGACCACTGCAGGCACTGAAGAAGCGTAAGGTCAGAAAGTTACTGTGCCAGGGTCTGTCTGTATCTGGTATCTGACAGCCAAGCTGGCTCTCTTTCTTACCATGGGAGACAACATAGGGATGACCGTGTCAAAATCTTTCTAGGATTGTAATGTGATCTGGTAGCAAACTGACAACACCTTTGGGTCATGTCCATACCAGCAAGACCAAGCTCCCTCGAGGACTATCAGAATGATTTGCCAGTACAGAGGTGTCACTTCATGCTGTGATATAACTTGCGTTTCTGCTAAGCAAACTATTTATTGAATTAATAATTTTTAGGCTGCTTTCAGGTGCTTTAGACCTGTCCATTTTCTGGACAAGGTATCATTGTCAAAAATCCTAGAAAATACTTGTATTTTCCTAGAGTGTGTCAGTACCAATAGCAAGTAATGTATAAATTCTTTGGAAACAAGGGGCTTTTCTGTGTCCTGGGAGAAAAACAGCATTGCTGAGTTACTAAGATAATGGATTTAGCTAGAGTCTCGTCAGCATGCAAGTCATGTACAGTCCCTATGTGCGAAATCATGCACAAAATTGCAATGACTTAAAAAGCTTCCCCACAGCAACATAACAAAGGACAATCTTTGAAAGGCCAAGCCTAGAAATAGAATGCAGTCTGAGAAAGTGTGTCACTTACTAATTACGGAAAGGCTGTCTCTTAAAGTCATAATTAGCTTTCTATTATAAACTTCTTTTTTCTTTTTCCTTCCCCAAGACAACTGAAGCTTCTCAAATAACTTTAAACATTTTTCATGTGTGATTTTACTAATGATGTTTTAGGGGAAACAGTACAAGCTGGCCTGGTCTTCCAACTATGGCTGCACCACAGAGTGCCAGGAGCCAAAAGGCTTCTCTCCTTGGTGCTCCCCTCCCAACTGCAACCCATTATCCAGTGACTGCTGCAGTGGTTCTGCTCTCTATGGAATCATTCATACCTGGGCAAAATAAGGGTGGATTTGCATGGCTTTTTGCTAAAGTCTGTATTACTAAGCATGACTTAAGTGTGGAACTTCTCTTTGGATTATGTTAGATACAGATCTCTGTATCCGTAGAAAGAAAAATATATGTTGAAGCCACTTAGTAACAAACTATGCTAAGTTATATTCTTTGTGATGCTTCTCATGGTAAACATACGCTCAGAATTCATCTTCAGTCTATATACTCTGATACTTCATTTACTAACTGAGTAGGTAAATTCCTAAGTTTAAAAAAAAAATAAAATCAAGCCACAGATTCTACCCTCCTTTCTTTCATACCATTTGTATTTCAATATCATACCTACATAGCAAACCAATTCACCTTTTGCAATTTAGCCACAGTCTTTTCCATTTCTGGGCCAGGAAAGAATGTCTCTGCTTTACTGTTTGAAGAGGGACATAGGCAACTGCACATTATGAAAAGACTTGCCAACACTGTCAGAGGCTCAGAGGATTTACATTTGCACAGACCCAGAACAACACCGGAATACCACTGTCATCCTCCCAGTTCCCTCAAACAAATTGTCCTTGGATAATAACTTAATGTGTATATTGAATGAAACATTTTTTGCTGCTTGACAGCACATGCCTTGCCTCACTTATAAGCCATTCTGGTGCTACAAAAATTCTGTGTGCCGGCTTGAAGGAAACAGTTCCCGAAGGCATGTGCAGCATAGGGTAGATGTTGACCTATATAGCTGGGAGTGGGGATAGCTGGGAAGACTTTGAATCCTCCCTATGGAAAGTCATTGCAAGCTAGTTAATCTCCTCCCCTACCTGCTAGCCATTTGAATAGAAAGGCAAAATCCTTCTTCATAAATGTTGTGCCCAGACAGTTATTTTCTTTGATGGCATAATTTTATGTTGAGACTGTAGTATATGTCCTGGAGCCTTTTTTTTTTTTTGAGCAGATACTGATGCAAAGGAAGAAACTGAAAAATTGCCCTTTTATTCAGCATTCTTACAGCTATATGTGTTAGTTACTGTACTGATTGTACTATATTGTACTGGAGGAGAGGCAGGAAACCTCACTGCTCCTTTTCAGTTCTCCATGTGCTTACAAGTACTGTAACGCACAAGGCAGTTTATAATTAGCATCATGACTCACTTAATACTAGTAACTACAACTATGCCCTCAGAGGAAATGACTTTTCCATACTCTTTGCTTCAATTCTGTTTTGTATTAATGACCTACCCATTTTCTCTTGTGTCTCTTCTTCCAGTACTCCTGAGCTGATATTAAAAAGTGGCTTCTAGCAGGTGTGAGGGAGAAGACAAAGCAGACTTTGACCCTCACAAATACTCTTCCAATTGTGCCTGCTTCTAGAAAAAAGGAAGGCAAAGCAGAAACAGCAGCTTCCAGAATTCCACTTCTTCTCCAGAAGAGAAATAAAAATCAACTGCACAAGAACATAGCCTGAATCCAGTTAAAAGACATGAAGCAAGACCTCCTTGCTTTCTGAGACCTCGCCTTTTAAGTCTATTCCTGATTATAAGAGAATGAACTTCTGTGAACAGTTGCGCAAGAGGCTTTAAAAGAAAACTGGAGAAGTAGCAGATGGTGAGGCACACAGACATCTTCGGGAATTCAGGGATGGAGTGAACACTGAGTGGAGTTTCACGTGCTTGGGCCTTCTATTGCCTACTGAAGAGATGATGAGTCACCAAGCAAAGAAAATTAAAAAATAATTTGATAATTTATAAAGCATATATCTGCTTCATGTTTCTATCGAGAAGATATCAAAGAAAAAGAGACAATGGAGATCGAGGATAAGAACAGGTAAAAAAAATTAACTCCTGAAACAATTTTCTGTTAGGCTGACATGTTCTTGCTCAGACTCCCATGGTCAGTAAGTTAAAGACTGAGTCTGAAACTTGCCTAGAATCTGTACAAAATCGCTACTTTGAAAGGTGAAATTAATTTCTTAAGTTACAAAATTGTCCATTGGTGCCAGGTTCAGCTGAATTTACTTATTAATTGTCTCTGTGAAATTAATGAGAACAGCTTGAAACAAGGAATCACTCCTGTGAGTAATGGATTCATAGTCTAACTTTCAATTTACAGGTACAGTCTACATTCACTATAGCACTTTTTGAAAACAAGTGAAAGGGAAAGTTTTCTTCCTGCAGTTGCCTAACTTTGAATACAACATATTGCTTTACTGGGAAGAATGTATAATCTCGCTAACAGCTAAAAAGCAAAGGAAGTTCCTTGTGTGAACAGTGTCTAAAGAAATCTTATGAGATAAAAGCTTATTTGGATGTTAAGTTGTAATTAGCAGTGTTCTTATTTGCTGTCAGTGGGCTTGCATCACGATGACAGCCTCCACCCTCCGCCTTGTAATGGGCAGCAATCCCACTGATGTGCAACTCTAGAATGTGCAGGATCTGCTTTTTCCTGTGGATTAAGAAGGTGGGCTTTGCATCATGTTAGAAAGTTGTTAGCAACACCTGACTATTTCAGGATCTGTTCCACTGGCTTCCTGGGTAATTTTATGATAATTCATGAAAGTTACATATTTCTATTGCAAGATGTCTGTGGGATAGAAAATTTGGTGGTTTGAAGCTCTCTCTCTTTCTTCTAGATCAGTTAACTAGGTCCTTCTAATGCAAATTTTGTACATCTGGAAATCTCTGCAGTTTAGACATTGTGCAAATTATCCACACAGCAAGCTCTTCTATAATCCAGTAAGACATGAAGGTCTCTTGTAAAAGACCTAGTCTGATGGTCAACTTGATTGGCACCAAGGACTGAAATTGAACCAGAGGTGAAACTACAAAACTGTCAGCAGCAAGAGCTGCAAAGTATGGATTGTCCTAGATGGAGCTGCAAGGCTGATATTCAGGCTGGAGATTGTGCATTGGACAGAGCTGGGACTAGATAAATCAGGCTTCAGAGGTGGGGGAGGCAAACAGACTTGACACATACTTAACTTTTACATATGAATGGCTCAATCTGTTTTGCTAAAAGCAGGTTTCTTGCAGTGAGCATTATTCATGCTGCCAACTATTTAAAATTCTATATTTCAATATTGACATTCTTGGATGCTATTAAATGACGGGCTTTGTTCCACCAAGATCATAAATGACAAATATCTTGTCATGTCAGTTACATAGTGATTTCTGCTCATTTGGTTACACAAAGTTTGTTTTTTATGGAAGTCTCAGATAAACTGAGTGTCCATTCTATGCCTATGTAGTGATATTTCAGAATACTCAGTGGAATTTTTTTTTATTCCACTATGAGTCAGTTATAAAAAATGACAGATCTCAAAGATTTTGCTAAAGTATTTTACCTGAGGTTCAACTTTAATATTGATATAATACCTAACTATTTTTAATGGTAGTCGAGTGTCAATTTTCAAATCTGTGTGCAAATTTCAGGCTTTAGATGCCCAACTTGAAGCAAATATCTCAGTTCTAGCAGACTCTTGTGTCCTTGTGATGTTGCACCAAGTTAGTTTGCTTCTTCAATTTTGGTGTAGACCCTTCCTCCAGCATGTCTTTAGTACAGTGCAAATTGATGCTTTTTGGGGCAGGGCCAAGTCTTTATGCTTTTTATTTTTTTTTCTACAGTGTCTCTAATAACAAGACTGTGCTCCCAGTTGGAGCTTCATGGAGTCCGTGCAACATATATAAAGGCAGTAGCTACAGTACCGACTTCCAGTCCAGGTTCTGAATTGAAGTTTTAGAAATTTTCTCTTTACTATATATATTTGATACTGTTAAGTACCTGAGTTAATTAATGGTACTAGGGGTGCAATTCCCTTAACTTCCCATCCTCATTCGTCTTTCTATCAATATGCAGATGCAACATAAATATTTATTAAAAGAAATTTAGCTAATTGTAATGAACTCCAGAAAGGCTTAATTGATTACACTGTAGATAGGTTTTGCTGCAACATTAGTTTGTGTTAAGCACATGCTGCCTTTAATCTGGTTACTATGCATCTACAGAAATCTTCGGGTACTGAATGCTTTAAACCGGTCATGATGGGATGGAGGGAGTACAGTCATACCACAGCTTTAGTTACCATGACCCATCAGCTGCTAATCCAGTCTTCACTGACTGTGAAACCCTTTACTGCTGCAATTATTTTTTTTTTTTTTTGCAGTGTGGCTGCTTCTGCTCAAGATAGGCACAAGCAGGCTAACTGAAGAGAAGTTAACACAGGCTTAGTTAACTTCGCACTTCAGTTATACCCATATTTCAACAGAGAGTTTACATAAATTACAGTAATAGACATATTATACCTAATCAAGTCTTTCCATAAGTATGTATGTGTAAATATGAATACATATGCATAATAAATAAGCATGCAATCTGTTGTACATTTAAAAATCTAATCTGTAGCCTCTGTAGGTGTCCTGTTTCCCATCTCACTTTCCTTAACCTTTGTAGAAAACTCCCTTGACTTCTACATTTCCTGCTCCTCTTGTGTCCAAACATACAGAGGTATGCCAAGGGGCATACCGTATCTGTTCTGTCACACTGACAGAGATGTAAACAACAATGACAGCATTTTCAAAATCACCCTGCCCCAACTAGTGAAAGTTTTACCATCCACTTCAGTGGAAGCAGTTAGGATGTCTTTCTGTCTTATCCTTGCTGAAGCTACAGGCTAGCATACCCTCCATGCTGAAGATACCACAGCTGCTTTGTGCTTTGTGTCTCAGCTCTGTCAAAATGAGCCAAATTAATTCCAACAGTTCAAGTAAGAATTTATTAAATTTGGTAATACCATATGAAGGGGTAATTATGTAAGAAGTTGCACGAATAAATCGGAAAGAAGAGTGAAATGCAGTGGGGGTGTAGGAGGCTGGAGGTACTTGATGTCTTACCCCACACTTCTGTAGGACAGGACATGGAAACACAGCCTCTGATTTCCAACAAATGATTCTGCAGCTCTTGTGTATGAGCTAGTGTTTGGAGCAGTATTTACTTCCAGCTATTGCAGTTGTGTGACCAGGCTTGCCACGTAAGCCAGGAATCCCTTTCACCACTTCCCTGTGTTTTCCCAGAAGAGGAGCCCCGTGTTGTTTCTTCCCCTTTTCCTCCCTTCCTCTCACTAGGCCTTACATATGGCTCATGTTTCTTCGCCTGTGCCACCCATCTTTCTCGTCTGAAGGATAAATTGTTGCTTGTATTTCTGTATGAAACCGTGTTATGAAGGAGACAGAATGGATACAGAGCTGGTAAAGAGTGAGCACTACCTGAAAGGATATTACTCAGTATCATTCACTATCTGACGTACAGAATCTTGCAGAGGTGCTTGAAATTCTGGCTTTTCATAATTTAAGAAAATTACTTCTTGTATTTACTTCTGTTTGATATTCTAATTTTCTTCATATACACAGGGCTCTGTTCACTGATGCCTGGAAAATATTATGAAACTTTGGAGCATGATTGGATGCAGTATTCAAATGCAATAGCAGTGGAGAAATACTTCTTAAAATGTTAATGCTTGTGTAATCTGGGGCCGCTGATCTCATTTTAGTTATTGAGTGGATTTTTCTCACTTATGTAGGAAGATAATAGCTTCATTAAGTACTCTGGAATGAAAATAAGAAAAATGTCTTGAGGTAGTATGGAAAAAAAAATCTTTGATAAGCTGATTATTGTGTGTCCTAAACGGAGGCAAAAAAACTGGGCCTGGATTATTTGTGGTATTTAGGAACCTACATTAGGCACTGAAATCAATTTTCAAATTCAGGCTCTGCTTTTTTGATGTTTCAAAGTTAAAGTGGGTGTTCTAAATCTGGCCCTTTTATTGGCACCAAAGGCTGTAAGAAACCACCCCTAGTAATTTAACAAATTGTTTATTAAAAAATGTCTGCCAACAGCAGTGCTTGCAACACTGTAGTCCCTCCTAATGCAATTCTCTAAAGAGTAATTGAGTTTATCTTTATCACTATTTTGGTTCAATCTTTTGCATAATTTGAAATGCCAAGCATTTTGTACTGGTACTTTGTTATTTGTACCATCTGGAATCGAAAACCCTGTGATTCTTAGCAATTTGGATTTGTGGAGTAATGGTTATTGCACTATAGTTAAGCGTAAGGTTAGGTCCTCTCTTTGAGGACTTAAAGTAGTCTCTTCCTAGAGGTAGATCTAAGAGGAAATTTTACTTTGGCATTCGAGAAGATTCAGAAAACTTATGATTTATTTGTGCCTTCTTGCTCTGCTCTTTATTTACAAAGAATAAACTGAAACAAGTCTTACAGGTCTTTTAAGTGCTTTCCATCAGCATTTGCTTAGTGCCATCAAGGAACTGGTTTGAACATTAAAGCAAATAACTGAGAGATCAAAATGGTTAGATGGAAATAAATGGCTGTTCCTGGCCTCTGCGCCCTTAACTCTTTTGTTTGTTTTTGGTAGTATTTCAAAAGTATTCTCTTCTTTTGATAGCTGACATTTAGAAATATATCAGCTTGCAAAATGAATAATACTTTCCTCCAGTTCTTTAATGTTTGACTAAGTCACAATCACACGTCATACAGATATTTTGCTTATAGAAGCTGCCAATAATGGTTTCACATGAGGAGTGCAGAGTAGGAGAACTGATTTAAACTCACTGCATCAATCTATAATAAAATAGTTTCAGCAAATTACTTAAATTGTGTAACACATTTTAGGGCAAAACTAGATATTGTGTTTGAATCAAATGCTTCACAGGCCAGAGGGTTTTTTTTGGTCATTTGTACTAGATAGAACTATAGCCACTTCAGTGATTTCTTTTAAGTAAAAAATAAAAAAAATTGTTTTCTGTTAGTGGAGCTATTAAAAAAAAATAGGAACTTTCTAGTAAGGAGTGGCTTTCCAATGACTAGCACGTGTGTCTTCGGCAAATGGCAGGTTTATCCTCAAAATTCTTGAAAAGGCATTAGTAAGCAAGGGTAAGGCAAGCTCCTGGCAGTGACTACAGACCAATGCAATCTGTCACCTCCGGCTGATGTGGAATATATATAACGTAATGTTTAAAACATCTGTTAGAAACACTTAAGGAATTGATTTAAGAATGAAGGTAAGTGCTTACTGTGTTGTAGAAAGTTTTGATTCGATGTTTGGCATGCACTGCCTCAAATCTAGATGTAGCTGTTGAGTCACTGCCACTTGCCTGCCAGCACTGCAGAATGTTGTTTGCTGCACTGGAAGCTACCGTATTGCAGTGGGTTTCCTCTTGCATTAGTGGCCTAATCATGTTTGTTTCTTATCACACCACACACTCCTTTTGCAGACTCCATTCCATCTTTCTAAGCACACTGATAAGGAAGGAAGGGGCTTGCATCTACCGTTTCCTGATACTGCAAATTTATTTTAAATTATTCATTTAATTTATTACCAATCAAATCAGAGTAGGATAATGAGAAGTAAAACCAAATCTCACAAACACATTCCCCCCACCCCTCCCTTCTTCCTGGGCTCAACTTAGAATCATAGAATCATTAAGGTTGGAAAAGATCTCCAAGATCATCAAGTCCAACCATCAACCCAACACCACCATGCCTGCTAAACGATGTCCTGAAGGGCCATGTCTACACTTTTTTTGAACACCTCAAGGGATGGTGACTCCACCATTGCCCTGGGCAGCCTCTTAACTTCACTCCTGTTTCTCTGCCTCTTCCCCCTGAGCAGCGCAGGGGGACGGGGAATGGGGGTTGCAGTCCGTTCTTCACACGTTGTCTCTGCTGCTTCTTCCTCCTTGGGGGCAGGACTACTCACACTCCTCTCCTGCTCCAGAGTGGGGTCCCTCCCACGAGAGACATTCCACCTCGAACTGCTCCAGCGTGGGTCCTTCCCATAGGTTGCAGTCCTTCAGGAATAGGCTGCTCCAGCGTGGGTCTGCTGTGGGGTCACAAGCCCTGCCAGCAAACTTGTTCTAGCGTGGGCTCCTCTCTCCATGGGTCCACAGGTCCTGGCAGAAGCCTGCTCCAGCGCGGGCTCTCCATGGAGTCACAGCCTCCTTTGGGCACATCCACCTGCTCTGGTGTGGGATCCTCCATGGGCTGAAGGTGGAGATCTGCACCACCATGGACCTCCATGGGCTGCAGGGGGACAGCCTGCCTCACCACAGTCCTCTCCACGGGCTGCAGGGGAATATCTGCTCCAGACCCTGGAGCACCTCCTCCCCCTCCTTCTTCACTGACCTTGGTGTCTGCAGAGTTGTTTCTCTCCCATATTCTCACTCCTCTTTCCCACTGGTGTCATGCAGCAACTTTTTTCCCCCTTCTCCACTATGTTATCCCAGAGGTGCTACCACCGTCACTGACGGGCTCAGCCTTGGCTAGCAGCGGGTTGGTCTTGGAGCCGGCTGGTGCTGGCTCCATTGGACATCGGGGAAGCTTCTGGCAGCTTCTCACAGAGGCCACCCCTGTAATCCCCCTGCTACCCAAGCCTTGCCACGCAAACCGAGTACACGTAGTATTTTAAAATTCTCTGATCAGTCCCAATCCTTTTAGATTTAAAAGATATTTTTTTCTAACTGCCATGGCTACAAAAATCCCCCCTGCTCAGGTCAAATGGATTTTTTTTTTACATTGTCGTGTACAATCATTAATGGTAGTTCTGCATAACAAGTATGTATGTTGATAGCATTAAGTTCACTAGGATTACACAGCTTCCATTGTTCTGTTTTCCAAAGGGATAAACAAGATTAAAAATAAAGTTGGGGTTTTTTTGTTGCAAAAATCTGCAAACTGGAACACGTACTCCTTGTTGGTCAGACAGTGTAATTTCTATACAGTCACCTTCCTAGGATATTATTATTTAGATATCAGGAAAAAAAAAAGGTATACAAAGGTTGCTGTCATAAGCTGTAAAACCAAAAGAATTTGATAACAGATAACAGAATATGTACAAATCACTTTATAATAAAAAAGAGATTTATATTCTACATTCCTTGCCAGATGAATGGCCAGGATGTTGCTGATAGAAATCAGCATTGTAATTAATGCTGTAGGATTGGCTTTAAATTCCAATTAACTTTCTGCAAAGAGGTTTCTACTGAAACTGTACTAGGAATACTTCTACTTTTCGTGGAGTTTGAGAAGAGCTTGTTTTTCCCCATTCTTTGGATCTGCTGTCAGTATTGGTGTTCATTTTCCTGATGAAAAATGAGTGTTCATTAAAATGAACAAAGTCCTAAAGCGAAGAGTTATATCCATCTTGTTTAAGTTAAAATAGCTTTTTTATTATTTCTAGTGAAAGCTTCTAGTGAAGCAAAATTTTTAACATTTTCTTATAATCCCGTAGTATTGAATATACAAATACTGCTGATGAATGAAATAAGATGTTGCAGCACTGGCAAAACTCTGTCTACCTAGATACTGTGTTGGATCCTGATCCTTCTGACCTTTGTGGTTTTTAAGCTTCCTTCCATTTTTAGTGGGCTCATCTTTTCTTAGCTTGATACACTTTCTGCCAACAGTTTCACTGCATCTTTTTCCCCTTCCACAGAAACTCTGCTATCTGTTGCTGCCAAGTAATGGTTTTAACTCCCTGTCACTGAGTAAAGTCATGTATGCTTTAGTTTAGTCAGGGACTGGAACTGAGAACCTTTTGGAATGAAACGGAATTGTTGGCTGGAGGTCTGTAGTCCATCTTCCTGCTGAAAGCAGGAGGATCACCAATACTGGATCAGATTAGCCATGGCTAAGCCTTGAAAATATTCCAGTATGAAGAGTGCCTCTAGACAACCTGTGCCAGTACTGCGCTACTTTCCTGGTGACAGGTTTTTTCCTGCTGTCCAGTGTGAACCTCCCAAGCTGCAGGTTGTTGCCATTGCCTCTTGTTAGTCTTGCACTACTAAGAAGAGTTCAGTTCCATCGCCTTTGTAACTGCCCTTCAGGTAGTTGAGGGATGATACTATACTGCACCTTAGTCTCCTTCTCATCAGATTAAGCAAGCTCAACTCCCCCATCTTCTCCTTGTAGGTCACATTCTTTGGGCCCCTGACCGTGTTAGTAGTCCTCTGCTGGGATCTGGAACTGAGGAAGCCCAAAACATCACATTCTGGTCACAATATCCTAGATCCAGTCTCACCAGCACTGACCAGAGACTCACTTCCTTTGATCTGCTGGTCATCCTTCTTTTAGGGTCGCTATTGCCTCACATTCAGCCTGGTATCCCCCAACTCCTTTGAAGCAGGGCTGCTATTCAGCCCACCACTGAAGCACAGCCTGTAGTCCCAGGTGCAGAACTTTGCACACAATGAAACTTGGAGGTTTCTGTTGGCCACCTCCACAAGTTTCTCAAGGTCCCCTTAGCTCATTGGGATCACAGATAGACTAAAGCTATTAGAATCATAGAATGCTTTGGGTTGGGAGGGACCTTTAGAGGTCATCTAGCCTAATCCCCCCTGCAGTGAGCAGGGATATCTTCAACTAGAACAGGTTGCTCAGAGCCCTGTCCAACGTGGCCTTGAATGTTTCCAGGGATGGGGCCTCCACTACCTCTCTGGGCAACCCGTTCCAGTGTTTCACCACCCTCAGTGTAAAAAATTTCTTCGTTATATCCAGTCTAAATCTACCTTCCCTTAGTTTAAAGCCATTATTCCTCATCCTATTGCAACAAGCTCTGCTGAAAATATTTTCCCATAGGCCCCCTTCAGGTACTGGAAGGCTGCAATAAGGGCTCCCTGGAGCCTTCTCCAGGGTGAACAGCCCCAACTCTCTCAGCCTTTTGTCACAGGAGAGGTGTTCCAGCCCTTCGATCATTTTTGTGGCCTCCTCTGGACCCGTTCCAACAGCTCCATGTCTTTCCTGTGCTGACGGCTCCAGAGCTGGATGCAGGACTCCAGGCGTGGTCTGACCAGAGCGGAGCAGAGGGGCAGAATCCCCTCCCTCGACCTGCTGGCCACACTGCTTCTGATACAGGCCAGGATAGGGCTGGCCTTCTGGGCTGTGAGCGCACATTGGTGGCTCTTGTCCAGCTTTTCATCCACCGGTACCCCCAAGTCCTCGGCAGAGCTGCTCTCAATCCCTTCATCTCCCACCCTGTATTGATAGTGGGGGTTGCCCTGACCCAGGTGTAGGACCCTGCCCTTGGCCTTGTTGAGCCTCATGAGGTCCGCACAGGCTCACTTCTGGAGCTTGTCCAGGTCCCTCTGGACGGCATCTCGCCCCTGAGGCGCGTCCCTCAGGCCAAGGGCAGCCTCCCCCACCAGGTCTGCGGGGCCTCCCTGCGCGGAGGCAGAGCGGGGAGCAGCGGACCGGGCCGCCACCGGCCCCGGGGGACCCGCTGAGGGCCAGGCGCACCTCTCCCCGCAGCCGCCGCTGCTTCATTCAGGGCGGCTTCTGTCCCCGCTCCCCCCTCACCTCCCTCCCTCCTTCCTCTTCCTCCGCGGCGCAGACCTCAGGGCGAGCCCCGCCCCTTCCCCGGGTGGGGAGCGGC
>Ga0065711_1029034_pt1 | contig 37917 bp, 17 predicted proteins | sample Hoacrofraction12_FD_59098 | JGI IMG/M metagenome (GOLD analysis project Ga0065711, IMG submission 59098) | Hoatzin crop microbial communities from Cojedes, Venezuela - Epithelial fraction 12 v2 (version 2) | ecosystem: Host-associated > Birds > Digestive system > Esophagus > Crop | place...
CCCTGCCGAAGCAGGGTCACCTACAGCAGGCTGCACAGGACCTTGTCCAGGAGGGTCTTGAATATCTCCAGAGAAGGAGACTCCACAACCTCTCTGGGCAACCTGTTCCAGTGCTCTGTCACCCTCAGAGGGAAGAAGTTCTTCCTCATGTTCAGATGGAACATCCTATGCTTCAGTCTGTGCCCATTGCCCACTGAAAAGAGTCTGGCCCCATCCTCTTGACACCCACCCTTAAGATATCTGTAGGCATTTCTGAGGTCCCCTCTCAGCCTTCTCTTCTTCAGGCTAAACAAGTCCAGCTCCCTCAGCCTTTCCTTATAGCAGAGATGCTCCAGTGCCCTCATCATCTTTGTAGCCCTCTGCTGGACTCTCTCCAAATGATGTATACCAAGAGCTGGCTCAGAAACTGTGAAGGTGTCCAGGCAGCTGTGGGGCAGGAACCTTTGCTGTCCATCCTGCAGCAGCTGAACCGTGCAGCAGGATGGGAATATCCAAGAAAGGAATGGAGCTTATTACTGGGACAGAGATCTGTTTGTAATTTCAGCCTCCCCATTTGAAAACAGAGCTAGCAATACCAGCAGGAATTTTAAGGGTGTAAAGTCTTGTATTAAGACTAGATATCACTACAGAACCTCACACATAAGCAGTATATAGGCTGGGAATAGGAAAAAGTTAGCGGTGAAGTCACTCGCAAAAATAAGGGTAAGCTGTGTCTTCAGTTTTTCATGTGTAGCCTTTCAAGGTTCCGATATATAATATTTTTCTCTTTTTATCTTTGTTTAAAATGAGCTGTTTTCCCCTTGTTGGCTCAGTGCGCGTGTGTGCATGGAACTTTAATAGGCATGGAGGAGTCACAGAAAGGCAGTAGGGAGGGATGGGCAGGTGAGACTCATATTCTTGTTAATGATATTTCTCTATATTACAATTCTAACAGTAAAGATGACGGTTATTTTCTTCTGTTGCCTGGCATAATGCATTTTGCGGTGTAGGAAGCAGACTATGGCTCTTCAGGGGAACTGGCCACAGCTCATCCACAGCCTCAATTACTGCTCTGAATATTGCATATCCTCTTGTGTGGCATCGTATCTCAGTGTTCCTCTGCTGGCTGCACATCACCTGGGCTCTTTATTTTTCCCACATGCCGCCCATCAGAGAATAGGTCATACACATCGGAAAGTGTCATGAGAAACAGTGCCACCTCCTTCTTCAAATATTAAGAAAAGCTGAGCAAGGAAACTAACTTTAGAACGTGTAGGATGCAATTGCTCCCTCCTACACTTTTAGCTGCCTCTTGTCTTCCACTGTTGTTTGTAATCCGTGCATGCTCTGGCATGTGGGACCAGGAGAGGCTGGGGGTGGAAGGGTGGACAGTGGATGTCTCTATGTCTGTGTCACTGAACTCAGCTGATGAGAGACCTGAGGCAGAGAGGGTTGCCTGGGCCTGTGGTGCGTGGAAGAAAAGATAGATCTGATTATGGATCTGCCCAACAAAACACCGCTCTGCTTTCCAAGTGGTAGGGATCTCAGACAGGCTGCTTGCCTTAACATCCCCTCTGCATCAGGAAATAATCTCCTAGACTACCCTGAAATGACTCTTGGTCTTAATTTAGTGTCCCCAGCAACTTCTACAGCAGTGTGGTAGTTCAAATGGGAGGATTCATACATTAATTTTCTCTGTTCCCCGATGATCTCTATACCCAGGTGTCTGTCCTGGTGACAAGGCCTGGAATAAACATGTGGGGGAAATTTTTGAGGAGTCTTTATTACTATTTACATTGTGTATCACCACTGAGACGTGTTCAGGGGGTCCAGAAGTAAAATGTCTCTCTTTGCAGCTCCTAAGGATGTATGAATGAAGAGGGGTCAAAACAGACAATGGTTGGGTTTGGCTTTGGTGGTTTTTTAGAAAAATCTGTTAATAGTCTATTGTTGGAGGCAAAAGGCATTGTGAACTTAGTTTAATAAACATTTTATTTTGGAAGTCATCATTCTGTAGCAGATACTACAGACAGAGATCTTTCCTGGCTCACTTCCAGACGCTAAAATTAAGCGAGAATATGTATGTGCAGAGAATAGTTTCAGAAGTTGCCAGATGAAAAGCTGAAAACTGAGCATTTTTAACAATCTTCTCCCCAGTAAAAAAGGAATGTTCTACTTCGGCTCTGTTCTGATATACTTTACTCTTCTAGAAGCAAACCGCATAATTGCTCCAGTGTGTTTTTTGTTTCAGGTAAGGAAGGACGTGGGATATGGCTGAGTGGTTGTAACACAACCCTGGTAAGGTGGATGTCTATCTTCTTTCTGTGCCTCATCGTCCACTGTACTAAGACTGTATCAGATATTTACAGCAATATAACCGCAAACAGCTATGTCTGTGCACCAGATGTACGTATTGGTATTTGTATGAAGCTAATTGCAATGAGTTATAGAATAGAATCGCAGAATCATAGAATCATTCAAGTTGGAAAGGACCTTCAAGATCATCAAGTCCAACTGTAAACCTAACACTGCCAAGACCACCACTAAACCATGTCCCTAAGCACCACATCTACGCACATTTAAATACCTCTAGGGATGGTGACTCCAGCACTTCCGTGGGCAGCCTGTTCCAATGCTTGACAACCCTTTTGGTGAAGAAATTTTTCCTCATATCCGATCTAAATCTCCCCTGGTGCAACGTGAGACCATTTCCCCTTGTCCTATCGCTAGTTACCTGGGAGAAGCGACCAATACCCGTCTCACTACAACCTCCTTTCAGGTAGCTGTAGAGAGCGATAGGGTTTCCCCTCAGCCTTCTCTTCTCCAGACTAAACAGCCCCAGCTCCCTCAGCTGCTCCTAATAAGACTTGTTCTCTAGACCACTCACCAGCCTCATTGCCCTTCTCTGGACACGCTCCAGCCCCTCCATGTCCTTCTTGTAGTGAGGGGCCCAAAAGTGAACACAGTACTCCAGCTGTGGCCTCACCAGTGCCGAGTACAGGGGTACCATCACCTCCCTACTCCTGCTGGCCACACTATTCCTGATACAAGACAGGATGTTGCTGGCCTTCTTGGCCACCTGGGCACACTGCTGGCTCATGTTCAGCCGGCTGTCGACCAGCACCCCCAAGGTCCTTTTCCGCCAGGCAGCTTTCCAGCCACTCTTCTCCAAACCTGTAGTATTCCATGGAGTTGTTGTGACAGCCAGAGCAGTCTTCTTCCCCACTGGCTTGTCTTTTGGCATATGGAGACAGCCTGCTCCTGCGCCTTTAAGATTTCCTTCTTCAAGGATGTCCAGCCTTCCTGGACTCCTTTGTCCTTCAGGACTGCCTCCCAAGCGGCTCTGTCAACCAGGTCCCTAAACAGGCCAGTCTGCCCTCCAGAAGCCTAAGGTAGCAGTTCTGCTAGCCCCTCCCCTTACTTCTCTGAGAATCGAAAACTCCGTCACTTCGTGACCGCTGTGCCCTAGATGGCCTCCGACAGTCACATAACCTACAAGTCCTTCTCTGTTTGCAAACAACAGGTCCAGCGGCACACCTTCCCTAGTTGTCTCCCTCACCAGCTGTGTCAGGAAGTTATCATCTTCCACGCACTCCAGGAACCTCCTGGACTGTTTCTTCTCCACTGTATTTTGTTTCCAGTAGACTTCTGGTAAGTTGAAGTCCCCCATGAGAACAAAGGCTAGAGATTGTGAGACTTCTCTCAGCTTCTTATAGAATATTTCATTTGCCTCTTCATCCTGGTTGGGTGGTCTATAACTGACTCCCATCATTGTATCCACCGTGTTGGCCTTTGCCCTGATTCTTACCCATGAACACTCAACTCTATTGTCACCATCATCAAGCTCTAGACAGTCAAAACACTCCCTGACATACAGGGCTACCACCCTGTCTCTCCTTCCTTGCCTATCCCTTCGAAAGAGTTTATAGCCATCCCTTGCAGCACTCCAGTTGTGTGAGTCACCCCACCATGCTTCCGTCATTGCAACTATATCATAGTTTTCCTGCTGCATAATGGTTTAACAGAAGATCTACTTATTCTGCTTTGCCACTTACCTTCCAAGTGGCAAAGCGATCTCAGACATCAGTTGGCCACCACTGACTTTCTCTTAAGATGCATGCCTTAAGTTTCTGGTTTTGGTTTCATATTCAAGTCCAATCTGTCTTTTATTCACTCACTATGCACACAAGTGCCTGGAAAAATCTTCACCATTTTTCCCATGTCTGGAGACTTCACTACTACTCTGTTATGGAAAAAGTCCTTACTTTCCATAAGTCGTAGTGGTCAGGTTCCTCTCTGAGGTTGTTCTGACGTGTTTCAATTTTTCCTTGCTAAAGGAAAATATTTACTTGTTTGTTATCAGCTGTAAAGTCAAGGGTTGACTGTTCACAGAAATAAATGACTTTTATTATCAATGCAATTCTTTTTTCCGAAGCCTGAGGAAAACCACTTGCAATGGAAATTGTCAATGGCTATTACTGAAGAGGGGAACAAAAAGTTTCCTTTTTATTATCTGTCCTATTAATAGTTACCAAGAAACACAAGGTGACAAAGTAGAAAAAGTAGATAACATCAAGTCATGTTTTAATCTTATTTAGTCCCTCATAATGATGAACCAGAAGAGACCCTAATTATGCAGTTACATGACTTAAATAGTCTTGCTATTCTAGATAATTACATTTGCAACATGCCTTGAAAGTGTTAGCAGAGTTATGGAGCTGATTCTAAACTAAATTTCTCCTTTAGTGCTTCCATACAGAGGCAGTGATACATCTCTGTTTGAAAATGTGAAATTAATTTCTCAAGCAGTGGTAACACCACTTTTTTGACCTTAAGGCTATGCATGCTTCAGACATTGTTTATGTCTGTCCTCACATTTTATTCAATAGGGGAAACAGAAAAGAAGGTTTTCATATGTCACCCAAAATGGAGCCAGTTCACCCAGCAGTTGTACCCGAAGATCTTAGTGCTTTCAACAAAATTACATTTTGTAGGTAGGACACTTCACTGATGTCTGGATTGCACTCACAGCTTAGTCATTTCCATCCCAGTAATCAGGCAAAACAGAAAACATGACTTTATATGATTTTAGTTTGAGCATGGCAGAACAGTGATTTGTTGTTTCAATACTGTCTCACTAGGAACTTCCTCTGCCTTTTATGTATTGTGGAGAGGATGGAAGTGCTAATGCCTGAAAATTTAAGCAAATGTTTTCCTTCCGATTTTAGTTCTCTTTCCTAACACTCCTTAATATTTATCCATTTTTATCTTTATGGCTTGAAATTACAGCAATTGTTTAGCAATAATTGAATTGTATTTCCTGTTTTGCTCAGAAATCTTTTGTGATTTAATCTGTCTATATTATATAAAAAGATCTTGGAATGCCAAGCACAATGTGGAACTCAGAAATATAATGTATAATAAATGATAAAGTGCATAGAAAGACATAGGATTTCAGCAGAAATACAGTGGGATACAATGAAAATCTCATTTCCTCAGCTGCTTCTCCCATCGTATTTTTTGTTTATCCTAGAAGTCATTAGAGTCAAATTACCTTCTTATGCATGGGGATTTTATAAGGGAGAAAAAATTATTTTCAAAAAATGTCCTTTCAAAAGTCTCCCTGGTTGATTGTACTCACAGGGAACTGAAAAGATTCATCCTTCTGCAAATGCTCCTTCATTTGATTTTCTGATGGTGGCAACACTTCAAACTTCTAGTGGTTTCAGGGCCAGGCTTTAGTCCTCCCTTTTCTGGCACGTCCAAAAGATGGGTGAAACTGCTGGATCAGTATGAAACTCTGCACCATCTGTTTTATTACAGTGAAAAGGTCATAATCTGTATATATGCCTCATAACTCAGCGAGAAGAATGGATGCAATATTATCCTGTGTATTTTTCTTCCATGTGGTGCTTTTCTTCACTGTGCCAAGTGCCTGCAGGTAAAAGAAAGTGACAGCATTGCAGGGAAAACCAGTGCGCTCAAAAGGCCACCTCATTCCTGCTGTCATGAAGACGGTACTTTGTCACCATATTTGCTATCGCGAGTAAAGTCCTTCCTTGTCCTGTCCCAATTCACTTATTTAGCCCTTTGAGCAAATCAGTGTGAGAGGCTGCACATCAGTATTCAAGATGCACCATGAAGGGAGGAATCTGGAAGGGGGGGCTTGGTTTGTTACCTTTTGAATGGGACTGAAATTGCTGAGTACCTAGTTCTCATAGAGCCTTTTTTGTCAAGGGGTCTCAAAGGGTTTCACAAAATTTAACCGCATTTAGCAGGTGATAAATTTCTGGTGAAAGAAAAGTGAACTATTAGCCATCGGCAGTGCCAAGAATAGGTCCCACTCTCGTCCTGCGCACGGTTTCTCGTCTCACCGGGAGCCGCGGGAAGAGGCCTGTTGCACCACGGCAGGGGACACGAGTGCTTTCCCCGGGCTGCGGGCTGCGTGCCTGGTGCCAGCCCCCACCCCTCCGGGGTCACTGCCGGAGGCGGCTGGCCGTGCCCTCACCCAGCCGGGCATCCCGGGGAGCGGGGCGGCCCGCAGCGCCCAGAGCTGCCCCCCGAGTTCCTGCATACCCGAGCCTCCATCTCTGCATGGCACACTGGTAGCGGGGTTGTGCACAGGACCCTGAGACTTGGCGGCAGCGTTGCTCTTCCAAGGGAGGTGATGAATTTGCATGGGGGGCCTGTGGCAGCCAGAGCTTGGCAAGTGCTGTGCAAGGCCGGGGGCCGAGTGACTCAGGGAGGCTGTTAATAGTCTCCGTTGAGAAGCTTATGTTGCCTCAACAACACGGATCATTAATTTCGCTTTTTAATCATGAAGAAAATACCTTTGTTTGATGGAATGTTTGGGACAAAGTCAGATGTAAGAAATATTTCTGTTTTTCTTACTCCTACTGCATTAGCTATAAACTAAGTCACCAAGCTCTTAACTACCCTCTTTTTGATAATTTAGAGCTTATGAAATGACTATATCTGTATGTATACAAATCAGTATGCTGCTAAATCATTATTTCGAGTTGTACTGCTTTCTGAGCAATCTGTGTTTGTGTATGAGAAATCTGGAGCAATAAAACACATAATACAAACAAATTAAAGGAAGTGTTACGGGGATTTACCCAAGGCATTTATCCTGCCTGCATACCAGTTCCTAATGAAATTATGAGGAAATAAGTGGGATTTATTTGTGCTGCTAATGTTCATTATTGTCTCCCTTTTAAAAATGTTCACTACAATATTAAGACACCTTCTTCTCAAGTTCCCTCTCTCTCTACAAGGTCAGTAGACAGTACTGTAGTTCTCTACTCAGTTCCTTTTTCCCTTTGTTCTTTCTCCTAAAAATCAAACACAGTAAAATAAGCAGCTTCCAGGATAGGCTGTGATTCAGTAGGGTATAAGCAGAGCACCATGCACAGAAAATTCAAAGTGGCCTAAGGATGGGTTAAAGATAGGAGGCAAAGCTGTAGCTGTGTTTCCACCACTACTTCAGGCAACGAAGAACATAAATAGGTGTTGGTGGCCAACCTAAATCCTTGTTTTGTCTTAGATGCAGGTGGTTGTCAAAGAGTCACCAACAATAGCAGGATTTGCAGCTCTTCCTGAGGGTCTGCGTGCAGCAGCCATGGTGCTTTGCCCACAGAGGCAGGGCTGGAGCCCAGGCAGCTGAACCAGAGCGGCCAGGACTTGTGCTGCAGTCTCCGCAAGCCTGCTGCTACCAGCACCACTCTGTAGGAAAAGGTGACCGTGCTGATTTTTGTCTCTGTTGCGAATGATAGTTACTGCATCCAAAGACGCACAAACAGCAGCTGCCTGCTCCCAGGGTCAGATGTCACCCCGAGCGAGTATGAGTGAATGCCTCCCTGGAGACCCTCGCTGTTTCCTGACAAAGTACAAGCGCCTTTTTCATGCCCTTGTTCCCTGTTAGGCTGACAACACCTGCTCTACCACCGCCTGCCTCTCACCTGGATCCCAGCCTGTTCCGCCTGCCAACGTCTTCCTGGTGCCAGATTAAAAAATGTCTTCCATGTGTACTGAGCCCTGCACAGCTTTCTCAAAAAAGGACATCCTGCATTTAGGTAACTGAGGTTATTAATGCTGAAAATCGATGCCAGTTTCATATGTTCAGAGCCTTTTAATGTTATGTTCATTAAAATCTCATCATGGTGGATTTTTTCAGTAAAATCTTTGAGAGGCTTTTTATATCAATAAATCCTAGAAAGCCTTTTAATATCAAAATTAATCTTATGAAGTCCTTTTTAATATCAGCATAACTCCTGAAGGCTTTATTAACCATAAAATACTTGTCAATGCAGTTTCTAAATTTATTATGAGCCACAGAAAAGTAATAACAAAAGTACAAACAAGCAGTGCATTGCAAAACATGAATTACAAAAACTGTTGCTGTCTTAATAACCTGAAACTCTAAAAAACACCAGAAGTGTTGTGGTGAACCTTAAGTACAGCCCTGGAGAATGTAAAATGTAATATTACAGAGAGAAGATGGCTGAACAGGGACACAACTATTACAGGACAAGAGTGAGTTTTCTTTGGCCTCAAGTAAGGGCTCATGCTCTCCCCACTGTGTAAAACAGCAAGCAGCACAGTGATGAGTAAGATCCATTCATATGGTTTATAATTCCTCACAACATCTTATATTGGGCTTTATCTTGCTCATTTGTCATATTTACTATAGAATATGCTCCAGTGCTGACAGCAGTGTAAATGCAATTACAATACATCTACATCTCCTGTTGCCTGTTCTGCTGCTGCTCTTAATTAGGTACTTTCCCATTGGAGTCTGGCAATGTACGGTTTTTGAAGTGGTAAATGAAATCATAGAATCACAGAATAATTTCAATCAGAAGGGGGTCATCTAGTTCAACCTCTACTCAGAGTGGGTCCGACTAGATCAGGTTCCCCAGGTCCTGTCAAATTTCCAGTATCTCCAGGGAAGGATTTTTTTTTTCTTCATATCTAGTTGGGGTTTTCCTTGGGCCTGTTGCCTCTTGTCCCATCACTATCTGCCTCTGAGAGGCGTCAGGCTCTTTTTTTTCTGTTGAGCCTTTTAGGGCTGAGAAAACGGCAGCTCACTCAGCCTCTCCTTGTACGTCCGGAGCTCCAGTTCCCTGACCAGTCTGGTGACTCTTCACCTGACTTGCATCAGACAGACAGCACAAAGTGAGCCTGACAATGCTATGGACCGGGGAGATTAGACACTCCTGCATAGCGGAGAGTATGGGAGGAAAGGTGGAGAAGAAGTTACTGTTTACAGGTTTCCTAAAAATAGGAACAGACTCTGGAGATGATCCATCCAGACTAACGGGGGTGCTGTGGAAACTGAGTGAAGTAACTTCTGCTCTGCAGGGACACTGCTTACCTCAGCCACTGCCAATGATTACCTAATTTGATTGAAAAGAATAAAACAGAAGAGATGTTCAAGAAGCTTGTGGAGGCCTCTTGGAAGCATAGGATGGTGGCTTAGAGAGGTGAGGAGTTCTTGAGATGAGAGAAGAGAAGGATTTCAAGGGCAGGAGTAAATGGGATGCACCCTGAATCTTGAGAATTTTAAGGGATGGGCTCCCTGATCCACCAGTTTTGGTGAAGCCTAAGAGGCTTGTGTATAGTCTTGGGATGACTAAAACGAATCTGGCTGCTGCAGGGGGGTAATATGAATGCACAGGGATGCACAACAGACAGTATGAACAGCCAACATGGGCTGCTGGGTAACATACTCCAAAGCTGCTTTTGGCCTCCAAACTTCACCCCTTCAAACACAGCACCACAAGGATCACCAACACCAGGATTAGAGGCACACGAGAGGGGAAATGTCTCCCTGTCAAATTCAGTCTCCTTGTACCCAACTATTGGGCTGTGACAGTGATGCTCAGGATCCCAGTCACCTCAACGAGAAAAGATTTCTCCCATGGCCTCAGGTCAGCTGCAGGTCCAGCCAGAGCCTTCTGCTCCCTTTCAGTGCTCTTTGTTCTGCTTGCACACCTTGGGATGTTTCAGACTCTGTATTTTGCACTTGTGACCCATCTGCTTTGATGGTGCTTTAAGGACAGTACGATCAGACTGTTATCTGCAGTCAAGCTTTGTTTTACCACCTGAGAGGCTGCCTCTAACATACATGACATAAGCCACACGTAGACAAGGAGCCAGCCATGCCTGGGGATTGGGCTTTCAAACAGACCTCGCAGTAAGCTGTGCTGGAGGTTGGCAGTGGCAGAAGTTCTTGAAATGTGGCAGCATGAGTGCTGTGGGTTCCCCAGGTCCATCACGCACAGCTGCCCCCATGGCTGATTGGCATGCGGCACTCTCACTGAAATTCACACCCTGCACAGCCAGGAAGGCCCCCATCCCTCCCCTCCCTGCTCATCCTCCCTGCCAGGAAGTCTCAAACAACACGTCAAAACCTTCCGGCTCTTTCTTCAAGGCAGCTGTAGATAAACATGTTCCTGGTAGTTATCGCTGAAGGGTGTTCCGGCTGTTGGAAGTGCTCTGCCAGTCTTTGAGCCTCTGCCTGCCAGCTCTCAGCCCCGCTCACTCTCTGTCTGCAGGTGGTGCAGGAGGCAACATGCCATCTTCATTCAAGGCAGGTACTGCTCAGCAGCCTCAAGCCTTCTGTTTAGTGCTGGCCATTTACTCCTAAAAGCAGTCTCTGCTGTCCTCATGTTTGCATGATAGTTGAACAGTTCTCCATGAGCTGCAGCTGTCCTGCAAGAAGTGTCCTCAGACAGGGTGGTAAAGCTTGCGCAGATGGTCCCAGGATAAGAGACGGGATGATAACACCATGAATATCTATGCTTTGGTTAGACTGGCAATCACCCTCCATTCTTCATCTTTTTTTTTTTTTTTATTTTGGGGACTGGTTGAATACCCCTGATAATTCCAGCACCCAAAGCATTTTTGGGACAAGCCATGTTGTCATTGTGTTCCAAGGGCAGGACTGCTGCTGGTGGCAGTGACCTCTTCCCACTTTAGAAACTCCATGACATTGTACAGAGAATGAAGGGGCATAAAAAGAGGCTCCGGTGAACTTGCTTTCAGTGTCTGCCAGTGTGTGTAAGTGGCAATTCAGATCCTTTGTATTTGGGATCTTTCCAGCAGAAGAATTACTCTTTCTCTGTGGCCCAGGAATAGTTGTTTTAATTAGAGTATGTTGGCGGGTTTTGAGGTGTAAAAATTGAAACTGTAAATGGAAGGATTATTTCGCTTTCACCTTGTGTGGACTTCAGCACGTCTGAAAGCTTGAGGGCCACATTTTCATTGCTGCCTATTCGACACAGGAAATTTGCAGAGTTGCACTTCAGTAAAAACGGTCCAGTTCTGCTTTTCTTCCTTTGCAACTGACAGAACCACGGCTGCTCTATGCCTGTGTGAAGCATGTTCCTTCTGCACAGGGCACATCTCTTAGCAGCTGGCTTGTGGGTGTGTGTACATCAAAAAAATTCACTTAAACATGTTAAAAAAAAAAAAGACAGGTTCATTTTTTTTTGAGGAAAAATCTTCAACGATTTTTCTTTCTCGCTCTCCCTAACTGTAACAGTTGTGTGGAGGTGTCTGGCTTGCAGCTTAGGGTGCTGGTGCTTCCCCACTGAGGAAGATCCATCCTTGCAGTCAGAGTGAGATGCTGGCATAGCACAGATATAGCTCCACACTTTCCCTAAAAGAGCCTGTATGCATGGCAAGGCATTGTGTCGTCTATCAGCTTGTGAAAAATCAATTGTGAAATCTCTGCCATGACATCTCTGCCAGTGGAAAAGGCAGCCTGAATTTTACAGCACCGACCAGATGAAGTCATGACTGAGATGTAGGGTAATTTTTGCCTCTTTGAGTTCATCTCAGTAACCATCAGATACGATAAAATCCATCCAGTAGTACACATGGACCTTCCTGTAAAATTTACATTATTTTATTTTTCAGATAGTTTCCAGTGTCCCCCAATTAAACCAGCATTTTTACTGTGGTGCACGTACTGCTCAACAGATGAGGCTTTTTCCTATTTGATTCATGTAAGTTCGTTTCAGCTTCGAATTTTTAAACAAGTGTAATAAATTGTGACAGGCCACAGTGTTCACTCAACATCTGGATGCTTTTGTACATTTCTCAGCTCATTATGATAATTAATACCAATTTACTGTGTTTCTGAGATTTCTACAGGCCATCTACATTTCTAATATTTCTGCCCTTCACTGGAATGAGGAATTTTTAAATCCTTTTTCCCAACTAGGGTTACAGGTATGTTAAAGGATATTATAAATTTTGAGATGACTTTGGCTCATTGTGAGCTCCCAAAAGCTGCCATGTGTTCCCGTGGTTGCTGTGCCCTGCAGCCCCTTCCCAGGGTCCCGTCGCAGTATCTGCCTCCCTTCTCCCAGCAGTGGGGGCATCTCCAGCTGGCAGCTGTACAGGTCTACACCAAACCCTGCTGGGATTTTGTGCGGACATCGGCACTCGAATTTGCTCTGTTTGTCTGCTTAGATCTGAGCATGAAGACAGCACTCTGAATGCAGAAAGGTCACCGCTATTTGCAGTTCCCCGTGAAACTAATTATTATTGCTGTTTTCTTAACTTCTGTGCTCTTGTAGGACCTCATTGCAATGTTCAGCCTTTCAGAAGCTTAGATAAAATCATAAAACATACATAGAAAATGTTTTTTGTACCAAGTGAAGCCCTGAGTCTGTATTTTAAGCCATTTGGCTGGAGTGGGGCCACCTCCACGCAGGTACTGAGGACTGCGTTCAGGAGCGGTGCTTAGCAGTCACTAGTGTCACTGAGCCTCTGCTGCTTAGTAGCTCAAGGTATATCCAGTACTATCCTATGAAAAGGTTCAGAAAGCGGATAAATCATGACAGAAGTAGAGGTAATAGTAGTACAGTCCTTGAAAACTGCATGAAGACTCTCCTTTTCCAGAGATCACCTAGTCTTCATCATGCTATCCATTTTGACTGCTGTATGCCTGTTTCTTGGTGCAATAGAATCTAAATTAGGGCTTTAAGCTCATCACTAAAAATGGAGAGCAAAGAAATACCCTGCAAATCCAAGTAAAAATTCCAGAAAATTATGCCTCCCTTTTCAAAGACTGGCCACATGCACTCATTTCCGGGAACGCATCCTCCTTGTACAGAAAGTGGGCTAAGCGGACAAGGGCAAAATTTACCTTAGAGACACTGATGTCCTGCAACAGGACCCTAATGTTGGCTCTGTGAACTGTCCCATGACAGACCACGTCTCCTCACTTGTGACTGTGACCCTTAGAGACCAGCCTCCTCAAGGGAGAGCTACTCTATGAATCCCTCTCTTAATGTCAGTGGAGACTGTTGCTTTCCTCCTGCCTGACTTCTAGTCAGAGCTATGTAAAACATGCACAGACTTGTTGGATTACTATACATCACTTAGTTGAAGTCTGTCCCTTATTTTCTGAAGCGTCCCTGAGGGTGATTACTTCTCCCTTTTTTAACGAGTCATCACTTCATCTGCTGCATGAGTAAAAGGTGAGTTGACTCAACCCAACTTTTGCAGAGCCCTAGTGAACAATATATTGATTAAGCCTTGTTTTCAGAGTAGAGAAACCCAAGGTCATAATAAAAACTAAAGAGAAATCAAAAAAATTCTCTTCTGTCCTTGAGCTGTCCTTAGACTTTACTGAAATGCGCATCAGTGGGAAGAATCGCAAACATAGTTTCGTGTTTCTGGTTTGACTATTAAACACGTTATGAATAGCATTAATGAAATTGTAACGCAGAGCAAAAAGACTTATGGAAGTGTTTTACTTTTAGCTTACGAACACTTGCCACACACGAACATTACATAGTTTATTGCGAGATGGGTTGGAGTTACAGAAAAATTTTCTAAGCCCAGTAATGTATTAGCTCTTTCCGGTCTGACCTTGATCATTCCCAGGTAGACCCTTCACCAGTGCTCTGTGGAAACTGTCACACAAATTTAGCAACTTTGAAAAGGAAGGATAATGAACTGTTATGAGCTGCTCTGTACTGACAGCAGGAGCACTTTTGGAACTAAAGCTATAGCAGAGTGAAAGCCTCTGAGCTCCGTGGTAGAACTACAGAGACAGAAGTTTTCCCTTGGAGATTACCAAACCGACCAGGAGTGAATCACAGCGGAGACCTGAGGGGAAGACACTCTCAAATAAACCTAATGTGAGGGACTCACTAAGAGTTTGCTGGAAGTCTGCAGTGTGAAGATTGAAGAGCCTGGTCAGAAAAAGAGGAAGATCTGGGAATGACTGAGAGAAGTAGTGCGAGCAGTTCCTCTGGAGGGAGTTCTGAGTTATGTTTGCCGAAGTCTGCTTCATCTTCTCAGCAATTCTGTTTGAAATAAAGTTGTATGTACTGATCTTAAACATCGTGATTTAGAGGTATGCACAAAGAGCACATCCTAAATTGTTCTGACTGTACGGGTATATGTTCTACAGCCTGTGAAACACAAAGCAATACATTGGGATGAATTTACAGGAGAGCTGAAGTCTACCCAAAAGAATTACACCTAGTATTATCTGAGTTTGATTCCTCAAACCACTAAATGTCAAAATGCTTTTCATAGTTTTTGACTAAATAGTTGAAAGGGAAATCATCCATTGTATGATTATTTTTAAGACAATAATAAAGCAGGAGAAAGAGAATGAATATTCACTTCCACCCAACTGCGTGTCTCCCATCATGAAAACATCCTGTGGGCAACTCATCATTTGACCTTGACACCTTTGCATCAAAAGTCTTCAACTGGTTTTTCTTATCTACCAATGAAATTTTAGAATTTCCAGAAGTTATTTTATTTTGTTAACATGAATACATAGAAATGTTGAGTCATATCCCCTCTACACCCTGTCATTGAAAGGATCTGAAATTGCTTTTCACTATGGAAGATGAGTGTATGTTAAGTAAAGATTTCCTGGTTGACATATGAAAAAATTTAAAGTTATGTAAACAGAGATAATGATGAAGAGAATTAAGTACCTAAATACTATTTAAATTTATTTCATACTATATTCCAAATATTTAGGATACATCCTTAAAATGAGAAGCAACAGATCCCATATACCTCAAAGATTATGACTTATTGTGCTAAGTGAAGAGTAATTTACTATGGTGAATTGGCAACAGGAAGTCAAAGATCTGGGGGATGGTTCAATGACATTTTTGGAAAAAAAATTTGATGCTTTAGGGAAACAGAGCCAGCACAGAAAGAGGTTTGTATGTGGAATGTGTTGTGTTGAGGTTGAGTGGTATGTATGAGCCTGCATCATAAAACTTGTGTTTGATCTTTGAAGAATAACTATCTCAGCATCAAAAAGCTCCCCAAAATTGTGGCACTTCTAGGGGCTTTCATACCTCAAATGCAACAGCAAAAAATTATTTTTATTGTGTAAACAGAAGCACATAGATTGCAGAAATCTGCTACATATTCTTTTTAAAGCTGACCTTCCAATTAAACAATTTCAATCGTATCTATAAATGCTTTTATTAACAGATTTAAGAAAAAAGATATATAGAAATAGATAATACATTAAAATAGATGTTCAACACAATTTTAAACAACATTCAGCCCAGTTGAACCCTTTGCATTGTGATTTCTGTACCATTTCTCCACAGGCACTACCTTTTTCCTGGGTGCCACTTTAATAAAAAGAACTGAAGCATTAGATCTGAGGGCAGGGCATCCTTATATTGTATCTAGAAGGATAAAACTCCAGTTTCATGTTACCTAACTTAAAAGACTTAACTGAGATATCTAGGTAGGCTCAGCCTAGGTTACTGGAGAAAGAACATCCTTGAGAGAGGGGAACAGGGACACCGTATACCAGTGGTAGCTCTTGCTTTTCTGGAAGTGGATGAAACATGAACTGCTTTTCTGCATATTAAGAAGTTAATACACTACTATCTGTGAAACAAAGTTTGATTAATATATACACATCTGTTAAAAATGTGTATATAACTACCAGTTTTACAGTTTCATGGGATATAAAGAGTCCTTCCAAATAGTTCAGAAAATCATAATGTATTAGAAGATGCCCTCATAAGGAGGTTTAAGCTGGAAGGTGGCTTTGGCCAAGAAAAAATGACACATGTTTTAGCAGCTTTTCACCAATCTGACCTTTAGATATGCAGCTGACATTTTGGGGGTGGGCATCAGGAGACATTTTTCTTAAAATCGTTCTGATACTGCATACATGTGATCAAAACATCTGAAGAATAGTTGTTACCATAGGATAGATGTCTATTCTTTATGAGCCTGTATGTGCCTGTTTGTTCATTGCTTTACAGTAAATTGGCTTAGCAGGGTATTAAAAACTGAAAGGTAAAAAGTTAAGAATCAAACTGAAATAGAGAACCCCAACCCAACCAGATTTAGTAGCAAACTCGAAGTACCCAGCAAAACGAATGTGCATCAAACTGCGCTCTCAGCAACAAAAGGAAATGAAGTGAAACAGCCTGTGCAGTTTTGCCAATGACTGCTTTCATGGCTGGCAGCAGTGTAAGACCTTACGAGACATGTGAGAGAGCATCAAAATGGGGAAAAAAAGAATCCTAGTCTCAGCACCCATGCATTTTACATAAGGGAGAAAGATTAAGCTGTGCCTGGATGTGCTGCACTTGAAAGTAATATATTCATAGGAACGTGTTTTATAGCACTTGATCTTGTGGCATCACTAGCATTATGTTCAGATAATTCCCTTGCCCTACTGGAGGCAGTGCTGACATGGCAACAGATTCAACATGAAGAGCTGGCTTACTTTTCAGAAAGATAGGCTCTCTCCCACACAACACAGCCGAAAGCAGCAGTTACAGAGGGCTAGGAGGGGAACAAAGAGCTGCCAGAACCCAAGAGCTGCCAGGCTGGACAGGAACCAAGATCAGCGTAGTCCAGAGCCAAGCTGTGATCTAGTACCAAATACCTCAGTGGAAGCCACCAGAAAAAGGCACATGACAAGTATGGGATACTTTCCACTCAGAAATGTCTCTTCTATTTGTGGTGGAAACTGGACATCTGTGTATTTAGGAATCCCCTTAGCCACAGAAATAGGAGGGTTTCCAAATCATCCTGCCATTAGTTGGTGATAATGCCAGGTATTCTTTATCTAAAAAACACAAGCCTTCTTCAAATTATCGCAAATTCTTGGCCACATCCTCCAAGCTTTTTTGTTAGCAGCACAAGAGGAGTCTAGCTGAAGCACCTATGGAGGGTCCAAGACACCATGCTCTTTTCAAAGAACAAAATGTAACACTTTCATAATGAAGCTAAGCCTGAAACAGCAAGCATCAAGAAGAAAAGTCATATTTTCAAGGAAAAGATGTACAATATATCTGTAGTAGATACAGTCAAATCATAGATGGCCAATGGAGAATCTCCAGTTCTCTGATATCTTTTTTTTTTGTATGTGTATTCTTTACATCTTTTACAAAGCTTGGAATATTTGTTTAGATTCTCTCTTCCATGACTTGTGCAGCTCTCTGCATCTTGTCAGTGATAGCTGTGATGATGTTTAAGGGAAGCATTTATTTTTTTTCATGGATTTAATTCAGCTTTGAAGTCACATATTTTCTTAAGAGGAATCTGGGATTGCTGAAACTTGTTCTACTGAAATTTGTGTTTTGTTTGGGCACATTCTGTATTTGCCTTTTGGTTGTTGCTGCAATTTTTATGAGATTCATAGTACTAGGGAACAGACAATTTTTTTATAGCTTTTGGACTTTTCAGATGCATGTACTTAAACACATGCACACATATTAGAAATATATAATATACACTATACACGTACATTATATGATGTGTATGTAGAACATGTGCATAATATTTCCAAGAAAAAAGCATACTGGACATTTTATCTGACTGTATTACATATGTCAGTTAAACAATGGTTTTCGGCACTTTTTTATTTCTATGTTTTGTATTTTTTTATGGGTGGAATTTGAATGTGAAACAGGACCGTATTTCTTGAAGAGTTATCTGGCTGCTCATTTAGTCTCTGTTTAGCCACAGGACAAGTGATTGCAAAGCCTTACATTAAACACTGCTTCCTGCCAAGAGCAGAAGCTGTTCAGTATCCACTGAATTTGGTGGGAATTTAGGACCTGAAGCACCTTGCAAGAATGAGCCATAGTCATCACCTACCAGGGTCCCACACCACAAAACAGAAGACACCCTGTGACTCTGCACAAATTAACGTGAAAATCTGGAATTTTGTGGTGATGGGTCAACAGAGATGAAGATCAGAACTGGCCAATGTGTAGTGCTACATCTGTATTGGCTTTCATAGCTGGGACTGAGATGAGGCTTGAGTTCATGGAGATAAGAGGTTTGAGTCATTTGCTTCCTTATTGCCCCTGGGAACTCCGGGGAACCTGGAGAGCTGGGTGGGCTGGGTCCAGGCTGTAGATGCTGTGCAAGTTAGCACATAGGAAATTGGGCCTGGATCAACAGGGTGACGTAGTCGTAGACACACCTGCTTCACATTCCACCATGCCACCGACCTGTGGGGTTAAGTGTTTGCATTCACCAGAAGAATCAGCCAGGCTATTAAAGTACTTTCGTGTCTCAGTTTCATAACTCAGAATTACCTCTCTCACGAGGTACGGCCATCACACTGGTGGGTGGAAAAGCTCTAACTCAGCCTGGTGTCTGCTCTTTGGTGTGTTTTTTTTGATTCATGTGTGGAGAACACTGCTTTAGAGGTTAGCTTAGTTCTCTGGGAAGTAAAAGGGTTCATGGTCCACGTCATCACACCACAGGGAACAGAAGTTTGGCAAGATGGCATCGATTGAACATTATGCACAGAAAAAAGAGACTTCCAGTGCTTGGAGGAGGTGATCTGCAGGCTCCAGGGTGGACACGGTATGGGATACAAAATGATGGGGGCTTTCAGGTATTTTATCCCTTGCAGTTTCCATTAAATAGTCTCAGTCGTTACAACGCGAGCCTTTTCATTGCACAGCTTGATTAACTGTCACACCTCTCTAGAGAGAAAATATATTTATTTTAAAGAAATTGTGAATTAAAATCCAGAAGAATATTCCTTAGAAGTGTGAAATGCTGATGGATGACTCTGAAAGTCAGAGGACACGTGCTCCTCTCTGCTGTCTGGCATGAGATGGATGTGTTGGGAGGGGACAGGGTGTTTTCCCCCTCCTCCACATTGTGAGCAGCCATTGTGGCAGCTGCCTCCATGCCCTCTCAGACGGGGCTGTACCCTGTGCCAGAGGGAAGGGGGAATGAGCTCCAGCTGTGGCTTGCTCTGTCCTCTCCTGCCGCATCCCACAGGCCTGCTCGAGGCTGTCCCAGAAGGTACCCTCATGCTCCTGCTCTCCTGCTGGGATCAGGAGGGGAAGACCAGGGCAGTGCCCCAAACCATCTCTGTCACTGTGACTGCTCCCCTGGTTTCATCAGGACAAACCCGTTGTGATGGCACCTTCAGCGTTTCCCGAGACGCAGGATTGACCATGCCTCCTGTGCTGCAGGCAGCCTCGATCCAACAGAGCTCTGCAGCTCAGGCTTCTCTTTTTTTTCTTATGGTAAATTACTGACATAGGACATGCTGAGTAATTCACTGGATTGCCTGCAGACTTGATTAGTTATTAAAGATTAGCTAATTTCACATCATCCTGGCCTCCCTCACTTGTTGCAGGAAGCAAGCTGGCTCTGGAGAGCGGGTGGGCTCCCGGGGCTGTGGTGGGGTTTGGGTCAGGGTGGTTGGTACTGCGGGAAGGACCGCACACGCCGGCTGAGTGCCCCGTTGTACTGCCGTAGGGGCCTGGGGGCGAGCATCAGGCCCAGCATGGAAATGTCCTGGATTAAAAAACAGGAACAATTTTCTCCAAGGAGGACTTTTTTTCAACCCTTGTCCTTTCATGGTTCCAGTTTACAGCACGATGCCACAAATGCCCTGCCACAACTGAGAAGAAAATGGGTTGCACCACAGAGGCGGGACGGGGTAGGAAATTCCTAAGCCTGCTTTTTTGTCAAAGAACAGTATATTGGGTAATTTTACCTCAGTGCAGGGCAACAGGTCAGTGTCAGATGCTGCAGTTTACAGCAGGTCTCCTACTCTCTTACATTTCTTACAGCTGCACAACCATTGACACTAATGTCAAGGGAGTACTAAATACTAGTGTGATGTGTGGTCTAACTGATCATATAAGGGCAAATCAAACTAAAATCAGCCCCAAAATTACCTCTTCCCTCTTCCTGGTACCTTGCTCAGAAAAGTTAGAGTTTAGTGTGTTTTTTGTTTTGTTTTGTTTTGTTTTGTTTTTTTTTCCAGAGACTGTCAAATCTTTGCACGCCTTGAAAAATGGAAGATTGGTAAAATCATTGTTGCTACATAGGAGTTGTAGTGTGGATCCTGACCTGGAGAGATGCCGTTGTCTTCAGCTGATGGTGTCTTCATCTTTTTTGTGCAAAGCAACAGGAGCTTGCAAATAAATGTCAATGTTTGTTCTCTTTTACCAAGAGCAGATGGTCTACTTTTCTACACTTCTAATGGTGAGGAAATGGCCAAATAAACGAAGAAGAAATTGTCCATCTAGCGAAACTACTGGTCCAGACATGCTGGAATAGGAAACAGAGCTAGGGAGGACTGATTACAGTATCAAACTTGGGTTCAGGACTGAGAACGGTCTTTCACACTGTGGTTTAAGGCCCTAAAGACATGGTTCATCATAACGCACTTCACTAGTCTCTGTTTATTTTCAGGTGACAGTATGAGTTAGTAAAACAGCCCCAAAACTTACTTTTCCAGCACATTTTCCCCTACCAGGAGTCCCTGCAGTTGACAGGGATGTTTGCAATGGGCAAGGATGATGTCTCAAGCTGTGGTTAGTGAGGGAGATGGCTGACAAGACTTGCTCTGCCTTGAGTTACAGCTCTGTCTATGAGGAAGCTGAGGATGTGAAGTTGCTGATTAATGACATTTTCAGCAAGAAATACATCTTCAACACATATTTTTTTAAAAGCCCCAACGTTTATTTATACATTCCTTTACTATGTGAGAATATATGCAGTTAAGAGAGTACTTCAAAGGCACTTTCATGTTTTAAGAGAGAGGTGTCAAATAATGCTGTAGAGAGGTGTTTTTCCATCTGTTTGTATGGTGTTTGTTTTTATGTTGCATTTTGTGGGGCTTTTTTTTGTAATCCAAGCTATTTCTGAACTGATTATTTCAGAACTGTGGTATCTGTTGCTACATACTTCGTGTCTGTGGTGATTATTTGTCTGAATTCTTCTACTCTAGTCAAAAGCCACTAAGAGTCTCTCTAGCAGCAAAATAAGTGGTGACCTGAGCTAACCTCTGTGCATGGGGCAGCTTGGGGTGTAGCACACTGTCCATAGAGGACCTGGGGAAGAGGATTACTGTGTAATGAGGTAGTGCTATCACAAAGGAGCTTGTAGTAAGTTTTTCATTATACCATGAGCATCCCACAGCAATCTCTGTCCTTGGGAGAAGTTGTCCCCTTCGCTGATGCCTTCTGACAAATTCCCAGGGGAAAACTGTCACTGAATACTGATTATCAGTGGTAGGGACCACAGGCTCTGAGCACTGTGGAAGCCTGAAAAGGACTTGTGAGGCAGGTGGATATTTCTTCCAGCCTTCTCCTGTGCCTGCACCATGCCTACATCTGACATGCTCATGAAGATCTCTGGTGGTAGAATCTTCACCATATTTTACTCTTGTACTGTGCTTACTGCTACAGAATTTTTCCGCAGCTGCTCTCTGGATCTTCTGTTCTGCAAGTCAAGTCCACTTCTTTTTTGTCCAGTCTGACACAGATTTGGAGATCTCTTTGCAGGATCCTTTTACATTCCTGAAAGCTTTATTATGTTCTTCTCAGCCTTCTCTTTAGGGTAAGCAATCCCACTTCATTCAGTCTTTCCTCATACGACATACCTTACAGACCTCTGAGCATTCCTGTTCCTCTGCCTGTTCACCTCCTTCTGAATCACAGTGCCTATGACCTTCTGAGTCTTCAAGCTACAGTTCTGTTTTTATGTTTGAGCACTGTGGTGTCTTTTTTCACAACAGAAAGGACATTGTTGATTTAAGTTCAGCTATCGCTCTGTCCTAATCCCTAGATCACTCCAGCACTTTGGCTGCATAACAAACGGTTTACCCATTTTGTATTTTTTAATGATCATTCCTTAAAAATGATCAGAGGGCTGGAACACCTCTCCTATGAGGAAAGGCTGAGAGAGTTGGGGTTGTTCAGCCTGGAGAAGAGAAGGCTGCGGGGAGACCTTATTGCAACCGTCCAGTACCTGAAGGTGGTCTACAAGAAAGCCGGAGAGAAACTTTTTACAAGGGCATGTAGTGATAGGACAAGAGGTAATGGCTCTAAACTAACAGAGGGCAGATTTAGATTAGATATAAGCAAGAAATTCTTTACTCTGAGGGTGGTGAGGCACTGGCACAGATTGCCCAGAGAAGCTGTGGATGCCCCCTCCCTGGAAGTGTTAAAGGCCAGGCTGGATGGAGCTCTGAGCAACCTGGTTTAGTGGGGGTGAAACTAGATGATCTTTAAGGTCACTTCCAACCCAAACCATTCTATGAATCTATGGTGCCTCACTGGGTGCAGTAACTTGCATTTCCCTCTGGAGAGGAACTTTTTTTTTTTTTTTTTAATGTATGTTCGATTTGTCACAAACACTCTGAGTTTGTCCTCCACTGGACAAAGTTCTGTTACTGGGGGAGAGTGTCCAGTTTAACCTTTCTGCAAACTAATTAACATTGTTTGTCAGAGACCAGTACCTTGGGTATTCGGGAGACATTTCTCTTTCCCACTGGGAGACAAGCTGACTACTTCTATCCTGCCCATTTGTGGGTTTTTTATAGTGCTAAGATCCTTTAGGAATCTGCAGGGTGCCACATGATAACTATTCACAAACTGCAAGCTATGCCATCTATCATTAGTAGTCACCATGCTATTTACTAACCAAAATGTCTTTTGCAACAGACCTTAGCCAGTTACTTTACGGTCAAAAGACAGAAGTAAGCTTCCTCCAGACAGCTGGAGACAACGAATGTCATCCTGAGGCAGGCACATAAATCAGATCAGCTGAATCGTCTGAAAGTGCCTGTCCCTCTGAACTGGCTTAAAAGGGAGCATGGGATGACTGTCTCAGACATAGAATCCCAGCCCATCTTTTTGGTCATCATTTTACTCAGTGGAGTGAAAAGGCTTCATGAAGAACCTCCTTTTCCACTGACCTGGGAAGAGGTCTCTGTTTCTGGTTGTGTTACCGAGATGAATGTAATAAACTATCAGCTATGAGAAACCACTGCCTTCTAGATTTGTGACTATAGGCTTGAAATTAATGCATTAATTATGTTAGTGCTCTTTACTCCAAAAAAGGTGATCTATTCAGCGGAAAGACCACTGAAGTCTTTCTGTAGATTTCATTGTAGAACCATAGAATCGTAGAATGCTTTGGGTTGGCAAGGACCTTTAGAGGTCATCTAGCCCAACCCCCCTGCAGTGAGCAGGGACATCTTCAACTAGATCAGGTTGCTCAGAGCCCCGTCCAACCTGGCCTTGAACGTTTCCAGGGATGGGGCCTCCACTGTCTCTCTGGGCAACCCGTTCCAGTGTTTCACCACCGTCATTGTAAAAAATTTCTTCCTTCTAGCTAGTCTAAATCTACCCTCCATTAGTTTCAAACCATTACGCCTTGTCCTATCACATCAGGCCTTGCTAAAAAGATTGTCATCATCTTTCCTATAGGCCCCCTTCAAGTAATGAAAGGCCACAATAAGGTCTCCCTGCAGCCATCTCTTCTCCAGGCTGAACAACCCTAACTCTCTCAGCCTTTCCTCACAGGAGAGGTGCTCCAGCCCTCTGATCATTTTTGTGGCCCTCCTCTGGACCCGCTCCAACAGCTCCATGTCCTTCTTGTGCTGAGGGCTCCAGAGCTGGATGCAGGACTCCAGGTGGGGTCTCAGCAGAGTCGAGTAGAGGGCAAGAATCACCTCCCTCGACCTGCTGGCCATGCTTCTTTTGATGTAGCCCAGGATATGGTTGGCCTTCTGGACTGTGAGCACACATTGTCAGGTCATATCGAGTTTTTCATCCACCAATACCCCCAAGTACTTCTTGGCAGGGCTGCTCTCAATCCCTTCATCCCCCAGCCTGTATTGATACCAGGGATTGCCCTGACCCAGCTGCAGGACTTTGCACTTGGCCTTGTTGAACCTCATGAAGTTCATGCAGGTCCACTTCTCGAGCTTGTCCAGGTCCCTCTGGATGCCAAACCATCCTTCTGGCATGTCAACTGCACCACTCAGCTTGGTGTCATCTGCAAACTTGCTGAGGGTGCACTCGATCTCGCTATGTCATTGATGAAAATATTAAACAGCATCAGTCCCACTATGGCCCCCTGAGGGACACCACTTGTCAATGGCATTGAAATTCAGCTCCAGGTGCGCCTTGGGCCTCCTGACCCCATCCCTACACAGTGTCCCTATCCTCTTCCCGATACCTGTCCCTGCTTCCACTGCCTGTGCAGTTGCCTCTTGCCCTTCAATTTGACCAGCAGGTCTTGACTCAGCCATGCTGGTCTCTTCCCTTGCTTGCCTGATTTCTTACACCTGGGGTCTGAGAGCTCTTGTACTCTATGGAAATCAGCCTTAAAGATCTGCCAGTTCTATTCTTTCCCTGAGGACTATTTCCCAGGGGGTCCTATTGACTAATTCCTTGAAGAGCTGGAATTTGACTTTCCTAAATTTTAGGGTCCTGACTGTACTCCTCACCTTTCCCATATTCCTCAGGACTATGAACTCCACCAGTGTGTGACCACTGCAGCCCAGGCTGCCTCCAGTCTTGACAGCACCAACGAGGTCACTTTTTTGGTGAACATCAGGTCCAGTATTGCATCCCCTCAGGTAGGAGTGTCAATCACCTGGCTTAAAAAGTTATGCTCAATGCATTCTAGGAATCTCCTGGGTTGCCTACAGCTCGCTGTGCTACTTTTCCAGGAGATGTCAGGGTGGTTGAAGTCCCCCAGCAGGGTGAGAGACTGCGAGCACGACGCCTTCTGGAGCTGGAGGAAGAAGGCTTCGTCAGTAGGCTCCCCTTGATCAGGTGGCCTGTAGTAGACACCAGCCACAAGGTTCCCTTTGTGGCCTCTGTTTCTGATTCTTACCCATAGGCTTTCAACCTGCTCGTGACTATTTTTCAGGGACAGCTCTTCATACTGTATTGATTTCTTGATGTAGAGGGCAACGCCTCCACCCCTCTTTCCCCACCTTTCCCTTCTGAACAGCCCGTAGCCATCGATAGCCACACTCCAGTCATGGGATTCATCCCACCAGGTTTCAGTAATGGCAATCAGGTCACAGCTTTCTAGCAGCACAGTAGCTTCCAGCTCCTCCTATTTGTTGCCCATGCTGTGTGTGTTCACACAGAGGCACTTTATCTGGGCTGTTGGCCGTGTCACCTTCTTAGAGGAACACCCCTTTGTTTCCCTTGGGGTGTTTCACAGAAGCTTTCTTGTTGGCTCCTACTACCTCAGGAGCTCCCAGTTCATCTCTGCAAGACTTTGACTGTGCTGCAGTGTCCCCAGCATGTCCCGGGCAACAGACTGAGCCCATACTAGCACACCATCCCTCTAACCACTGTGTATCATCTCACAGCTTCTCACTGGCAAGCCTAACATGTTCCCTCTCCCCCTTCACATGTAGTTTAAAGCCCTGCCAATGAGCCCCACAAGCCCCTGAGCAAAGGCCCTCTTTCCGCTTTGAGAAAGGTGGCTCCCATTTGACGCCAGCAAGCCTGATGCCGTGTAGGCCATCCTGTTGTCAGAAAACTCAAAGCTATGTCAATGACACCAGCCACGGAGCCATGTATTAATAGATTGGGTCCACCTGTTCCTTCCAATATTACCGCCCACAACTGCAAGGAGGAAGGAAGAAATAACCTGTGCTTCAGATTCCCTCACTAGCCATTCCAAGGCCCTGAAGTCTCTTTAATCATACTTGGGCTACGTATTGCAACTTAGTCCCCACCCATATGGAAGAGCAGTAACAGGTAATAGGCAGTAGTCTGAAGGCCGTATCAGGCTAGGAATTTTCCTAGTGATATCTCTCACCCAGGCTCCTGGGAGACAGCAGACTTCCCTATGAGGAGGGTCTGCCCGGCATATTGGTCCCTCTGTTCCCTTCAGGAGGGACCGTCCTGCAACTATGACCTGTCTTTTCTTCTTTGTGGAGGTGGTAGTAATATGGGGGGTGGGTCTTTCTGGTCTCCGCAACTCCTCTGGTGTAGATGGATCAACACCCACATCGTCCACTGACTGGTACTCCACAGCTAGACCCTCATACCTATTGTACAGAGGCACCTGGGGAGGTGTGGTGGGCAAGGAAAGGGTTCAAATGCTGCCCTGATTGTGGACTTGTTTCCACTTGCTGCTTCCCTTTAAGACCCTGCCTACATTCTGGTGAGAAGATACTGGATCCCTTTGATCACGGCCTTTTTCTGGTGGCTGTGCTTGTTCAGAGGGGACTCAGTCAGTAATCAGAAAGGTTTTTCAGCAGAGGAAAGGCACATGTTCAGACAAGGAGAGGAAATTACTTCATGAACAGCATTAAATTTGTTTCTTTGATGGTCATTTGGTAAAGGCAAGTTGCATTAGTTTAGCTCACTCCTTTTGTTGATGCTCTTGTTCCGTGCATTTTCCTGGTGTGCGTTCTCCACTTAGGAATGGAAATTGCTCCAAGTCAGTAACACCCTACTTCATGAACAGTTCTGATTTCAATGTAATGGCTCAGGAACTGTATATAGAATAATAAAGAATAACCCAATAATGCAACATATAATACCATAATAATAGAATATATTTTATATATGTGTGTGTTTGTGTATATATACACGTATCTTCCTCAGACCCTTTCTTATATACAGATTCTCTTGCCATCTGTACTATTGTTGTTGGAGTAAGCCTGCTGGGGAATGCTCAGGCACTGCCTTACTGACAGTACACATTTTTCCTTGCTACTACACTCATTATTCACTGACTGTAGCAGCGGTAAGCCTTCCATCCAACACAGTTCACTAGAGACTCTTGTTTTCCTCTTGCGATCAATTCCTCAGGAGTCTAGAAGCTGCAAGGAAAGATGCTTTGAAACTTGGTTTTCTTTTTGTCAAAGGGAGTTGTGCCTACCCTATTCACAGTAGTTTGTATCAGCAAATTTCCAGACCTGTCTATATTGTTTCCAGACCTCACGCTACTGAGAGTTGTGAGACTCTGTGAAATGACAGAAATTAAAATGTCTATTTATAATAGTCATAAAGCTATATAAAAAAAAAAATGGCTTTTCAAGGGGATAACTGTCTAATCAGAGGACAGAAAAACTCTCTACAGGGTAGACTGAAGTTGTTCCCAGGCACTACTAATGTTGTTATGTTTGTGTGTTTTGCTCTGTAGAGAACTTAAAGACTCTGTCGCATGAGGTACTCTAGAAATATAAGATGTTGCCATTGATTTCTACAGGGATGATGCATCAGTTGGCAAAACTTCATCTATTATAGCTATATTTCAAGCTCTTGTATGTGAAGTGTAAAGGCTTGAATTTATTTGTCATCCAGTTCTTTCACAATGCCTGCAAAATCCCCTTTGACCTTGAGAAACTCTGAGTTTGGGGTTTCCAACCCGAGCTGGCAATAACAAGACTGGGGGATATGCGGGTGGGATAGTGGTCCGTGTGAAAACCTGAACTTTTCAGTGCCCGATGATAAGATCATTTCATCAGGGAAAAGAAGTCACTGATATCTGACATCTTCATTGTCAGGTTAAGCAACGAGGGAGAAAATCGGCTCATACAGGTGCTTAATCTTCCCTGCTCCCCAGAGGACTGGCTGCTCACAAGCAAGGTCAAAGGCAGGTGATAGCACAGCCTGAGAAAGCTGACCCTGTCACTACTTGAATTCTACCTGAGCAGGAAATAAATGTATGTTTGGGAATGCAATGTTTTTTATTCTCCACTGAAGTATGTATGCAGTTCACATTTGATCCTGGGCCACTGGCTCTAGGTGGCCCTGCTTGAGCAAGGTGGTTGGACTACATGACCTCCAGAGATTCCTTCAAACCTCAGCCCTTCCGTGATTCTGTGATAATACCTGAAAACCACACAAGCTCCCTACCAATTTTTCCCTGAATTGAGTTGGGGATTCTGACTGAAAGTCCGGTAACTCTTTCTTCTAGCATCAGCCTGACATTAGACTCCACTTTGTGTTGGCGTGACGACAATGTGCACAGTGGGTGTGTGTCATGTTGCATATGGCACCATAACTTTTACTAAATGTGTGACAAATGCAGTACAATATGAAATATTGTGAACCAGCTTAATCATCTTATCAGCTTAACAAGCTAAAATGTATTTGATGATGTTATCTTTGCTTTTTATTTGTGCTTGTTCATTTGCAATATTCAATCATTTGCAGTTGGGCTGCCTGTTGTCAGTGCAAGTTGGTTCTGCTGAATATTGAACTTAATATAATTTGAGAGTGTTATTAAAGATGATGCCTGGTCTATTAGTTTCATTTTAATGTGTTGGACGTCTTCACAGAGAGCTTTGTCTTAGTGTCCATTACGGGGAAAGATTAGTTTCTAAGCAAGCTGCAGTGCTGCAAGCTACATTTTCTGAGAGAAAGAGAGAAAAACAATTTAGTAAAATATATAGCCTGTCTTTTCCTAGTCTATGATGTGAAGGGTCTTTCAAAGACTGAACACATCACATATCAGTTGATATAAACAGGTCACGCTACATGCCATGAATTTTCGATTGTGTGTCATTTTCATTTATTTTTCCTTATTTTGAGTAGCATCCCTGAAGTTTAATCATGAAAAAAAGCTAGTTGAAAAAGCCTAGTGGATTTATCACCTAGCAGGTATTTGGTGACAGCTCTTGCCACAGGGATTATAACTCTTCTCTTGTCACTTTCTCCTTGAGCGCAAGCTACACAGCCTGGGAATTTAAAATGCCAGCTAATGAGAGATTAGAAGCATGTAATTTTTAGAACCCTTGTACTGTCAGGAGAAAAAATAATACTAGGTTTCCTCTGTCATTCACGGCAACCTGATCTAAATTAGCTGGAGAGACTGCAGTGAAGGACACTTCAGTTTAAAAGTCTTATTTTAATGTCAATGACGCGGCATTTGCTGGTCAACCTCTTTGTCTCCCGTGAAGAGTGACAGGGCAAATTCAGCTCTGGAGGTGGCTGGGAGCAGACCCGGTTGCTTTCTGGGCTGCAGGCTGAGATGCAGCGCAAGGTGTGGTGCGTGTGTGCACCACTGCGCATGCTAATTGCGTGCTTTAGGCTCTTCCTATACAGAGCTCGTTAGCAGTAAGGACTGGAGATTTTGGCATATGTGGTTCCAACTGATCTTAAAAAGGTCTTAGAGATGTGACTTGCCAAACAGCAAAGGAGATGGCAAAAAGTAAACGTCGGGCCATAACCACCACCTCCGAAGTTCAAATAATGTGAAACCTGTGTGTAGCTTTGTCCTTTGGGACCAGCTCAAGGTTTTATCCCTTTTTCTTAGTGATGAGATTAGTTTATTAATGTAGTGATAGCTTCAAAATACTTTTTTTTTCCTTTCTCCCCATTCTCACCATCCTTTTCTGGGTGACTCACTGATCACTCTGTTCTGTGCTATAGGTGTAAGTGAGGGTTATCTTTTAGGACCAAACACTCAGCTGCAACAAGAGAAAAGCATTACACTACATGCAAACAATCATTAAGTACTTTGAACTAAATGAAAAGCCTACATTACCAGAAACCGTAATCCTTTGGATTTTTTTTCTGTCCTCTTTTGCTATCTCATGTCGAAGGAAAAACTGGTGAAATTTATTGGGAATTTTATTTTCTAGCTGTTTTGGCAGACTTTGCTTTGCTTTCACATCCCTCTTTAATAACTCACATAATTTCTTTTGGGATTTTTTGGTGAAGTTAGCACTCTTTGCCAAACTGACTGTTTGGAGAGAGCATATCTGGCTACAGGCTGCACTTCAGAGGTCTTTCAGACTTTCTTGTTTGTTTCTTAGCAGAGACCAGAACAATTTTTTCTGAAGACTTTGATACAGTCTCTGGTCTTTTATTCTGGAAAGTGCTTGTAATGACGAAGTCCCAGTGTGCTGGGTGAGAGGCTGGTGAGGAGTGCTCTCTTGTGTCCTTCTCTTCTTTTTGGGGTGAAGGGTTCGAAAGTCCTTTCTGGGAAGGGAGGGAAAAATCCTAAACCCAAACCACACCCAATCCCTTATGCTTCTGACAAGTGAAAACCAGGGCCCCTAGAGAAAATTTTTAGAAGGTGATTTTGTGAGTATTCACAGAATCACAGAACGGTAGGGATTGGAAGGGACCACTGGAGATCATGTAGTCCAACCCCCCTGCCAAAGCAGGGTCACCTACAGCAGGCTGTACAGGAACTCATCCAGGCAGGTTTTGAATATCTCCAGAGAAGGAGACTCCACAACCCCTCTGGGCAGCCTGTTCCAGTGCTCTGTCACCCTCAGAGTGAAGATGTTCTTCTTCCTCATGTTCAGATGGAACATCCTCTGCTTCAGTTTGTGCCTGTTGCCCCTTGTCCTGTTGCTGGGCACCACTGAAAAGAATCTGGCCCCATCCTCTTAACACACACCTTAAGATATTTATAAGCATTTGTAAGATCCCCACTCAGCCTTCTCTTCTTCAGGCTAAACAAGCGCAGCTCCCTCAGCCTTTCCTTGTAGGAGAGATGCTCCAGGCCCCTAACCATCTTTGTAGCCCTCCGCTGGACTCTCCCCAGTAGTTGCTCATCTTTCTTGAACCGGGGAGCCCAGAACTGGACACAGTACTCCAGCTGGGGCCTCACTAGGACAGAGTAGAGGGGCAGGAGAACCTCCTTCAACCTACTGGCCACACTCCTCTTAATGCACCCCAGGAGACCATTGGCCTTCTGGGCTGCGAATGCACATTGCCAGGTCGTGTTGAGCTTCTCATCAACTAGCACCCCTAAGTCCTTCTCCTCAGGGCTGCTTTCCAGCAGGTCAGCCCAGAGCCTGTACTGGTGCATTGGGTTTTTCCTCCTCAGGTGCAGGACCCTGCACTTGCCCTTGTTGAACCTCATCAGGTTCCTCTCTGCCCAACTCTCCAGCCTGTCCAGGTCTCACTGAATGGCAGCACAGCCTTCTGGTGTATCCACCACACCTCCCAGTTTTGAATAAGTTGAATAAGACTGGGCCAAGTCCTGACCCCTGAAGGACACCACTAGTTACAGGCCTCCAACTAGACTCAGCGCTGCTGATGACAACCCTCTGAGCAAGCTCTGCCATTCAGCCAGTTCTCAGTCCACCTCACTGACCACTCATCCAGCCCACATTTCCTGAGCTTCCCTAGGAGGATGTTATGGGAGACAGTGTCAAAAGCCTTGCTGAGGTCAAGGCATACAACATCCATTGCTCTTCTCTCACCTACCCAACCTGTCGTGCCATCATAGAAAGCTATCAGATTCATCAAGCATGATTTCCCCTTGGTGACTCCATGTTGACTACTCCTGATAACATTTTCCTCCACTTGCTTAGATATGACATCCAGAATGAGTTGTTCCATCACCTTTCTAGGGATGACCATCTTGTAGTTTCCTGGGTCCTCCTTCTTGCCTTTTTTGAAGATTGGAGTGACTCTGGTTTTCCTCCAGTCCTCAGGCACTTCTATTCTCCAGGAACTTTCAGAGATGATGGAGAGTGGCTCAGCAATGACATCTGCCAGCTCCCTTAGCACCGATGAGTGCATCCCATCAGGGCCCGTGGATTTGTGTGTGTCCAGTTTGCTTAAATGGTTTATAACCTGATCTTCCTCGACCAAGGGAGGGTCTTCCTTTCTCCAGGCTTCTTCTCTTACCTCCAGGGACTGGGATGCCTGAGGGCCAGCCTTAGTAATAAAGACTGAAGAAAAGAAGACATATTCACTGAAACCCTTATTCTAACTAAGCTCAGCAGGCATCTTCGACAAGAGACAGCTCTGGCAGGAGTTGTGTAGGGTGACTACAGCTGTTTCTACCCACACATCTGTGAAATCAACTCTTCACATTTCCAGCGTGGGTCAGCGAGATATATATACTATGCTTCTGCATTTGAAAACAGAGTCTAAGGCCTATGTTATTTCTTGCCTGTTTTCCCAGGGTTCTCTTTAGAGGACTGATGTTAAAAGTTACGAAGAGGTTTGGAACACAGTTAGGAGTTAAAATGGATAAAAGCATGAAGAAATGTTATTTTAAAAGATCTCATCTTCCACACTTGTAAAGAAGAGTGTTTTTAGCAAAGGAGCGCAAGAAAAGGTCTAGTAGCAGTGGCAGGTGACAAACCACTTTGACCCTGAATTCATATATCATCCTTAATACAGTGATTCAAGCAAGTAGGATAAATAACTCCATGCCCTTGGGACACAGACTGCTGTGCACAGCGGGTACTTTCCAGCAATGCGGATATTCTGTCCAATCTCCTCAGAGACACAAAGACTCTGGGCAGAGCTCAAACCCTGTTGTAAACACAGTCGAGACTCCTTCTTTGGTATTCAGCTATTTTAGCTGACATCTGTACTAATTTATCCTTTTTTGAGTCTGTTCCGCTGGACTGCTGCCTACGTCTGGATTGCAGAATGGAGTTACACAGGAGTGCTCTGAACAGATAGATAAGCAAGTGCAGTCACCAAAAGCAGAGCACTTTTGACAACTTCAGCATTTCCAAGCACTGATTACTGGCAGTGGCAATAATTTCTAATGTACTCCCTGCCTGTAGGTATTGACGTGTTTGTTCTGATTCTCAGTCTTTGTTTAGGGCTGGTTACTGTGATCACTTTTTCTGTGGTAGGTTTGCACATCAGCAGTTTAATTGCAAAGACAGTTCTCTCTTAAATGTCAGTTTGCGATATTTTTGCTGTCCCTGTAGCCATTAATGCCTTTGTACTGATTCACCATCATGGTTTTACACAGTAGACCTCGCTACCAGCCTTGACATCAATATTATTTGTCCTTCTCATTTAAAATAGGAAAAAAGAATAAAGAGCTCCTGTTCTCCCAGCGATACGAAAATGTTTGTGTCATGTTTATGTATGTACACTTACAGTTGTGTGTGAGGAAGAGATATATTCATGAAAATGGGGGACATTTATTTTGATGAATGGCAGTATGTTGCTTAGTGATTCATCAGGTCATGTCACATTGTCACTAAGCAACAAGATGTGATCTGACAACACTATGAATCCTTTTTTATGTGGTTACTGGTTTCTTAGAAGTGCAAATATTTTTTTGCCCTGACCACTAGTAATTAACTGTGAAATTCTTTTTAATGCTTTTATTTTCACTGTTTCTGTGGTTGTTATTTAGACTCACTCTAGTGTGTCATCATTGTCCTCTTCTCAGATATCCCAGAAGGCAACACTTTCAGTTGCTCCAAGTGTGAATTACAACTATGTGAAACTAAAAATACTGTCATTTTTATCACTTTAGGTTTTGTGCCCTTTTAGATTTCATCACTTGCACTTCAATGCTAAGCGGTGAGAGTCATTCACTGTGTCAGTTCACTTATCAAATGACAAACATTTTTTTAGCTTGGGTCATGATTTATTAGGTAAAAATAACTGTGCTTTCATATGACCCAGAATGAAAAGGAACTAGTGACTACAATCAGTAGATGATGCAGGTAGCCAGACATGCTACTCCTGTGATCCACTTGGTCCTTCTTCCAAGCCACCCTTTCTCAAAAGCTGGAAGATATTTTTCTGAGGTGAGCACTTTCCTCTTCATACAAGCTACTGGCTGTGTACTTTTTGGAGTGAATGGTTGACTCAGATGCTACTCAGCCTTCGAGTGTCTTCCACACCATCTGCAGAAATGTCTTGTGACTCACAGGAGTGACTCAAGTGTACAGCCATTCACTCACTTGAAACCTTTTGAAAATGGATATCCTGTAATGTGGACAATTTGGTGGGAAAGTTAATATAGCTCTAACTTGCTCAGAAATTTCCAGTTGTCTGCCTTTGCCTTCCTCTGTGCTGTCCTGAGCATCAGGACTGAAGAAATGCTGTTGCTTTGCAGTGGAGGGAGTCCTGCACCCATGTGCTCTTCATAGCTTGTGGGTTTTATAGGAGCCCCCTTGGCTTTATGTCTTGTGTGACAGGGAAAAGTCAAGAAATAAAAGTGAATGTTTCATGTTTGGGGTCCACTTGGGTCACTTGGCCAGAAGACACTTGCTCATCTTAACTGAGGTTGGGAATAAGGTAAATATTAATTCCAGGTGGCATACTGATGAATTGTGCATAGAATGGGGATGTGGCTAAAAATAGAATTGCTGCCTTTCAGTAGGAAAAAAAAAAAGATTAATAAAAGTTTTGAAGGGCAGGAGTAACCATTAACTGAGCTGGCACCCTCCCAGCCTTTCCTTGCAGAGTTCCAGTATGGTGCAGTCTTGGTTCTGGTCAGGCTTTCTGAGCATTATTGGAGTATGAATGTCACCTAAATTAGAAACAAATTAGGCAGCTCCTGCAAGCTGAAAAAGTAGAACCAGCTGTCCTAAAAGAAGAAAGAAAAATTCACTTGAAACTAGGGCAATTTTACATTTTGTTCAGATGTGCGAACATCGGCATTGCCCTCAGATGCTGCCGTCTGTGTGGGTGATAGGCAATATATTTGTATTAGTAGCTGCCAACGTGATTTCAGTGCTGTGGTATAAGCTGCTTCTCTTGCGTACGTATGTGTGCTGCTGTGTGAAGCCGATCCAGGTGAAGTTAGCCTGCTGTGCCTTCATCACGTCTCCCCCACCTCCCTGCGGCTGGGTCCCCTGCCGCAGGCTGTGCAGGCGAGGAATGGTGGCAACTGCCCTGAGTGTAGTTGGTGTTGTGGGGGAAGAGGACCAGGCAAGGGAGCACCATCAGCTCCGACGGCTGGCAAACCCGTCCTGCAACCTCACTGACCCTGCTCTGAAGAGGTTAATAATTACAAGACGGTTGATGTCATACCTTGCAGGGGAACATTGTCAAGCAGTGTGGTATGGCAGCACTTTCCACGTGTTACCAGAGCAGTCACTGACTCTTGGTCCTCCCTCAGCCCCCCAGCAGCATTCCAGGAGAGCTCATCAGGATTTGGCTTCCACAGTCCAGCACAAGTGAACAGCTTCTTGCGGGGAGGCATCTCTTTTTACGAATCCCCTCCTTGAACAAACACTATCAATACAGAATTGCTTGTTGCATCTCATGTCTTTTACAAGGTTGTGTTCACTGCACCATACTTCTCCGAAAAAAATCAGAAAATAAATGTGCTGGGTACATAAGCCTTGCTATGTGGAGTGCTTTAAATCTCATGGTAACAGTCTCTACCCACAGATCAGAGGGGAAATCTAGTGCAACGATGCTCAACTTGACATAACCTCTGCTTCCTGCTTCCCCTACCCCTTCTCAAAAGATGAAAAGTGAAATTCTGACTCATTTTAAAACTAATTTTTTAAAATAGCTCCTTAGACAGGCTCTGTTGGGCTCCATTTACCAGAGCCCTATATTGCATACATATCCCTTCTCAGATTAGCCCACTGATTGAAAGTCTTCAAGGAAGTATAAACTGATGTAATTTATATGCTGTAAACTGATGTAATTTATATGTGGTAGGAAGCTCTAAGTTGTTCCATCATGGATTCACTTCTTCATTTATCTCCAGGGTTCAGAATATATATCTCGGGGTGGAGGGAGGGGAATTCAGACTTTGATCTTTTACAGTTGTAATAGCTCAGAAAGGATTGGATTGGACTGGACTGGATCGCATTGCATTGCATTGGATGGGATTGAGAGTACACAGCCATCTTAAAATAGTAGGGTTTGTTCTGGAAAAGGAAGAAGAATGCAGAAGCAGCCATGTCAGCCGTAATCCAGTTCAGTACCTGTCTGACTGATGGATGATGCTACCAGGTCACAGCCCAGTAATACCTCACTTGCACAGCAAGAAGAAAATTCTGGGTGCAGTCCTGGTTCCTGAAGCTCACTGTCTACACTGGTAGTGTTAAATCAGTGTCAGGCCACAGGCTCCAGCACCTGTAATCACCCATCCTGCTGGGAACAGTCCTTATGACCATTGTGCCCAGGACCAGGGCTCTCAGACAGGTCTAGATTTAGCGTGGGCTGGGAATGATTTCCAGCAGGCTGCTTGTCTGACACAACCTCATTGTGGAGGCCAAGGGAGTTGTTGACTGGCTGTGGGCTGCCCCATGCCACACAGCCCCAAGACCAAGGAAAGTCCCTCACACATGTAATTTGCTGGAATGGATGCAGTCATGGTCTTGGGAGCACACCTGGTTTCTTGGAATACTTTGCAGATTTGCTGTGATCACCAGTGTAATTAACATTGGTAGCAAACTCCTCTGCATTTTCTAGGTCCTACACACTGAAAATGGCTGTCACCATCCATCTTCCAAGAGGGAGCAGTGCTTCTATGAGCTGGTTGGGCTAGGCACAACAACAGCCATTGTAAAAGACAAGAAATCTGCCAATATCCTTCTTGGACTTGATGGGAGAAGATATTTCTAGAAGACTCTCCAGCAACAAGTTTGCACAAGAGTTTTTATTTCTTTTTGGACTGCCACGCAAGTTCTAATAAAATGTTCCTCCTTCAAACAGCTTTCTGGCTAGGAGTGCAAGTGTCTAACATATATTAACCAGAATCAGGCAGTCGAGTTTTATCGCTTCTCCTGGGGTTTTGTACTGAACAGCACTGAAAAACATTTAGGAGACAACAGCAGAAAAGAAAGAGATGGTCTATTTAGTTCAGCAGCAGAAAGAGTTGCATGAACCCTCTGCCTGAGCTTCAGGCTGGACTGGTGCCTCTTTCCAAATTCACCATGGACCAAATCTTTCCTTCTGTCTGGACAACTTCAAGCCTGGAGGGAGGAGGATGAAATCAGGTGGATCAGCAAAGGACCATTACTTGATGAATGAGGCAGTAGTGGTGGTTCCAATGTTTAAATCGTTCTAGCTGTCACTTGTTCATCAACTAGATGCATTGTTCAGACACCAATGGACACTTCTTGTCCAGGTGCAAAAGCAGCTCCCTCTGGGATTGCTAATTTGCAAAAGGTTTTCTTTGAAATACATCACTATGAACAACACATAGGGATTTTGAGGAAAGTGTGTCTATTTTAATCTAACTTTCTTGTGAGCTAACACATCTATCTTTTGTGAGCTCAGAACCTGTTTACATCTTTAGTGTCACAGCATTTGCTTGTGGTGTTTCTTTATCCTGGAGGAGCAAGCCAATCAAAGCAGTCAGACTGAAGTTCCAAAGCTCTCTGTTCTGTGATCAAATCTTTACGAGTGCTAAATTGCCTCTTAGATGTATCACCTTACTGTTTCAGTTGCTAGGAAATACATTTTCATTTAATTTCTAAGAAGAACAAATAGTTAATGGAGATTAATTGGATGAGACAGGAGCAATTAATTTAAACATCCAAGAATTCAGAGGTCTGTTAGAGCAAGGAGGTTGGTTGTAGCTGATAACATTTTGTAAAGTTGCAATTAGGATAAGATTTCTGGTCTTGTTCAACATCTTTATCAATGACCTGGATGAGGGGATTGAGTGGTCCATCAGTAACTTTGCAGATGACATGAAGTTGGGCGGGAGGATAGGAAGGCTCTGCAGAAGGACCTGGACAGGCTGGATCAACGGGATGAGGCCAACTGTATGAGGTTCAACAAGGCCAAATGCCAGGTCCTGCACTTGGGTCATAACAGCCCCATGCAGTGCTACAGGCTTGGGGAAGAGTGGTTGGAAAGCTGCCTTGCAGAAAAGGACCTTGGGGTATTGGTTGACAGCTGGCTGAACATGAGCCAGCAGTGTGCCCAGGTGGCCAAGAAGGCCAACGGCATCCTGGCTTGTATCAGGAACAGTGTGGCCAGCAGGAGTAGGGAGGTGGTC
>Ga0065711_1029035_pt1 | contig 37915 bp, 18 predicted proteins | sample Hoacrofraction12_FD_59098 | JGI IMG/M metagenome (GOLD analysis project Ga0065711, IMG submission 59098) | Hoatzin crop microbial communities from Cojedes, Venezuela - Epithelial fraction 12 v2 (version 2) | ecosystem: Host-associated > Birds > Digestive system > Esophagus > Crop | place...
TTTTTTTTTTTTTTTTTTTTTTTTTGTACTCACTACACGCAGACACTTTTTCCTCCAAATATGCAATTTCCAAGGAGTACTGTCATCTTTCTGCTCACTGTTGCAATAAATGAAGCTGAAACAACCTGCTCAGACTTCTGCTTACAGCTTACAGCCAAACACAGCGTTTGTTTCATTTTGGTGGGTTGTTTTTGGGGTTTTTTCTTGAGGAGAAAATTGCAGAGATAGAATAAAAAGTTATACTGCTTTTAGCCAGACCTCAAATGTTTCAGTTTTGGCAGATACTACAATTAGGAATTTTGCTATTCTATTACCCTTTTAGAAATTAAAGTAGGATGCTTTATATTCTAAAAAAAAACCAGACTACTGGCTGTATGTCAGGGCAACCAATACGAAAAATACAAGGCATATGTCCTGTGACCCAGCAGTTCCCTGGTTCAGATGATTAGCTTGCTGTTCGATGACTGGGGATGTGTTCTGATACCACATATATCTCAGATCTTTCAGCTGGAATGCAACAAGAATTAAATTATGACAGTTTGTTACATGCATTTTGAGGCTATGTCTATACCATCAAAATAAATAGCACACAGTAAAATTCTGGATTTTCCAATACAGTAATCTGTATTATCTATACTTTAACTGTTAAATTGTTAGAACAGTCTCTGGTTTGCTTTGGGTTTGTCCCAGTTAACAATTTCCCAAATAGTCCTTGGGAACAGTACATTTGTAGATACCATTCCCAACAGGCATTTTGCATGCAGCCACCTGTTTTCAGAGGCTGAGATAAATGTAGGCTCCTCCCTGCCAGCTGGCCTCAGAGCCCAGGAATGTTCCTAGGAACTTTTAATTTATTAGTGTAAAGGTAGCCATAGGGAATCCAATTTCAAATATAAGTCTGAGATACTTCTTCAGGTGAGAGAAGAAACAATCCTCCCTCCTGTTTCTTCTTCCTCTCACTCCACTCCCTGCAGCTCCTTCAGCTGCTGTAGGAGAGGTATACATATCAGCATGCCTTTAAAGGATGCTTTGAATACATTAAATCAGTGCAAGCTTTGCTAGCTGCATGTCTAGTTTTATATTAAAATAAACATCATAGTTCTGACAAACAGATTATGTAGGCTGCTTCTGAATTTCCTGGGAGCTAAAAAACAAAACAAAACTAAAAGTAGCTACTCTACAATGATAAAGACTATTGGCAAATTGTACTGCAATGCTTTACAAGAGTAGATCAGAAGGAGTCCTTCTCTGAATACCTTTCCAGTCTGATTGCATCTCTTTACTCCTCCCTATCTGCTTTTTTGGCAATAGTGTAATTTTCTAAAGGGTTAATCTTTTTGGAGGGGGTGCAGTAATGGAAGGAGTGGCAGAAAATGGAACACTCACTGTTCAGTGTAATTCAGGCATCATGTTTGAGTGAGAAGTACTGTAAAACTACCTAAATTTTGCTATAGTTGTAGAAAGAAAAACAACGTTTTTGCTTGCAACTATATTTATTTGCAATTGCAGGTGACTCAAAACTCAAACTATATTTAACTTTGCATTAAACACAAGAAGAAATTAATAATAGGTTTTAAATACTTTCTTCTAGTCTGTAAAGAAAGCTGAAAATGCATGCAGCATATCAGGAGGTTAGAACGTGGACTTCAGCTTTGATTGGGAAGGGAAGCATGCTGACAGTGTGTGCCATAGGAGTACTGCAGATACAGTATATTTGCTGTCCATGATTAACAACAAGTACAAGCATTGCATATGACTTAATCTTTGTCTTCTCTCTTTCATTTGCAGGTATGTCAACTGTGCCTGTTTTATCTGTCTACGATGCTTGTAACCATGAATCCTAGTCCTACCATCAAATTAACTAGTCAGGCCTACATTCATAAGGGAATACTTACTAATTTTGATAACTTACTAAATTAGGTAGTAAAATACCTTCCTTTGCCAAAATTAACATGGTATTTTGCATACATTTTGAGGATAAGTTATTTTTATGGGAAGAAATTGTTTACAGACTTTTGGTGAACAAAAGTCACCAACATGCAGAACACAGTGATGGTGAAATGTGCCCTCTGGTATTTGGAATAACTCCCTCCAGTGTGTTGGCTTAGATTATTCTAAATACACACTGGAATGATTGCACTCCTAATGCTGCTTATAAGGTCAATATTTATCACATTGTGCAATATTCCCAGTGCCTTAACTGCGTGTACAGCCCATAGTGCGACAGGATATGAGCCTTTTCAAGTTTCACTGTAATTATCCTCAGAACACCCAGTGGGATCAGAAAGAGCTCTTAAGCCATTTCCATGTATCAGGAGGCAAGGTACAGGAAACTAGCTCAGATTTCTAAGGCCAGATCTGCAGCAAGGTGTATTTACATGGAGGGTGCTCCTTCCACTGTATCCCTGCTCTGGTGTTTTCCTTGTGCCTCCCTATCACTACACCATCCTGACACCAAGAGAACTTGCATCAACTCTCCTAGCAAGTCTGGAGCAGTTCTCACTAATACTAGGGCATATTTTCCTCCATTTTCCTCGTAAATGACCCACAAAATGCCATTTATGCATGATTTCTCCATAAATATCCTTTCTGACCAATCCACGTGGGTTTCTTTTGCTCAAAAGCATGAGTATGAGGGAGAAATAGAAATAGTTTACACTCACATTTTGTCTGGGCATGCAGATGGGATGCAGCCAAGGCATGCATTAAGATCTGGCAGATAGAAGGCCCCTTGTATCACGCCGGTCCTTCAGTCATTCAAACATTATAATCAAGGTAATCACATATGAAAGTACCTATGATTATTTACTAACTTTATGAGGAAATAGAAAGTTTACTGGAGAGTGAATTGTACTGTGTCTCCAAATGCTAGAAGAGGCTTCTCAAACGCAGCTGAGTAATATACTAAATATCCCTTGAAACTAACATGCAGAGTGATTTTTGCAGCAGGATAAACTCTTTTACCTAAATCTAAACAAGAACCTGGATGGGAAAAAGCAATCAAATTTCATGTTTTATCCTCTACTTTCCAATATAGATAATTATCTATATGTAACTACATTTATAAGTTTACAGATGTAGTCACAAAGATGTGATATCTTGGTCTGACATCTCATGATTATGCTTTTTTAACTTATAATAAATTTTATTTTCTTCGGAATATGTGTTGGTGTCACGAGTTCATCTTAAGGAGATACTGGAACACGGTTCCCAGGGAACAGGTCAGGGCACCAAGCCTGTCAGAGTTCAAGGAACATCTGGAGGACGCTTTTAGTCATATGGTTTAGTTTCAGGTAGTCCTGCGAGGAGCAGGGAGTTAAACTTGATGATCCTAATAGGTCCCTTCCAGCTTGAGATATTCTATGATTCTATAATTTCTATTAGTCAGCAGACATCCCAGGAAACCACTAGTAAGGAGTTTTATTAATTGTGCTATTCTGGAAATGTTAGAATATTTTTTGAGAATTAATGATTGAGACGTTGATAAATACCACTACTACTACTGCTATTGCTGCTTCCCCTATTATTTCTAGACTTAAGAATAGAAATAAAGTCATCTGGACAGTTGTGCACCCATTAATTTGACTGCCACGTTATCTAGGAGGTAGAAGATATTTTAAGAGGACCAATAATTAAACATATGGAAGTAAATGGGAAACAGGGTAAAATCTGACATGGATTCACCAAAGATACATTACCTTAGCCTCAGCTTATATTTCTGTTTGATGATTTAGTTGATTTTCTAGATAAAGGAAAGGTAATAGGTTTAATCTATCTGGACTTCAGTAAATCATTTGACATGTTGCTGTATGGGAAATCATTGGTTAAACTGCAGAAGATGTAGATTAGTACAAGAATTAGATGGAAAGAAATTAAACAACATAAGAGGGTAGTGAAAAAGTCTTATTGACTTTAACAGGTTAGGGGTAACATAGAAGTTGAGTCAAGTATTATTCTTGAGGTTTTTCCAGAGCTAATGTTTAGAAATTGATCATAATATCTTCTTTAACAATCTTGGCACAAGTCTGCTGCTCATGAAAAATGTTAGAAACCATTGTTGGAAAGAGGCGCTTGAACATTGTAGTAAGAGAAATGAAAAATATTTATTGTACATTTGTACAAAGTACCAGATAATGTACTTACAGTTTAACAGGAAGAATTCCTTCCATGAGGTGGTTAACAGTCAGTTAGAAAGCACAGAGGAAGAAAGCCCCTTGAAGTTCTGGTCAACCCGGCAATGTGTACTCGCAGCCCAGAAGGCCAGCTGTGTCCCGGGCTGCATCAAAAGAAATGTGGCCAGCAGGTCAAGGGAGGTGATTCTGCCCCTCTACTCTGATCTTGTGAGAGCCCACCTGGAGTCCTGCTTCCAGCTCTGGAGCCCTCAGCACAAGAAGGACATGGATCTTCTGCATGGGGTCCAGAGGAGGGCCAGTAAAATTACCAGGTGGATGGAGCACCTCTCCTAGGAGGAAAGCCAGAGATAGTTGGGGTTGTTCAGACTGGAGAAGAGAAGGCCCTGGGGAAACCTTATAGCAGCCTGAGACCTATACTACTTGATGGGGGCTGGAAAGAAAGCTGGAGAAGGACTTTTTACAAGGGCATGTAGTGATAGGACAAGGAGTAATGGCTTCAAACTGGAAGAGGGTAGATTTAGACTAGATCTAAGAAAGAAATTCTTCATTCTGAGGGTGGTGAAGCACTGGCACAGGTTGCCCAGAGAAGCTGAGGCTGCCCCCTCCCTGGCAGTGTTCAAGGCCTGGCTGGCTGGAGCTCTGAGCAACGTGGTCCAGTGAAAGGTGTCTGTGCCCATGGCAGGGGGGATTGGAATGGGATGGTCTTTAAGGTCCCTTCCAACCCAAGCCATTCTACAATTCTATGTCTCTATGAATCACAGGAAAACTATGAAGCAACTAAAGAGTGCCACGCAATGTAACAGGACAGGCATATGTAGGAAAGAAAAGAAAACATTGATGTCAGCATTTAAAGCACAACTGAATTCTCATCTGGAACATTGTTTAGATGTTTAGTCACCTGTCTTGAGGAAAAAGGCAGTGAAACTGGAACAGAAGAAGAAAAGAGTTACTGACTAAACCAAAGACATCTATACTCCAGGTGATGTAACAGTCTTTACACACAAGGAGGACTGTGAAAAGAAAAGCAAAGAAAAGAAATCAAAACCACTGGATGTATGTAAAATACTGTGAGAGTTTGATCACATTATGAAAATGATGATGCCAGTGACACCAAGGGACTGTACTCCATGAGCCAAAAAACTTTCTTCAATCCAATGTTCTTAGATATAAAATCAGAATAAATGGCTTCTCCTCCTTTTGGTGAAATAAGGTCTTTAAATAGCAGAAAGGAAAGTATTTAACCATGTACATACATACACAAATAGATTTTCTGATGCATTAACAAAATTTCCTTCCAGTTCGCAAAGGTACTTTGCATCCTGGAACGTGAATGTTATTGCCATCAATAATACTCACTCAGTGCTTGTAATATATATTCCATTAGCCTGAGGGAACCTAGTCTTGTTCTTTCCTGCACAATACAGAAAAGGAAGGTTTGTTACATTACAATTATCTTTATAAAAAAAATGGTATTCCATTTCAAATTAGTTAAATCCACGTGTTGCAGCTATAGTCTGGTGCAGGGTTCTTTTGCAGTCACTTTTATAAAAAAGAAAAGCTGTACATTCCCATCTTCAAGAAAGGCCGAAAGGGCAAATGGGAACAGACAATCATCATCATTTTGCTCCCTAGGAAAATCATTGAGCAAGCTCTCTTTTAACATGTTTTTGGGCAGATGAAGGAGAAGCAGGTGACTGAGAAAAGTCAGAATGAATTTACCAAGGATAAAAATGCCTGACCAACCTGAGTGCCATCTATGATAAAATATATGGCTGGCTTTGTGGATGAAGTTAAAGAAGTGAGTATTCTTTGTCTTGACTTTAGCAAGTTTTTAAACACTGTCTCCAATAACATTCTTATTCAGGTTAGGACATTATAGCCTGGATGGGTGGACAGCCAGATGGGTAAAAAGCTAGCTGGATGGTTGGGGGCCAAGGGCTGATAAGGTCTTACTCTATCTTGTGTCTGGTAACAGATAGAATACCATGAGGTCTCTCCTGGGTCCAGTCACATTTAACATCTTTATCAATGATCTGGAGGAGTGCTTGCTTATGAAATACACTGATGACACCAGATTTGGGGAGAATACTCAATATGCTTGAAAGCCAGGCTGCCATCAAGAAGGATCTGGGATCTGGCTGGAGGAATAGCTCAATAGAAACCTGTTGAAATTCTACAAGGACAAGTTTAAAGTCCAGCATCTGGAAAAGTATAACCCCTTCAACCATAGAAGCTAGGGAGCTCCTCCACAGGAAAGGCCCCATGGCACCAGATGGACAGGAAGATGCACAAGCCAGTAATGTACCCTAGCAGCAGCAAGGGTCACCAGTACCCTAGACTGCAAGAACAGGGACGTAGCCAGGAGACTGAGAGAAGTGATTGTCCTCCTCGGTACTTCTTAGCCCAAATCTGCATCCACTTTTGGGCCCTATAATAAAAGACGTTGATAAACTGCAGCGCATTCAGCAGAGGGCCATCAAGATGGTCAGGGGCTGGAGCACTTACTATAGTTTTGAGGCTGAGGGAGCCGAACTTGTTCAGCCCAAAAAGAGATGGCTTCAAGGGGAGGTCAGCGTTGGATCAAGCTGCTAGGGAGGAAATGCAGTCTCTGTCCTTGAAGGATTTCAAGACCTGACTGGACAAATCTCTGAGCAACCTGGTTAGACATCAGAGTTGACCCTACTTTGAGCAAAAGGTTGGATTAGAGGCACCCTGAAGTTCAACCTGAATGATCCCAAGATTCTATATAACTGAAAACCTCATCAATGAAACGTTTCATACATCCACACCAAGGTAGTTTTATGAGAAGAAGTAAACGTTGTCAGGAGTCAGACAAAAGATAACAGAGAATTACATTAAAGAAGCAGCAAAGAAAGAAACTCCGTGTTTGGACATAATGATTTGTAACAGTGATGGTTCTGGGGTTTCTGCCCTGCGTTACAACATGACACGATCGATCACTTGTGAAATAGAAGCTTTAGGACACCCACTGGCTAGTCATAAGTCAAGAGGCCAAATTTCTTGTTGTCCTGCACGTTCAAGATTCAGATATGCAAACCTCATGTAAGACACCATCAGTTCAAAACAAACTTCTTGCAATAAGTCTAAATGGATCTAATTCACTTCCTAGACCACAGGCAAAAACTGAATCAGGACCAATGGAACAGATTCACATCTTTGCTTCTAAACAACAGCTTTTCAAAAATAGAATCATAATAAACAAATTTCAGGAACTACTTAATGGAGTGGTGGGTTTCCCCAACAATTATTCTAAACAACCTGATTGATTTTGTTCCATTTTTTTCATTAAACAGATTGGTTCAGACTGTGAGCTCCTTTGCCAATTTCTAGCCTGCAGAGAATTTTAATGGCTCAGTCATAAACTCCTCCAAAATTGGATATGTAATGGAAATACTAAGGGACCCATAACCAGAATAAGTGTTCTGTTATGCACCAATAATAATAAACAACAATAGTAATATTAATAAAAACAACACAGTTTTATGTGAACCCATAAAAGGCCATTTATATGATCACTGTACAAATATTTAAAATTCAAAAATGCTGCATTTTTCACAATTATGGTGATGCTGCAGACTTTATAGACTCTCTCAAAACCTTTGGATCTCAATGTGTTTCATGTTTTCTACTCTTAAGACAGGTTCCATTAAGGACATGCATTGGCAGGCCTCTGGTCCTGAGACTGCTGGTTAGTTAAAACAACTCTTTTTTAACTAAAACTTTTTTAAAATCTTCACTATGTATATTCTTTCACATATGTCCCTTAGTGAGGAACTAAAAGGTTCAAAGTTTCAGGATGTCTGGAAAATCCCCATGTACAAATCAATGGTAGCAACCTATTTAATAAATTATGAACCTAAAAAAACAGTCAGATAATATTCATTATCAAAAAGGCAATTTCTTATAAAGCAGTTTCTGTGTGTCCCCAGGCCGTAAAACTTACTCCCTGCCTTCCCACTGTGTGGAAGTTTCAATTTGAATTTCATGTTGAAACACACATTAATATCCTCTTACATATATTTTGGTAATGTCTGTTTAACTCTGGCTGTCACAACTTAGAATGGATATTTTTTTCTTTTCCAGTAAGCCAGATGAAAATAAGGGGGAAGATATTGAATGGTTCATAAATATATAATATTTCCCATTTGTTGTATTCTGCAATCAGAGGCAGTAGCTTTAAACTTGCATATCAGTGCATAATTCCACAAACTTAAAAAATTGATCTGCCAATGTCTCCCCTCTAGCAATCTTTTAATCAAATGAACTTCACTCACCTCACTGCTAAACTCCTTAGGTTGATTCTATATTGAGATTTGCTGTATTTTTCAGTGAAGTTTTTGGTTCTTGCTTTTAAACCCTAAAGGTTGTTTAGTAAACAAGTTTTTAATAATATATACAAGGTGACTGAACATAGATCAATGCCAATTATTTATTCTCAATAAAAAAACCTGGAAACAATGAGGTTCTTTTGTATTCTCACCAGCCAAAACCAAGAGTAGGCCCTGTTCTCAGCTACAGTAAAGGAAACAGAGCTTTAAGTTTGTAGGAAACTGTGCTGATTTATACCAGCTAGAGGTCTGCTTTAAGAATATTTTTTTCCCCATACTCTTATATAAGAATGGAATTTGTAGTGATGGCAGTTCTGTTTAACTACATCAGTAAGTTAGTAGGTAGTTCAACACTGAAAGCCGTGATAACATCAGTAAGAACCTAAAATATTGTGGATCCCTCATTATCAGTTTGCGAAAAACATTTGATCAACAACCCTTAACAGCTCAGATCACAACAGTGCGGTTTGAACTATAGCTAAAAGGAGTGGCAAGTCTATAGCTCAAGTGGATCACGATACAGACCCTAATAATTAATAAATGTAGCAGTTATACAACTTTGAACTTTTTAAATGTTGCAAGGTCATGTTCAAATGCAGCAATATTGGGCAAGAAAGACATGGAGAAGGTGTACAGATCTCCCAGACTCTTCTTAAACACACATGTCTGCAATTGCACTGCAGCCCTTGGGCTTCAGGAACCAATACATGGGGGTATGAAGAGTGAAAGATGAGATGTACACTGTTCAAATACACACAAGGAGCCCCATTCATTGCCTGCACCCAGGCTGCTGCCCACCCTGTCCCTGCCAGGGTATCTCCAGTAAACCTAAATCACTGGAGAACCCTGATGACTTCACTGTCTTATGGGGTAGGGTAGGAAGTGTGGGAAAACTAAGAGCACTTTAGCTTTTCCCAATGTACGCTACAACCTGTTACCAAGAGAACAGGAATTCCAGATGATTTCATGCCTCACCAGTTCCCTACTGTCCTCATTTTTTTGCTGTCATCAAACTAGACTGTATGAAGAATTTTAAGGGTGGAGGAAGACCATGATACTTTCCTTCTCCACTGAGGTTTTGAGACCCTGCATAAGAAAATCTTTCACTGTTCAATCTGGAAGACAGCATAAGCAACTGTATTTCTCTCTTTGCTCTATACTATGATGTTACCAAAAGTTCCTTCAGAATCTGAAGGATATTTATGTTTCTAAGCATTCCACATGCTTGTAAATTGAAGCAGCAAAAGCTAAATGCGCCTTCCAGTGATGTTCAATGCCCATAGAAAATATTGCTCTACTTCCCCTTCTCCTCAAAAGCCATTGCTTCTAAACCGTTTACAATACTGCTACGGAATTGTAACTGCAGCACCAGACCTTACATGACAGCTGTTTGAACAGAAATACTAATTGCTTTCATATTTAATTAGCTATTGTTTAAATTAAAAATACCAACAAAACAGTCACAGCAGGCTCGTTTTAACAGGAGGTTTATTGGTCCAGGCACTAGCTCAAAGAGCAGCAGGCATTGGATTCACACAGCAGCTCTCTTTAGTCCTCAGAAACTGCCAGTGCATTCCTCACTCAACAGCTGCTGGTTCATCCCACTGGCCTGATCTGTTCCCTTCTGCAAAGGCAGAAACAGAGAGATATCATCCAAGGAAAAGAGGAATCACCTTACCCACCCTGGGATATTACTAACGTAGATGCCTAGAATCTCTTTATTAGCAGTGGGGAGTAATAGCTTCATTTATGCAGCTTAAGAGTGTTGTACTTTGATACCAGGGTGTAGAATGTCCACACTGCTCAGGGCTTGCCCACTTTAGCAGAAACAGTCTGCTTCCACATGTTAGAGCACTTGGCTCTAGAACATCAAGATTATTTGTGCATTTTTTTTCCAATTCAAAGTGACTGAAATGATACAGTGGCTGTGTTACAGACAATGGTGTCCTAATATCCGGAGGATGATGGTATGTGCTTTATGCTCTGCAAGGTGTTTTATGGGTGTAATGCTTGTTGTATTGGACTTGGGAGCTGGGTACACTGAGATCTTATATTGCCTATACGAAATTGTCTCTGGAGCTTACTATCAGCACATTGACCTTGGGTGTCATCTTGGAAGACAACAAGCTCAGGTGAAATTTAATTGGTTTAGATGAAGGAAACAAGTTCCGGGAAAAAAAAGGAAAGCTGAGTTCTTCGTGAGACCCTATTTTCTCTGTCCACTTTAAAGGGAATGGGCTAGGTTAGTTGTAAATATATATGCCACGGAAATCCAAAATTTGTCACGATGCATATTAAGCATAGTGCCATATAAAAGACTGATCTTAGAGGCTGTCACTCTCTGACTTGTTCAGTCTTCCCCTCACTCCCTTCGTCTCATCCTGAAACACTGCAAGCCTCACTTCAGGTAACAGGAGAGATGCATAGCTGGTATAAATGCAACGCGGGACCCCAGTGTACTGTGTAGTGCGCAATGCAGATGTCCCTGTGGCAGGTCAGTCTGAGAGGTCCAGGGTTGTTTGCCTGAATGTGGAGATTCTGGATTATTATGTGTTTCACATATCACGAAATGGCAGTTGTGACATTTTTCAATTGAATTTGGTACTATACAATGACTCTCATTCCCATATTCTTCCCAGTGACCGCTACAGAGGATATTATTAACATATTTCAAACTGCTTTGCCAGCTGCACGACCATTCACTTCACTGATTCTCAAAGATGCTGGCAAGTATATTGCAGGTACAACTATTTACTTAAATAAATATTTGTGTGAATTTTTGTATGAGATTTCTTTTCTGCTGATATTCATGAAAAGAAAACTGTCTCACCCAAATATACATGAAAATCAAATATTTAACTGTTGCAAACACTGCCAAGGACAATTTTGTTTAAAATGTGTGCAAATATTCATGACAAATGTTTTGTGATATTCACTCAGCTCTGAATAATTAACAATGCTTAAATTGCAATACATGTAACAAAACCTATTAGTTCTAATAAGTCAGTACAGTGGAATTAACCAGGTTTTCATTTAAGCAAATGTATTACAAACTAAATTGTTTCATAAGCTGTCAAATGCATAGAAGTACCAAAGTTTGCATTCATTTTAGCTACCAAGTACCAGGGTGGTATGTGGTGTTCAGGGTTTGGTTTACGTTTTGACCGGGAACTCATTGCACGTGTGCAGGGAGTGGTGGTTGGAAAGGGACTTTGTGGTGGGATCCCTCACTCCTGACCTCAACTGTCTGAAAAAGAAGAGTGGGAATTAGTTGTCTCAAGCTTCCTGGAGAATCAGTGGAGACTGCAGAAACACTCACTCTTCCCCAGGACAGGCACCTATGGCAGGTGGAATGAATTGCAGTCTGGAGGTTCCTGTCACTCTCCATTAACCATAAGAGGAGACTTAGCAGCTCATTTAGGCTAGACACCTACAAGACAGATAGAATTAGGTGATATGAATCTCTTCCATTACAGATCCCAAACAAGGAACTTGGATTAGGTGAAATGAACTCACCTCTGGTTGGCATTTCCAAGAGACTGCAAGGGAATTGCATGTCCTGCTGAAAAGAGTTTTCATTACAAACCCATGACTTGGTTATTATGTGCCATATTTCTTTGCCTGCAAAAATATGACAGCCTCCTTGTCATGATCATGGTCTTAGTATGAAGGTCAAAATAAATAATGATGTATTTATTCAAATCTGACTTTGTGACTGAAAGGTGTACATAAGTCTTAGAAAATTTTTATTTCAAAAAACAGGTTTCTAACCTCCACAGGAAAAAAAAAATTAAAAATATATCCTAAGTGTCTCTCAATACTCAAAGTAAAAAAAAAAAAAAGACAACGTGAAAGGTATTATAATTTTTCCTATTGTCATGAACTTTAAGACACCCTCATGACATTCAGGGACCCGACCCATTGATGTTTTAGCACTTCCAGTTACAATTATTAAGATAAAAATACACTTCCTTTCCTCACTGGGGCTTGTGAGGATGCGTTTGTTTTCCTGAGGTAAAATATATCTGCATTATATTACTCATTTGGAAAGTATAATAGCCAGAATCAACGAAATGCTCTGGCACTGATGCATGACTTCATGCTGAATGCATACACTGTAAATCTTCACACAATCCATGAACAGAGTACATAAATGAAAGCAAATGCAAAACATTTTTTCCCTCTACTGCATTATCATTATTGTGTGAATGTTTCATTTGGGAACGCAAACATTAATACAAAGTGAGCTCTTCCCTATTCAGCCCACAAACACCATGTCGGTTGAAATATACATTAGTTGGCAAGGGAACAAATACTTTATGCTGGAGAAAACCAAGGTGGAAACAAGATCCTTGCTAACTGTTGAGGAAAGGTTTGTCCCTCTGAGTCGTGCATTAAAGTCAGCAAGATACAGGATGATACGCTGATATCCAGCTGCTCTGACAGAATCTAGTTAGATTTCACTTCACACTGGAAAATCGTGTGCTATAGATGTGAACCTGGCAACACCTGCCCGGTTGTATCTGCTCTACCTAGAAGTACCATACATTGAGCATCTGGCATAATTAGCAGCCTTTTTCTTGGCATACCAGAAGTATATACAGCCGCGTTGTGCTTGTCTTCTCAGTAGACAAAGTGCAGATAAAGCACAGGCTGTGAAGTGATTCCTGAACAGTCATACTAAGATCTAATGCAACTGTGGATAGAGTAGATTTCAATATGGTTAATTAAATTTCTTTTTAAGTTTTAAACACAATGGTTTCTGGTTTCTGCTTTTTAAAACAGCATGCCAGAAAAGTCCAGATGCTATATAAATGAAGGTCATCTGCATGCCTGGAAAGGTGAGTTGGAGACCTACATTTTTACAAATTTAGTGCATAATTTTTGTGCTAAAATTTAAAATGTCTTCTGAGTTTGTTTTTTCCAAATTAATTCCAAAATTTGCCATCAGCAAGATTTCAAGTCAGTGTAGTGTTAACTAATTTGGCTTTCATGAAGTTCTTTATTAACCAAGAAATCCCCTGATTATTACAATTCTCTGACTTTTTGATAATCTCCTTCACAACCAGTCACATAATGCCTGAATACTTTTCACTGAAATATCGTTGAGCCAAAAGAGCTGATGGGCCCTGTAATTAGCTTCCAAGTAATACCGAAGTAATAGGATGTTGTAAATACTAAGAGTCAGAAATGGATTGGTGCCCTGTTTGAGAGACCCATGGCACTGAGCACAGTCTTTGAGCTGAAGCTCACCTGCCTTTCCTACCTGTTCTTCACTTTAACTAACACCTGCTACATTTTCAGTGCAATGCAATTTACATTTTACAGTGCTTTTCTTGACTGCACTCTGGGATACTTAACACATTCAAATGACCACAAGCTATTCAGTCCTGATGGGCAAGATGAAGCACAGTGATGCCTCCTCAAACTTACTTCCTTTCCAATTGGAAAAATAAATTAGCTGAACCTAACAGCACAAACCTGAGAAATGGATATTGCAAAGAAGAGAGTACCTTCAAGCTGGGCGGAGAGTGATAATAATCTAGCTCATAATAAAGGGGCGAAATATGCTTCAGTATTAAAACAGCCATTGTTTCATTTGCAGTTGATAGGAAGAAACTGAACTCATTACAACAGCAATGTAAGGCTTTTCATATAAGTGCCATAAAAAGACATTACAAATATAAGTTAATTAGCCACATGACATGCCTTAATGACAAGAAATTCTTGTCATAATCCATTTTATGGAGAGATAAGCAAAGTCAGAACTTGTTCAAAAGTGGCAAAGCAGCTGCAGAATGAAGAATATAAATCAGGATTTCTGCTTCACCTCTAAGCCATAAGGGTTCATTGCCCCATACGCACTATATGAAAATGTAGACATCCTCAATAACTCATGTATCAAAATGTGTTTTAAGTGTTCTTCTGCAGCAGCAACAGAACCTCTTCATGGACTGTGCATAACTAATTTGCCTGCAGAGATGAGGTAGAAACCTGGGCCCCTCACTACAGGAAAGACATTGAGGTGCTGCAGAATGTCCAAAGAAGGGCAAGGAGGCTCGTGAGGGGTCTAGAGAACAAGTCTTACGAGGAGCAGCTAAAGGAACTGGGGTTGTTTAGTTTGGAGAAGAGGAGGCTGAGGGGGGACATTATTGGTCTCTACAACTACCTGAAAGGAGGTGGCAGTGAGGCAGATGTTGGTATCTTCTCCCAAGTAACTAGTGATAGGACAAGAGGCAATGGCCTCAAGTTGCATCAGGGGAGGTTTAGATTAGATATTAGGAACAATTTCTTCAGTGAAAGAGTGGTCAGGCATTGGAACAGGCCACCCAGGGCAGTGGTTGAGTCCCCATCCCTGGAAGTGTTAAAAAAAAGTGTAGATGTGGCACTTCAGGATATGGTTTAGTAGAAATAGTAGTGTTGGTTTGGTGGTTGGACTTGATGATCTTAGAGGTCTTTTCCAACCTATGATTCTACGATTCTATGATAAGAACATTCACGTTGTGTCACTTGCTCCAATCTGCTTAGATCAGTCTGTACAGTGTATGGAAATCTGGAAAGAAAATGAAAGCAGGATGAAGGACTAGTCGGTCAGGAGCAGTAAACTCTCGTTGACTGTACCCATGAGTAACCTCTGAGAACATTCTGGACATGAAACTTCCTGTTTCTTCAGGAGTTTGCAACAAATGAACTTCGCAGAGAGGGATTTATTTAACTGATAGATGTAACCACAAGCAGATTTTTTATTGTTATAGGATGTCTTTCTTCAGCTTTCAACACTGCTTCTTTGAAGCAATTAGACCCAGGAAAAAGGTATTAAATATAAAATGAAAACCTGAGGCGTAGGTTCAAATGAAAACTGGAACTCAGTAATGTTTAAGGTTATTTCTTTTGTCTGCTTTTAACATTTTCTGTCTCACCTAGCAGACTGTGTTCCTTTTAAAGCTGAGATTTTGAAAATGAAAATGTAAAGTTCCCCTTTTCAAAACATGGATGACATTTTCAAGAGTCCTTCCTCCACAGTTCATTCTATATTTTTTAAAGCAAAAAAAGCTGCTATAAAAAAAACAAATAATGAAATTTGAGAGAAAAAAGAGAGAGAAAAATAGAGAGACAGAATATTTTACTCTATTTCTGACCGGTTCTGAACTGCTTGTTTATATTTCCTGTACTCTGTCAAAATGACCAGCTGGCAATATTTGTTGTTAAGAACAGATTATAGATGGTCTGTAAATTTATTTGCTCTTCTCCAGAGTGGGTCATGGACAAAAGAAAATACTCTGATTCAGATTCAGAATTTTGCTTCTCACAAAGGATTGTGACTTGTAATAATATAATTTCTTAGTAAATTTTCCTATCTGACAGAAACAAGTAAACAGGATCATAATCTTTTAATACCACGACAGAGTCTTCTACTATGTATTGGAAGTAGAAGTCATTCTGTTTCTTGGTAGATTTCACCTGCTTCCTAAACTATCTACCAAATTACAGGTAGCTCCCTATCTGATCAAGCTTTCAGCAGAAAATTTTTATAAATCAGAAAGAAATACTAAATGGAAATATTTCCCTTAACTTCAGTAAGCAATCACCAAACCTTTGGTGGAATTGGCAGACTTATTTGATTGATCAATCTACCGAGATTCTTAAAATCCTGTAAACACCTTTAATACCTTACTAGAAGAAAAAAATAAAAAAAATTAAAAAAAGCATGTTAAATGAGCCTGAAGCTTTTAGGTGCTATCCAAGCTGATATTATCTATGTAATAAGTTATATAATAGGTTAATAACATGACTGCTAATCACTGCTTGGGTTAATGCAAGTCACAAAAAACAATGAATTTATAGACCATAAATTAAATGTTTTCAAAGTTTGATCTCTGCCTGGATCTAGAGCGTGTAAATAATCCCTTATCCTCATAATCACTGGAGTTCACCAAAGGGTACCAAGGGAAATGAAATGGGAATGGGAATGAAACTAATCTACTGATGTGACTAATCTGAGAATGGGGAGCTGAAGCAGAACTGTAAAGCATCACAGTTCCGAGCAGAGCTCTGATGGTGCACTAAGCATAGCTAGGCATACCCTCCAAAAATTAACAGCATAACAGCCTCCTTAGTGTGAAATTACCCTGTGCATTTTACTAGGGTAAACAGTGGTTTTCAGAACCCACATACCTTCCATTCATCTCTTCACCACTGATTTCTTCAAGCTTCTGCTTCCTCTGTTTCAGATTCATTGTGTCTATTTGTATTTCCAGCTTCTCCTTTTCCCACTCTTCTCTACTCTTTCATGTTTTATTTTGCTCAAAGCTCAAAAAGAGAGTTCAGAAAACTTTCACTAGGACACCTCCAAGAGGACTCTGGTCTCTCAGTAGCTGCCTATTATCTCTCAACCCTGTGTCACACAGACAACGAATGCAGAGCTCTCAAGCTCAGAAACGTCGTGCACAGTATTGAATCATTGTAACATCAGTTCATTTTGCAGTGACAAGGATCCCTAAGGTAAGGGTTTAAAGCTTCCTTAAAGCCAAACAATATAGGTACCTGTTTCAATGAAATGGAAGCTTATTTCTAAGTATTTCATAATCCTTCTCATTTCTCATGATCTCCGCTTCCTTCGTCTTTCAATCTCTTTCAACAACCTTGCATATGAGAACGCAATAAAAATACTCTGATGTCCCTGTTGGTAAATATATAGAATGGTAAAAGTAGAGTATATAAATATGTAGTTTACTCCTAGTATTAAGCTATTAGAGCATTCTGGGAAAAAAGCAATTATGAAATTATTGATCTGATATCAGCTATATGGTCAGGTTTTTAAGGTGTACAATTATATGCCTAGGTAGAAGCCCTAACATGAGGCACATTAACAGCAAAGCTTAATAGAACAGACTTTCAAAGACTATTATAAGATAAAGATTTTTAAAAAATATTTTCTTGCTCTCTTTATTTAGACTGTAATACCTTTATTCATATGCTCATGGTGTGAAGTTAGTACATAGAATAAAATATTACGGTAAATGGAAGTCTATCACACCCAGATTTTATCTAACTTCAGTTTGTTAATTAACATACAATTTCTCTGTTTTGCTTTGTTTGAATGTAGAGGCCATTTGTACCAGTATTACTCATGCAGAGTAGCATCTTACCATGCAGAATTCCAGAAAACACCCTCTATATTTAAAGGCTTTTGCAATCACTCATCATTATAGAGCTCAAAGGCAAGACTCAAATAAAGATTAAGGCACTTCAATTTAAGTGTTTGCCCATGCACCTGAAGGTTTAGTTACCCAAAAAAGAAAAGTCTCGTGTCATTTTAACTGCCCAGAGGTGTCTTCTCTTCTATTTCTCCAGAAGGATCAAATCTCTTGTAGGTCCTGCTACACCTCTGGAGATCTCTTGGATACCCCACAGCAAAACTAGCCTGACACTGGCTGTCTATGGCGGTAACTGAGTCACAACATAGGTTTCTAAGCTGGCAGTGCAGTCAGCAGAGACCTAAAAGCATTGATTAAAACCTGAAGAATTACTCTTGACCAGCTAAAATTGCCCAGTACTATTGCTCACATGTAGATATCAGGTGTAATTTGAAAAGTTTTGAGGTCTCCTTCCTGGCCCAGGATGGTGGTTCGCACAAGCCTTCTGTGATCTCCGCCAGCCCCATTAGGATGTCTCAGACCCTGTACGCAGCTCAGCTGGCACCAGGTGTATGTGTATATGACTGAAGCGAGCCCTAGATGTCTACTGCAAGGTGAGCTGAATCCCTGTCTGATGGACAGGTGTCTGAGTCACTGTTAGCTCACACCAGGGCTGTTCCCAGCAGGAAGAACAGATGCAGCCATGCTGATCAGGTGAAAGAGGCTGCGTGGAAACTTGTCACTCCTGACAGTTGACCTCAAGGCCAGAAAACACTCCCAGGCTCTTTTGTGTTGCTAGTATAGTCATGGTCTTACTGGGTAGGCTGCTCTCAGTTGTTTTGCTTTATAGTGCCTCTGTTGCACAAACTAGGTTCAGACAAGTACACACTCATGAAGATTTATTAGTAGGGTCCACAATTGATGTCATACATCAGCTCTAAGCCTGAAACATACTTCTAGAGAACATAAAACATCAAAAGAGAAGACAAAGAAAGAAAGAGAGAGGAGAGAAGAAGCTACGGGGGTCCCCAGATACTCATCCTCCCCTGGGTTCCCATGCAGTGCAGTGAGTTTCCCCATAATATTTTACTGCAGTAACAACATAGTTTTCATCAGGACCTGCTCAAGCCACCTTTGTTGTTCCTGCTTATGATGCTGAAGCACATTTTGTTCAGCAATAGATGCTATGTGCTGAACGGCTGCTAAGCTTTATGATTCTTTGTTACTAGAGTCCTTAAGGTAACCCAAGAGCTACAAGCAAACTGGAGGAAAAGCCAGTAAAGAAGGGATGCTTCTCAAAGTGGTGGCAAATGCTTCCCATAACAGAAATATCGGTGTATGTAGGCACAAGGCTGTGAGAATAAAGACATAAGGACAATGGTAGGAGAACAACAAGGGGAAAATTCTGCCACAGAGGCTCTGGGACAGTATTCTCGTGGCAGCTTGGGTGAAAGAGTGATGAGCTGCTACGGGCAAACAGGCAGCAGACATGGCTGTGGAAGGCCCTTAGCACTGTAAAAGGTCAAGGCACTCCCATGCAACACCTCCCTCAGTGTGATCACTGATGAAGTACTTCTAACGTTAAAGTGCCACTGAATTCAGAACGGTACATTCTTCCCTTTTCATTTTACAAACACTCCTCAATGTAAATTTGAGAACATTTATAACTTTTGTAGAAAAGTCATGCTGTTGCAATACCCTACCACTAAAATGACTTAGAGATCTATAAGTGTGTGGCATGGCTTACATATAAATTGAAGTACATTAGGGATCTGGGAAAGTTTTTACTCTCACTTATACCACTGTAAACTAGAAGTATGTAAATCAGTACCAACTGAATTACCTTTGATTTGTCTTACTGTAACTGCACCAGTGTAGTGCATGAGTCAGCTTTTTAATTAGAAATCCAAGGGAGACTTAAGCTGGAATAGCATTTTTCACATTAATTATATTTTGTCAAGGAGACTTAAAACTGACAAATACACCATAATTTGGATTAAAATAAAAAAATATTAAAATGATATCATATGTTAATCTATAATCTTCATTGCTGTAAGTGCTCCTGTGTCTCCAGCAGTGAATTTAGAGTATAAATGAAAGATTGTTGCAGAGGCTACTGAAATGACAGATTACAAAAAAACATTAATAACATAAAAATAATGAACAGTATTGGAAATAAGGTAAAGCAGGCCTGTTTTTCTTAATTCTGTGTTTGGAAATAGTATGAGACAGAAGTCAGCATGAGCCTTTCCATTGATTTTACTGTGCTGTCTAGTCCCTTGCACAGCATCACAAAGACAGACTCTGTACCAGCACTGAAATCTGTGCTGCTGGGTTTCTGTGTCTGCAGGAGAATAACAACCAGGTCATTTTTAGCATAGGAGAGACTTTAAATGAAGAAATATAGTACATTATTCTACACCTATGTACCACTTTCATGCAAGCAGTAGGAGCTTTACAGTTGCTCCTGCTTTTAAATGTCATATGACTCTCACTCTCCTTTGCAGCCCTGCAGTCTCTGGCATGTCTCTTTCACATGTCTTTTTCCCATGTTTGTAGGAGAGCGACACAAAATAGAAGATGCAATGGCTTGCGAAGGACACGACAGAGTCTGAATCCACATGGCTAATAGCTTAGAATAGCCCAGACACCAACCTTGACCTCACTGGGGAAAAGGTAGGCAGACTTTCAGGAAGAAGATCGTGTCTCTAATAATGATCAGTCCATGAAAACAAATGGTAATAAATAATTTATCTGGAGCAGATGTAGGCATAACACCACCATTATACACAGATGGGAGTGAGACACCATCTTTAAAACCCTCAACCACGTAGCTGGTCAAGCTTAACACTGGAAAGTCATTCAAAGGGGAGTTTGGCAGATCTTTGGCCTCTGCAGAGAATCAAAGAGCATAAGGTAATGCCTAACCCTGCCAATAAGGAAAATGTTAAATGATATTAACAAAGCATCCGCCTGTTTGCCTTTTTCACTGCTCTTGCAATCTACTTTTCTGCTGTAAAAAACTGTGGATTTGTTTTCTTTAGGAAGGACTAGGGGAAAAAAAGCTCTTGCTAGAAACAGAAACTCAGATCTAGAATGTCAGCAACATATTTTTGTAAAAGGCCCCGTGGCAAACATAGACAAAGATTAAATGGTCAGGGGGCAGGTCAATATGGTAAAGAAAAAATCGCAACAGCATGTGAAAATGGACTTGTATACATGATTGACAGAAAGCCCATAGTTAGAGCAAATTTGTTAAAAAAGTCAAAGCACAAGTTAAAAACAGATGAAAGTTAGGCAAACAAAAGTGATCTTTCAACTGGTAAAATACAGTCCTCCTGCCCCTTTCAGAACCAACCGCGGTACAAATTTGGTGGGCTTGATGCCATTCTCAGGCAGAGTGAAGACGGCTTCTGTGTAACATCCACCACACCACTGGCCATTCGAGCTCTAAGAAGAGCAAAACCAGCCACAAAACTGATGGGCAGAAAGGTATAGCTGGGTCTGTCCAGATAATACCTGTGCTCCAGGCAGACCCAATTAATGTTAACAATTTTAATACTGAGTGTATTTTCCCTTATTTCAGATCTCCAGACTTCAGTAAGCAAGATGGTAATCCACCCAAAACACAAGCTGTTTTCCTGACATTCCCACTCGAAGCAGGGTGAGAAGATTGTGGGTCTGCTTTGCTTTTTTTAAAGAAGATTTGCATGCTATATTTGGGAATCATAAGAAGTTCAGGTTCTACACTGATTTTGGATGATCTAATGTGAAATGAATACAGTCATTTCACCAAAGTAAAAATTGCTCACAACTGGTTAGAGGAAAAATTTTGATGCAAAGATCTGGGCAATTAAGAGAAATAAGAAGAGGTCAAACCAAGGGAGATGGGATAAAAAAAAAAAGTCACCACAGTAAAACTACTTTTTCTTCATTAGGACTTTTGAAAAATCAAATGAAAATTTGAATGAAAATCCAACATCTCGAAAAATGTGATTGTCTGGAAAACATTCTGTATCAGTCATTCAGATGTTTAATTTTGTGGACTTCGTTGTGTCTGGGGGAAGTTGTCTTACTAGATTTATCAAAAGTTTCAAAAGGCAATTAACAAACAACAATGGACTAAAAGTCATACTTTTCTCAGATTGGAAGCTGTGATAATTTCCAAAACTTTTGTAGCTTGGGGTGTACGTTGAGCCCATCTTTAAGGAGATAATTGCTGCCTAATTCTGTAGTGTTTCTCCCATTTTCTCGCCACCTCCTGACACAGAGCACAATGTCTGTTGATGTGATGCAGTGCGCCAGATTTACAATTTCCCTTAATGCACGTCCTTCATTTCCAGGTTCCTCAGGTTGAAAGCCACCCTGCCTATATTTAAGTTGCTTATGAGGAATAGAACATGAATCAACACAAATTTTGACCTGAAAAAGATTTCCGTTTTCAGAGTCTCCTATATTTTCCTCGGTTCGTTTGGAAAAAGTCTGGAAAGCAAGCATCAGCTGTTCTTGTCTATGCTTATGGTCAGAGGAATCAAGAAAAAAAAGCAAAAGCACAGTATCATTGCCCTGAGCTAGTAAAGCTTTGATAATGAGACAGCTGCTGATACATAGTAAGTAGTGGCTGGATATATTTAAAAGGCAAAGAAAACAAAACAACAAAAGGTCTACAGGTGAGTTAGTGAAAATAAAGCTACCTAAATTCTCCACACCTTTCTGCATCACATGTTTATTGTCATGTGGGGGATGAATCACTCAAATATGTTAGAATACTTTCTATTTAGAGGGCATCCTTGCTGACAAGCAAATTGTGTATGATTGGAGTGTTTGTATTTAAAATCAGCATGATCTGTTCTTTCTCAGAGGGAAAATGATGTAGGACAGAGAATTTCTGATGTGTCTGAAATGAAAATAAAAAGTGGATAAACTATAATAATTACTGATTTATTGCAGAGTGTCTTGACGTCACTAGCTTTAGGACTGATGTCACTACTAACATGCAAATATACTACTTTCTGTTAACTTCTTTTCTCTTTATAGATTTAACCGTCTGATGCTTTTGGACTTAAACTGGCAAGCAATCCATGATCCTACCATCTCAGTATCTATATGGGATAGATAGACAAACCCTAGAAGGGAGCCGTGCTTTATTATGGGACAGTTTACCCCAGCTCGAAGTCAAAAAAAATCTTAGAAAATGAGAAGAGTTTTGCTTACATTTACAGAGTTACTCTGATATCTCTTACTTTGGATAGGTTAGTTCTGAAACAACAGAGAGCTGCCAAGGGCAAGTTCAACTTACCAGAGAGTGCCCAATGCTGTGAAATCTCAGCTTGGAGTCTATGGACATTGTCTCCTAGGAATAATAAGAACTAAAATAAAGTATATGTGTTTGTCCCAGGACATGAAACCTTCATTCTATTACCTATGGCAAAGATAACAGCTATTGACTAGCTCAGCAGTATTCCCTCATGTTTGCCACTTTATGACCATATTGGAAATCCAGTTAGAACACACAAAAAAACTCCTGCATGTCTGTGAGTAGTGTGTGATTTTTGGGTTAAATGGATTCCCAAAGAGAAGTATTAATCTGTGAAGTGCACTTTATCATAGTGCCTGGATGGTGGCTCCCAAATTCTTTGCACTAAAAAAGCAGAATGTCTCATGGCTTTAAAACCACATAAATAGCACAAACATATCTCAGATGGTAGGAACTGATTTGCTCTCAGCTGCAGCCAGCACTGTCCATCCAGGGGTAATACATTATGCTTAATTAATCAAAGGGATACTGTTAGCATAAAAATCATACTTCATTCTGAAAACTTTTTAACCACTGTTATAGGAATTAATACCTTTTACTGCCAGGCATTGGAAGAGATTATGAATTTTGCCTTTCTTGCTCACATCCATATACTTGGCAAGCACTTTTTGTATCAAGGCTGATCAGATATTTTCTGTTGTAAATGTAGTTTTACAGGGTCGATTTTTTTGTAAAAAAGTGAAGTTTAATTTAAATTTTGTAACAAATCTCTTCAAGAATGGTGGGTGTTCTTAGAAAACTAAATGTCTGTTTGCATGTTATGTGAAGTTTCTCTGGAAAAGAAAAACTGTGCAAAATTTTCAGCTTGCTCTTTATGGCATAGAGACAGTTCTGTGGGCACCTTTTGTATAGTCACTCATTCTGCCACTATCATCCTCCAGTGACTTTGTCTTTCACACAGCAACAGAGAAAAAGAAATACAGTTTAAAGACAGGAAAATGTGAATGTAAAAATATAACACCGGCAGGATGTCTCCAGGTAAATGCATTAGCAGAAATTGCATTTAACTTGCTTTAAATTGACTAGATTCCAAGCTGAAAGTTTCCCATTAGTGCTTGAAATTAATGTGTCATTCCATTTTCAAATGACAAAATACTATGTAGCTAAGAAGAAAAGATGCAAGAAGGAAGCAGTATAAAAAGAAAGAATAAAAGCCACCACTCCACAACGACTTCTGAGACAGTGAATCAGGCTGCCAGCTGTCAGACTGTATAACCCCTGGTTCCCGAGATTCAAGAAGAGACATGGTGCTTCAGTTTGACATTTACGTCAAGAGCAAATGAAGCCAAATCCAAAACTACCCATGCTATTGTACATTCACGTTGGAAATACATCTCTAGGTAGGGTGTTCCTGGAAGGTCATTGCATCGGAATTAACATGCAGGGAAATGAGTTCTTCAGTGAAGAGAAGAACTTGTGTGAAAACAGACACTATAATCAACGCTGTGTTCCGGTAAGCACTGTCCAGTCACAACCCTTATGCCTTGAGTATGCAAAAATGAAACGTGTGGCTCTTGCCTCTTCTTTTATTGTTGTTTATTGAGACTTTAGCTTAGAGAAACAACCTAGAGCTATGATTTAAGGTAGTAAAGTTTAATTACCTTTCTATACAAGCAGAAAACTATGCTCTTGCCATTTATTATTATTTCTTTTTAACCTTAACTCCATTGATTCTCACAACAAACACAACAAAACTGTGAAAAATCATCTTCAAGAGCATATTTAAACACTAAAGAAAGGAAGGAAAGAACATACACACAAAAAAAGAAACACCTTATATAATGTTAGAATTGGACAATTGGCTCAAGTTATCCATAAAAATGACAATATAGTCTGATACATACCAGAAGATCTTTTTCCCAGTGTAGAGAAAACAAAATACTATGCACTCTCACTTAGTATACATTTTCTTGAGCAAAAGTAGAGAGCCAATATGAGGACTGAAAGTAAAAATTCTGATTTTATGCTCTCTTCTTTTGATATGAATCAGAAATGTCTTCCCTTAAATCAGTGAAATTTCACCATTTAAAAACAAGGAGAGAAATAACAAAATAACCCAAAAAAGGCATATCATGCAGAAGACTAAAATCTGTCATGTCTAGTAGTGTAGGTGTTTGGAGTACAGTCCTATACTCAGAATGTGACCCACAGGAGTTTGCCAAACTTATGACAGCAGCAACACATTTGAGAAGAGAAGAACAGCTCCATGTGTTTCTTACTGTCCAATTTTCTTCCTTTGTAAATCTTTTAATCCAACTTGAATGATTTCTGTGGATAATCCCTCTTCTAAAACGTTTGCGTTTTGAAACATTATCTAAACAGTGCTGGTATCCAACAAGTCTCCCTGATGAGGTCTCATTTGATAAGGAACAATCAAATATTAACTCATAAAGAACACTCCCTCATTTTTGCCCAAAGCTTGTCCATACTCGTAATGGGAAAATTAAATAGTAATAAACATAGTGACACAGAACACTACTTGAATTGTTCTCATCTGCTGCTTACCTCCTAAATCACGAAACTTTCCTCAAAGAAAGCTTAATATCCTTGTCTCCAAACGAGGGAGGGAAACTGAGGTCAGGAGGCGAGCTAATATGCACAATATCATTCAAAGCAGCAGGTAATCTAGAAATGAACACCTTGAAAAAAACATTAGTGACACAGCTTTCATTTCAGGTCAGAACTCATATCCATATCTCCCAAAACCAAGCCAATGTCTCATCCAGAGCAATAAAGAGCCATTTGCAATGAAGCAATAAGAAACAACCAACTCCATTCTATGGGTGCTTGAACCACGTGAAAACTAGTCGTACAACAGGAACATGGAAAAGCACACTGGAAATGACGATGGAAAAAATGACTAATTTATGACGAGATATGTGTTTTCGTAGATTAAAGAGGCCTAAATTGAAGAATTTATAATCAAGTATATGTTGGAAAACTGTAAACAAAAAGGATGTTTATAAGGGTTTATGGGGCAGAAAGGAGTCTAACCTGAAAGAAAGGAGTGAGCTAAAGGACTTCTCACCCGAAAAGAAGAAATAAAACTTTTAAAAAGAACATCATCTGTGGGGGGCATATACACTATACAAAAAAAAAAAAATAACAAAACTTATTCTGTCAGAACACTAATAGGAATTAGTGGAAAAATGAGTGTATTGAGTTCCACGATCTTCAGCTGTTTTTGCACAAATTTCTGATCTCACATGACATAAACTGTGCCTGCTACAGAGGCATATGGGACGCAGGGGTTGTTGTGGATACAGCTGGAGATACTGTTAGGAGGCAGTGGGCAGATGCTGCTTCTGTCAGCCTGAAGTGGGCAATAAAGTAATGACACCAGGACATTGGATCCATCCATCAAGGTGTTTGCCTAACAGCCAGAGAAAGCACCCAGCTTGGTAAGGATTGCCCAAGACCTCCTTATGGCAGAGTAAGGTTTGACTTGCATGGCATTGCCAGAAAAATAGGTCTAACTTATTGACATGCTTTAGGCTGCAGTGATCAAATACTGGGCTGCCCTGCCGTTATCCCCAGATAACATCAGTCACACGAATGGCATACTGTGTTTTCCAGTTTCTTATTTCTTGTCCCACTGTCCTTGCAACTCCCTGTCTCTGCCCTCATCTGCTCTCAGATAAGGTGATTACTTTTCCTACTCACCAGTTTTCTTACAATTTTTACTTCTGATACCTTAATCTAGATAATCACAGTCTTATATGGTATCATTGATACATTAACCCAGGTGGTTCCAAGGGTTCACCTTGCAATGTTTTGCTCACCAAAAGGTCCCCAAGGATCCCCTTCAATTATCTGTGAGGTTTAGCTGTTTCTCACATGACTCCCCCTTAACTGCATGTGGACTCTCATTTATTCTTCATGGATCTCTGTGCAACTGTAGTCAGCTTCTTTCATTGCTATCTGTCACATTCGGTGATAGCTTATGTCCTGTCCAGTAGTTTTCCATGTCCTGTTCAGTTAACATAACCTCAGGCCAGGGCCCATTCAGCAATCACCTCGTTTGCCTACAGCGCTTACAGATACAAAGCAGATGCCCAAAATGCAATATGAAGGGTTGGTCAGTCCACATTGCCCCCTTGCCTACCCAACATATATCTGCCCTTGGTTTCAACCCTGTCATCTGGTTGAAGTGGAGACTAGTGTGGATGAAGCATGCTATACTTCGTCACTGATTCTCTATGCCATCTTCTGCAATTTATTTAGTTTCCTTGAGGCCCAGCTCAGCTGTCTGTCAAGCAGGAATAATTAATATGTCATTTTCAATATCCAAGCTTGTTTGGAATTTTCATGCATTCATTATTAGAAAGTTCTTGCCAATCTTTAGAAAAAGGTGGTCATATATACTTAAAATGGTACAAAAGAACCTAAATAATTCCTCTATTTTACCATTCTTGTAAAGCATGTGAGTTTCTATGCAGTAGTGCAAGAGCTAATCACTGAAGCTTGGTCTCATGTAGTATCAGGCAGTCTATTTATTGTACTTTATTTATTTATTTATTTTTATAGATATTTTATTTATCTATTCAAATGCTTATTCAAAATACTTAACTACAGCATGTTTGCAAATATAAGATAAAAAATTTTGAACAAACTTGAAGTGTGTTTGACGAGCGTAAAGTACAGTATATGGTACAACTTTCAGTATGTTTCTTTAGTAATTCACAAAACTCTAAGCTTTTCAAGTGGTTTTCCAACCACAACAACCCAAATTAATGAAATCTCACTTGTGTTATTTCTAACTGACAGCAATTGTTGCCTTTTGCTAGTAGTTGTATAGTTGATCTGACAGTCAATGGCGAAAAAAATCCCATAATCTTCTTCTTATGACCACACAGCTTAACATATTTGTGTTTGGCTTTATCTTTAATTTTAATCTTCTAATTTTAAACATTACCTGCAGCAATTTGTTGGATTTCTGGTGTTATTCAGGACAGAGGTTTCGTCTCTGTAATGACCCTCATATCTATCAATAGTCTGAAGGGTAGAGAGAAAAGTAAAGTGCCTCGTAAAGTACTATCTTTGCTAAGAGCAATATTTGTTTCGGATGAGATGTGTCATATATCTTGTGTGCAGCACTGCCTGTCTGATATGTCTTGTCACATTACTTCTTCTATCATGTGTCACGTTACGTAAGGTCATGTTACTTTTGCTAACAATAAGACAGGAAGAACTCGAACACCAGTGAACTGCATGCCAGAGACTCCTTCTTTACACTTCTTGCTGTCTCTTGAAAGGAAGAGCAATCAAGAGCTGCCGCACCAAACTACCAAGCCACCTGAAGAAAAGTAAATTACCAGCTTATCCACAGGCTTTTTGAAAGGTGATTTAGAGCCCACTACTACATTCCTTACATAGCCTAACTTCCCATTAGAAGCAAATGAAAGTTTACACAAACTAAAGGAAGATACAGTGTCTTCAATGAGTTTAGAATTTGCAGCTCTTATTCCTGCCTATATTCAGGGCATCAAGCACCACATCCACACTCTAGATAGGTTACGCATGTCTTTTACCTCTTATTTAAACTGCCATCCCTCAGGACTAAATCTGTTGAAATCAGTAGTACTGTATTGGTGTGAGAGGAGAATGAAACATGTGTCTTTCCTTCCTACTTTCATTTCAACTACATAATTACTTTTCCAGAAGTACAAATAATAACAGCACCAAAACTGTGAAGTAGTATGTAAAAAAAAGAAGAAAAATCCTTGAAATAAGGTCTTAAAACAAACTGTTATTGCGGGTCTAATGTCATGAGATGTAGGAAAGATCTGTTCCTACATTCATGATCCACCCAACTACCAGGCAGCACTAAAATGCACTTTTATTATTTGAGTTATATTAATTTCCATCAGGACATTTTGTACCTTTCTTGTGTAATTATCTGGAATTTAATTTCTACCACAGTATCCTTAGTAGGAAAATTCCATAATGTTCTTTGTGATATGCGACTGAAAATACTAGAATTAATAGTTGCTGAAATTTCACTGGTCTTCTGCACAAAGAAAAATGTTAACTGAATTATCTCAGTTTTTCAGTTTGAAAATATTCCCAATTTATGGTTGGCTAACCATTAGTCCTTTTGTAGATAACTGCATCTGGGGAGAAATAACCCCAGGCACCAGTGCACTGGAAGCCAGTTGGCTGGAAAACATCTCTGCAGAGAAAGAGATAGAGGTCCTGGTGGGCAAAAAGCTGACCATGAGCCAGCAATGCATCCTAGCAGCCAAAAAAAAGGCCAACTGCTTCCTGAGCTGCATTAGGAAGAGCGTTGTTAGCAGGTCAAGGAAGGTGATCCTTCTCCTCAGCACTGGAGATGCCCCAGCTGAGGTATTGTGTCCAGTTCTGAGCTCCTCAGTGCAACGAAGATACAGACTTACTGGAGCAAGTTAGCACAGGGCCACAAAGATGATTAAGAGATTGGGACATCTTTCATATGAGGGGAGGCTGAGAGAGCTAGCACTGTTCAGTCTGGAGAAAAGAAGGCTCAGGAGGATCTTTTCAATGTGTCAATACCTGTTGGGGGTATATAAAATAAAAGGAGCAAGACCCTTCCCAATACTACCTACTGACAGGACAAGAGACAATGGGCACAAATTAAAAACCAGAAAATCCCACATTTTTGTTTTGTTTGTTTACTGTGAGGGTGATCAAGTGCTAGAACAGGTTGCCCACAGGGATTATGGAGTCTCCACCCTTGGAGACATCCCTGGAGTTGGGAAAACCTGACTGGACACAGTGCTGGGCAACCTGCTCTTGTTGACTCTGTCGAGCAGGAGAAGGTGTGGAGTAGAAGATCTCAAGAGTTCCTTTCCAACCTCAACAATTCTGTGATTCTGTGATCTTGATGTGGTGGTCAATTATTTTACTTCGATGTTGCACTCTTTCCAGGCTATACTAAATCACACTAGTAGTTTTCTATTGAGGTTGTTTCCTCAATGATTTTTAATGAGAAGAAAAACAATGAGGACGGAGGAAGAAATAACATTTGAGTAAATCCTAAATAAGCAATGAAGACAGACAGGCTGACCTCATGCTTGGAAGTTCAGTAGAGCTTCCAGACTCATATTGGCCTCTGCCAGTAATTTAACACATAGACAAGTTGCAGCTAAAGTTTTTCACACCTTACAGCCATATAAGAACTGTGTAATCGGTCCTTGGTAGATCACATTACCTTTAGCTGCACCAGCAGTCAGAGATTTGAATGGCTGCTGGGGCAGCAGAAACCAGCTCTTGAACTCTAGCACAGGACAGTGACTGACTAATGAGAAGTGATATTGTAGATTTCTCACTGACTAATTGAGGATGAAGAAAACTAAAGCTGAAATACAGATTTAGAGTTCATATAGACCATTGGAAAACTGTGAATCACAAAAACATTTTTCCCTGTTATCCTAAAGAGAAGGGCAATGTAAAAAGTGTAACTAAAAGTATATCTGCTGAACTGCTCTGCTTCAGAAAAGACTGAAAGGCTTTTTAGGGTAGGACTACATTATTCAGAGAAGGGTATTGTGTATAATTCCATCAGGGCTTTTTAAGAAAAGTGTATTGATAGACTTCTATACATGAATTCAATTAAAGTACACCTTACTGAACAGACAGAGGAGCCAACCAAACATTCCTCTAGGTGTGTGCTGGATGCTAGGTCTTGACCCTCCCCTTTTTGGTGTGGCTACTCCCTCTGTTGTAATGTGCCCCTCTCTCTGAGACTGAAAATAGGGAAACAAAACCTAAAGACTGTGTTTGCAGAGAAATGCGAAGAACAGGAGGTGACACCTGTGTTCTGAGAAAGAAGGAGAGAGTGAGAGCGGTGCTGTAACTTGTTTGGTAGGACTTTCAGCTGCAAACATGAAGAAACCGTATTTCTTCCCCAGGCTGTTTACAGATTTTAAATGATTGCTATTTTATGCAAAAATCAAGAAAAATAATGGAAAATAGGGGTCTGTACTCAGTTTTTCTCTCTCACATGATCATGTAAAATTGAGCCTACAACTTTAGTTTTCTATATGCTATTCCTCTTCTCATATTCCCTGTATGTTGATTTCATTTATTGTCTTATTCAGAACACAAGCCTTTCCAAAGGTTGACTGTCTTCCAGCATATAACTGTGTCAGAATGGGATCATGAAGCTGTGTGAAATGCAATACAACATAATAAATAATAACAACAATGGTTAGCAAAGTTGCCATTTCATAGACCTGAAAGATGCTAAGCACACTGTCTTAAGTAAGAGAAGTTTCTTTCCACAACTGCAAATCTTCAGGTATGTTGCTGCTTAACTTTAGTTTGAAATGTAAAGACTATCAAAAGTAAAAGAAAATAATTGTGAATTTTTAACATATAAACCCCACATTTTCTTAGTCAGATAATCCAAATGCACCACTTCAAAAATCAGTCTTCTAAAGGTGAAAAAATATAGAATTCTTTTTACGTTGAAAACACAGTAGAGTAGCATGCTGAATGTAACTCCCTTCACACTAAAAAAAGCCTTGGAAAAGTAATCATCTAAATTCAACACTGAAAATAATTTTTTATCATTATACACTAACTGGCTTTTTAATTAAATATTGCTTTAATGACATTATTATGGGAGACATTAAAAAGTAGCTCAACACTTGCCACTGGTTATTTTCTTAATAAAACTGTTGTAGAAAGCTTTAATCTTTTTTAAAATGCCACACTTTATAAACCAAAAATTTCCCATTTAAACCATCAAAACTGTATACATGGAGTATCTAAACTAAGGAGCTGCCTGACAGTTAGATTTGTATCTTAACATACATTAGAGGAAATAAAAATAATTAAAGTTCCTATTTTTTTTTACTGAAGCGATTTTTTGTCTAAGTACACACACATACACACACACAAACATATACATACCTGAAAGGAGGTTGAAGTGAGGCAGGTGTTGGTCTCTTCTCCCAGGTAACTAGCAATAGGACAACAGGCAATGGCCTCAAGCTGCGTCAGGGAAGGTTTAGACTAGATATTAGGAAAATTTTTTTTACTGAAAGAGTGGTCAGGCATTGGAACAGACTGTCCAGGGAGGTGGTGGAGTCCCCATCCCTGGAGGTGTTAAAAAAACGTGTAGATGTGGCACTTCAGGACATGGTTTAGTAGGCTTGGTGGTGTTGGGTTGACAGTTGGACCTGATGGTCTTAGAGGTCTTTTCCAACCTATGATTCTATATGTATGCATATATAAGTATATACTTTGGTATGTATATATACATTAAAATTTATATGTGTGAACCATCTTCACTTCTAATGTCATCCAGAGAGCTCAAAGTGCATCATGTCTTTGATGCCCATGCAGCTGCATTGGAATTAAGAACCTAATCCTGTAAAAATCCAAAGACTCCACTAGAAGCAGGATTGTGCTCTTGCTTGATTACTTTAAATTTGTAAAGCTACTATGATTTTTGTACTGGCACTATGTTTATTGTTTTTTTCAATGGTATTGCACGGTTAATTCTGCAGTCAAGGACAGACACCTTAAAACTCATGAGCATTTCATGTACTTTTCTAAGACAAAAAATCCTCTTCCTTGTTTCCTTGCAGTAGATAGGGCCTTCATTTATCTTTACTCGCAGTGCTATAAAATAGAAGCAAGTATTCAGACATTTGTGAATTTACTCTGAATTTTAAGTAAAAGAGAGTTTCAAAAGAAAAAGAAAGTATTTGTGAATTTTTAACATACAAACCCCACATTTTCTTAACCAGATAATCCAAATACATCACTTTAAAAAAATCAGTCTTCTAATGTGAAAAAAGATCTTTTTTTAAAAATCTCCTCAAACTCCTGCTAAGGTCACTGGCAATATGCCACTCACTGAAATCACTCAGCCTGTGTTGTAATGTCAGTGACTCACATTTGGGGGTGTACAGCACAGAAGGCTTAAACAGGCCACCTTATTTATTTTCGCATTAACCAGACATCTTTGCATAGAAACTCTTGTGTATACTCTTTTCTTAGTCTATCAGAGTGTTTTCTTAGACACTTTTGTGAGAGGGCTTCACACTTCCATCTGCATCCCCTCAGCAGTGGCTCCTCTTCTGGCCCCCTGATCCTGCTTAATTTGGATTTTGCTTTTCCAAAACATACTGTTTCCACAGTCAGTCACATGTTTAAGATTTTAGAAAAGTTTGTATCTCATGAGAGATAGAGACATGTACCTGTACATGCTGTGGAATGTGGTAAATTTAAAAATAATGGGCAGAATAAACATGCAGACCATTATAAACATAGTAAATATTACTGGTAATTGAACAATGCCTTAAATTCTCAGCCACAGTCTCTCATTATATCATCAGGGAGTGCATATTCTGCACTCTTTTTATGCTGCCTCCACAGCAGACACAAATTTTCAGAGAAGCTAGTTGGGAACATTCAGTCAGAAGGATTTTCTGTTAGAACATACCCTTCTATCAAAATTGATTTTTTTTAATTTGTTTTGTGAACAAATATTCCATTTTTCCACTGGGAAAGATCAGATTGACAGGTCTCCAGACTCCTTACCTGGAAGGTTTTTGTCAGTTTCACTTTCTGCCAGTAGAAAGTAAATTTGACAAGCGTTGGCCAGGCAGACTGTCAGAGCTGAGTACCTGAGCTCTCTGCCTTCTCCAAGCTGGGCCACCTTTCCTCACTTGGCTTGTAGGAGGGTAAGGACAGAGAAAGCCTGAGTGCTCCTGCTTTACCTGGCCTCCTGGAAAGCTGTCGTCAATCCACTTTCACTGCAAGCAGAGAATAATACTGAGGAGACCTATTCAGGGTAGTAGGAGCAAAGTGGTAATTTTATTTCAGTTCAGATGGAAAGGAGTGGTTTTGGTTTGCTTTCCTGGAAATGCTTCCCATGTATATTTATTTCCTTTTGTATTTTTCTTTTCTCTTTTTCCTTTTTCTTTCATTTAATTTTCCTTTTCCTTCTCTTTTAATTAGGGCAAATGTTATTACATGACATTATATATAATTACACTACATTACATAATATATTAGATATATAATATAAAATATACAATTAGTCATTTGTAAGTGTTTTGGTATGTATCTATATATATACATATATATAGAATCTGCAATGTTTTACAAACAGTGATATACTAGTTATCTCTTACAGTCCTTGTTCTGTTCTTCATGCTCAAGAGCAGAACACTGTTCTCTTTAAACTTGTTACAGATTATGGCATAAATGAAATACAGCAAAGTGTACTTTGCGTGCTTAGCAAACGAAAGAAATCTCTGTATTTAGGAACACTAGCAGAACTAAAATCTTCAACACTGAATAAAGTGGGTTGCAGCTGAAAACACCATTGGTAAGGTAATGTCTAACTCGTACACTAATTTACATAGTGGTAAATAACCATGACATTTATCACCATGTAAATCTACGTATAGACTAAAAGACTTGCTGCTGCTTTTCTACCTCTACAACATCTTCTTCAATTCTTTCAGTAAAAGCTGGCCAATTTTCCACTTCTGTCCTGAGATGATCAATACTCCCTAAGTGAGCCACCTTTTGAAGTACTTCAGGACAAATATAGCTCCGTCTTTGATCTTTCCATGTCTCCTTTTAGATATTATGGATCTTACTCTAGTGAGGCTTTATCCCACCAGCTCCATTTTTATTATTCTTTAGCTGACTTTCCAGAAGATAAAAGCAAGTTAAAAGGATAACTTTTCTTAACAGCAAAAGTTATTCAGGCATCCCCATCCTGGAGCGTCAGTCACCCTGGAACCCCAGAGAAATCCTCATAAGCAATGCTTTTTGTAACATTTTGTTTTGTTGTTGTTCATGGGGACCACACAAAGCCAGAAGAATTAGTAAAAGTGAAGCATCTATCTATGACATTTTTAAAGCTCAGGACCCTTGTCCTGAGTAAAAGATGTTCTCAGTTGTACAAATCCTAACAGAAAACAAATGGGGAGTTACAATTCCTACAGGCAACATCTTCCCTGTTTCTCCTTTTGTGCAGCTCTTCTACCCTCCGATTCCTCTGTGTCCCACTCTGTGTTCCTTCCATCCCTCTCTACAAGCCTGTAAGCAACAGTCGCATACAGACAAGATTACAGCTGAAGCAGGTTTGAACAAAGAGAATTACTGGATACCACACATGGTACTGGATTTCCTTGTTGCAGACTCAACTGAAGGATCCCTTGCTAAAACACATGGATACTACTTCTCTCTTATTCTCTCAAATTTACTGTATGAAGATCTGCATGTCCATAAAAACTACAGCTGCAGTTTTTCTTTCATGCTGTGGTGTAACACAAGACAACACAGTATCTGAATTCAGACACAGGTGAAGGCATGGCTTCAATCTATCTCTGTATGATGACAAGGTAGCACCAGCGTGCCATGCACTCAGCTGGATTTGGGGAGAGGAACTTTACTGCATCCGTCAGACACCACCTGCCACAAAGCTCACCTGTGCCTCTGTCACTTTGGAAGAGTATTTGCACCAGAAGCGCAAGCAGACAGCTACAAGATTTTGTTTGGTTTTCCTTCCTTTTTGAACGTAGAATAAATACAAATATTCAGAGGAATGTACCTACAAGAAAACCTTCAACAGCAGAAACCCTTCAAAAAAGTAGAACATCTGTGTCAGATTTGGGAAAAAGAAAATTATTTTTCTCTTCAACAAATTTTGGGAAGGTGCTCTTTTCAAACAAGCAACTGGAGAAATTTGGGTGTTTGGTTTGCTTTTCAGTGTACATCCGAATATGTTTGTTATTAGCAAGAAGAGTCTCAAGACTAGAAAATTGCCTTTCCAGACAACATGAATTTTAATCCACAGTAAACGTGGGAGTCAACAGAGCTACTGAAATAGAAAGTAATTTTCTGAACAACATTCCTACTCTTCTAACTAATTTACTATCTGATAATTTCTTTGTGTGTGTAAATGAGGCAAAAGCTTGCATTAGATTAGTATCAACATTAGAGAGATAAACAGGAGAGGAGGAAGAAAAAGAAACCAACTCAGACCCAAGGCACCCATTTAGCGTCCTGCTATTTTGTGTGCTGGTGGAACTGAAAAAGACAAAAGGGTTAGAGAAAGGGATCCTGAAAGGAATGATGAAACAATGGTAAAGCTAACCCAGTGCTAACGAGGCTCAGGAAAATGTAAACTCTCTCCTCATGCCCAACCCTGGATTCTCAGATTTGGAAAAGAAACTCTTCTGGAAGGATCACAGCTCTCAAGTCTGCTGAAGTGACCTTGGAAATACCATCAAATACAGGCTGCTGAGACCGTAAACTGGTGTAGGGCATACCCTGAAAATCCTCATCTTGCCATACAGGGTCACCTTAGAAGTCTAAAGCTGCATCTGACTCGCTGAGAGGCACATTATAATTTAAGGAAAATTGCACGAAGACCTGATCTCAAAACTGAATTGCCTGAATGCCACCAGCATGTGAGTTTGCTCTGTGCGTGTGTGTGTGTGTGTGTGCCATCCTCCACAAGTTGGCAGAGGCTCATCTGCAGCACGGTTTTTATGTAGACTGAGTTGTGTAGAATTAGCTGTTGAACACCAGCTATAGCTGAGATGTGCCTGGTGTCTCAGACTGAATTGAAGGCTAACATCACAATATACATTCTGCTCCTTAGAGCTAAGGTCCTTCTGTGAATGCTGTTCTCTGCAGAGGAGTAATGTGTATACTGCAATTGTGTCATTACTGTAAAAGGGAGTTCACCTGCAAAAAACAGTAAAAAGAAATAGTTGATATGCAGGAAGTCAGACCAGAGGAGTGGATTCAATTATAAATGAAACTATCAAATACAGATGTCTAAAGGATAGCACATACAGGTGAGCTATGTGCCTAAGTTGCCACATAATCAATAGAGACATAGTCAATACAGTCATTGCTTTTTAGGAGATTCCTCTGACAAATAACTAGGGGTGCAATTCAGTTTCTTGCACACAGGCACAAACACCATTTGAGAAATACCAGTATCTGCAAAACCTTCACTCAGGGTTGGTAGATACAACACTAAGGACCTACATTCAATCTGTCACCTTAGGAGTGGTGACTCATGGCCAAGCAGGAAACCAGACACACCTCAGCTGTGATTCAATACATTTCTTCCAGCCTTTGCATCATACACTGTGTGTCTAGTAAGCCGAATCATTATCCAGTCTCCACAGACCATATCAGTTAAGACTGTGAGTCAATACCCTAAGCATAGGGTCTTATTTTAGGCATCAAGGAGTATCTTACTTGGCCTCCAATTACTTCTCAGAAGTCCCTGTCATGTATGCCAGCCCAGAGATGATGTTCTGAATGCTTAAAGGCATCTAATACGACACCAGGTGCCTATATGTGGGGAGCTTCAACATGTACCTACTGGCTCTCTGACAGGGGTCATTCACTAGGCTCCACTGACTGGCTGTCCATTGACTGTAGTGTGAACTAAGCACATGTGTCTATACCTCTGTTTCAGTTCTTAATTTCAAAAGGTACCTGTACAAAGACATGTGGGTTTCACTTCTTGGTACTGACATTCTTCAGCTGTGGAATTTTAGATGAAAAAAAAACAACTTTGAGGTTGAGAGATTAGTCTCAGTGACAGTTTTCAATACCCCATTGAGTGAACAAATTGTAAAGCTTCCCCGATGGAATGCACCCATGAGTGCTGAGGGAGCTGGCGGATGTCATTGCTGAGCCACTCTCCATCATTTTTGAGAGGTCCTGAAGGACACGAGAGGTGCCCGAGGACTGGAGAAAGGCCAATGTCACTCCAATCTTCAAAAAGGGCAAGAAGGAGGACCCAGGGAACTACAGGTCGGTCAGCCTCACCTCCACCCCAAAAAAGGTGATGGAGCAGCTTATCCTGGAGGCCATCATGAAGAAAGTGGAAGAAAAGAAGGTTATCAGGAGTAGTCAGCATGGATTCACCAAGGGGAAATCATGCCTGACCAATCTGATAGCTTTCTACGATGACATGACTGGCTGGGTAGACGAAGAGAG
>Ga0065711_1029036_pt1 | contig 37915 bp, 16 predicted proteins | sample Hoacrofraction12_FD_59098 | JGI IMG/M metagenome (GOLD analysis project Ga0065711, IMG submission 59098) | Hoatzin crop microbial communities from Cojedes, Venezuela - Epithelial fraction 12 v2 (version 2) | ecosystem: Host-associated > Birds > Digestive system > Esophagus > Crop | place...
CAGGGCCCAGCCGATGCCTGGAACCACCTCAGCTGACACGGCGGGTTCCCCCTTCCCCCTTCCGCACCTGCCGCTGCCTGGGCCGCTGAGAAGCTGCACCGAGTAATGGCCCGCCGAAAAGGTCTGCACTGGGAGAAAAAGAGGCAAAGAACATGGAGGAAGAGGACTGATCCCAAAGTGGAGCAATGGTGGGGCCACTGGAGAGAAGACAGCCCCGGCCCTGGCCGGGGGGTGAGAGGAGAGGGTGGCCTTCGGCGCCTGTGTGCTGACAGGAAAGATTCAGTCAGTGTCCCCAAGACGAAAGGTTTTTGCACATTTGTGTTGTTTTTCTAGATTTGAATAGATTTCACTCAGGAACAATGAGACTATAAGCATGGCTGAGCCAGTGAGGCCGGTAGCGCGGCCAGCACCTGTGAAGAAGAGCGGGGGAAGATCTCTGCGGAAGCTTCCAGAAGGAGGTGCACCCGGAGGATGAGTCTGACCCGGCCGTTCAGCCATGCCATTTTCTGCCCTAGGCAAAGAAAATGCAATTCCTAGGGAAGAAAGGATTTTGTTTATTGTCTCTTCTGTTGCATCTGGGGAAGAAGTAAATTCCTCTTTCATGCAGCCAGACACGGGCTCTCTTTCCAAGGGCACCATGAAATTCTCTCTTAGCAGCACATTCAGATGCTTTCCCCAGGGCCTTGGTGACAAGAAAGAAGCAAGGCTGTATCTGGTAAAGCCAGCTGCTAAGCGGCTGAAAATTGGAGCTAGGTGGCTTCCATATTGTTTTAGGAATATAACTATGGTTGTAAAAACATTCTTGTATAAACAGTGTGCCATAGACTTTTGGTAGAGAAAGTGGTTATTGGATACACTCTATTAAAAGAAATACGCTGCCGATATTTTAAATCCTGTTGGTAAGTATGAATCGATGTCAGATCTGCCTCTTTGCGGTACAGATAAGTCCTCTAAAAGACATCAGAACTTTTGGTAACCTCATATATGTTCTACTTCTGCTGTCATGAAAAATGGATTCTATAAGAAAGATGGTTTCATAAACTAAATTTTCTCAGGATTATAAAGATAGAAAGTGTCATAATCTAGTTTGAACACCTATAAAACACATAGTGGGATTTTGCTAATTTGGGGTTTTTTTTAATTACAAGATACATCTATAAAAATACTCATAAAAAACTAAATCTGTATAATTTATGTGCTAACAAGTGATAAAAATATTCTAACAGGATGACAAAATTACGCAAAAAAGGTTTTAGAAGGTGCAAACTATGCAGGACCATTGGATTTTTAACTTCTGCTCTCCTCTGTCACATTCTCTTTCCTGTTGTAAACTCCTTGCTCCTCCTGAAACTCCTGTTGACTCCTATGTTGTCTTTGCAACTAACCCATAAAAACATTGAGCCAAGAAAAGCCTTTGGATTTCTTTCAAAAGCTGGAATTGTAGTCCCTGGAACAGCTTTCACTTTCTCAAGATAGATGTAGATATGCTTTAATTACTCCTAATTTTAAGAATATTTGTTGATAAGATTTCGTATTACCTTTTGCCGTAGTTTCACAACTGGTTTGTGATGCACATATATCTCTACTTTTAATGCATATCAAAGGGAGTCCTGTAAGGCTACACGCTAATATGTTCCTTAAATTTCTTCTCGGAAAGGCTTTTATCTCTGACATTTGTAGCACGTACACTCTGTAAATAAACTGGAGTTTTCACTTCCCTGCTTTGTTATTGAAAGCTATGATTTGGACCTGGAGCCATTCTGTCCTTCTGTAAAAAGACACTTGTTTATGTGTTGTCTAGAATATTGGGGCCTGCTTGCCAGAGGATGTACAGTAGATGTGTCATCTCAGCACAGCATATTTTGTCTGCCCTTGCCCTGTTTTAAACAGTTGGGTTGAGAAATATTATTTTCCCACAGCAGATTTCTGCTAGTAAAAAAGATAACATGACTTGATGTTGCTACTCCCATCCAGTGCAATAAACTTTCTGGTTTCAGATCTGGATTTTCTCCATAAAACAGTTAGCCTCATTTGACATTATGTCTTTCAAGACTAAAACTATTGAACTAAAGACTAAAACTGATTGAAATTTCTGCTTACAAAGTTCATTTGATCCAAATTCTGTAACATGTGGTGTATTGAAAATGCGTAACATCTTACTAGTTACTGGAAGCTAATAACATCTTGGAGGTACTTTGGCTTGGTGGGAACATCGTTTGCTTACTGAGTGACCTACAAAAGGGTGGCGTTTTAGTCCTGCAGGAATATGATCACTATCTACTTCCTGCTTGAGCCTGCTTATGATTTTGGGTCTGTTAAAGAAATGCTGTGACAACACAGACCTTTCCTCTGAAATGACATGGCTACACAATAAGTGAGAGTGCGCTATTTTGGGTGTAATAGTAGTGTTTAATTTGCCCTCTTCTATAAGCCTGACATTCATAACGTATTTAAGGTGAAAATGAAGGTTAGGAATCTTTCCCTGCTCAGCTCAGGACTCATGTGGGCCTCAGTCTGAACCTTTACGGAACCAGCTTCAGCAACCCAGTACACAAATCTCCAGAAAGAGGGCTCTTAGAAAACGGCATACTACCAGCATGGTAACTGCACTGATGCAAATTCTGTATTAGATACCGCATGTTCTTCATGGCACGTAAGAATATGAACTTTGAAAACAACAGTGTATTTTCTGTAAACAGTGGAAAATATATAGAGGGGTTTAAAGTTAAAGATATATTTCATCTACCCCAAGTATTCTTCAGTAGAATTTGCAGACAACTGCAAAACTGTATTTTGCAGTACAAGTCAAAATATTCATGAATCTTCATATCTTTAGAAGTGATGAGCAATATAGCTCATAGGATTCACATAAGAGTCCTGGCAAAAGCGAGAGATTAATTAAAAAAACAGTCTTGCTATAAGTGATTATGACTTACTGAACTGTAAACATTTTGGAATAAAAATTATTTAATTTATATTTGTATTAGTTCTCTCACTTGGCCTCTCACCAGGTCTACTAAGTGCTGCAACCTTATGACTAGAGATGATTATTTAATAAAATCCCTGCGTGATATCACTGTTTTTCACATTTTTTCTACTTTACTGGAAAATGATTTTCACATTAAGGTTTTTGGCTTTCCCTCAGCAGGAGGAAAACACCGTGTAAGATCTTTGTTTTCTCTTTAAAAAAACGTACCTAAACCCAAGAAGTTTTGGTCTCGATTACAAATAACTGTATTTCACTAAAATCAGTCAGGTTCAGTTGACCTGTCATTTGAAACACAGTGCTTTTCATTTTGATGTAATTTTGAAACTGGGTCTTGTGCCATGAATCAGTGTCAAATCAGGAGAAGGCATATTTTAAAGTGACAGGTATAATTTCCAAACACAGCCTCATTGTTCTAAATTAAATAATTATCTGAGGACGTAACCTAGCACTCTTTAATGTGATCTTGCTTGATAAACTCGCTCAAAATGTAAAGTCAACACCTAAGAAAAATCCTTTTCTTAGTGCCTTAAAATGTGTTTCACCTGGAATAGATATTGAGGAACACACTGAAAAACAAAAGAAGACTAATTCTAACATTTCCTCGGAGACACTATGCCTGTAGCATTCCAAAACCAGAAGTGAAGGAAGGTTTGCTTTTCTGTAGTTGAGGGGCAAATAGAAAAGTGAAGGCTTGCTTTTAATGGGTCCGCTTGTGGGCACCTTTTTTTAGCTCCCCATATGAGGAGCCTCTGAGATGATTTGTTCAGATAAGTGATTTTCATGGTACAAAACCAGATAGTATACTCAAATGCATTAATCTTTCTATTTTTACTGCTTGAAAAAGTAAGTTCTGTCTCTGTATATCTATATCAGTTTTCCTGTATTTCTTTTTGAAGCACTGATTACTGTGACAACTCCAGCCATGGCTGCTGTTGTGGTTAGACAGGACACTGGTGGTCCTTAATCAGTTTTGTGGAGCTGGGAGGGATATTCTTTGTGGTGCAGATTTGCTGTCTATTAAAGTATGCTCATAATTTTGCTTGAAGTTAATTCCTAGGATATCAGTTCAAGTTGCTGTTTATTGAGGTTTGAACGCAAAGTGCTCAGCAGATAAAAAAGCCACACAAAAAGAAATAAATTTATCGTTATGGGATTTTTTTCTAAATGGGAACAGGTCTAATTGCATTCAGAGAACCTTGGTGTACCATAAAGTTTCCTCATTTTCACTGTGTAGGGCAATGTATCCTGTCCTACAGGAAGTACAGCTAGGTTAGGAGATTCTTTAATAATTTTAATTGCCTGACTTCTTAAAGTTAACCTGGGAAACATGTAAGCACTATAGAAATAAGCACCTTGTTCCAGGTGATTACTAAAAGGGATGCTGGCAATGTCAATCTACACAGAATTCAGTGTGAATTTCTTAAGTCCCTACCTTATCTACTTTGCTTTCCTAATTTTCATTATGTTTGTGACTGGTCTGAAAAGAAAGTGTTAAGAGCTGAAGTACTGCTTGAAGACAGTGTCCAGTGTTGCTAAGAGACTTGTCTTGTAAATCTAAAGGTGTTGGTCTAGAAAAGAAGAGGCTTATCCTTAGCTAAATGATGTGTGCAACAGAAAGTAGACATAATTAATTTACTGGGATGTGTTAATGTCACAAAAAGAAGTAAATGGTTGGGCTTGTATTTTTTAGTCATAAAAAATAGACTCATATTGCCAGTCTGCAGCAACCAGGATATGTAGAGGAGCGCTTGTGTTTGCATATATAAGATACTCTCCAAAGGGATGACAGAGTTCTAGCCCAATCTTTTCTCTTCACATCCATCCAAAGAAGAGGAATAAAAAAATCTCCCTTTTTTTTCAGTGCCTGAACAAATTAATAGCTTATGTATCTAGATTTTTAGCATAGATTCTTGATGGCATGTAGTACTACACTTCAGTGTGCAACAGTGTTGTGAAAAATGCTATAAAATATTTTGACCTGTAGAAGACTTTACTGATTTAAATCCCTGTTTTTCTGTGGCTTATTAAATAAGAGGGCTTCCATGGGTCTTGTATAACTCCGTGTACAACTGAGAAAAAACATCTCTTTACAGTGGAGTTGTATGACAAGTAACTAGTTTCAGCAGTCATTAATTCTGAGATACTTATGTTGCAGCAAGGAAGTCCCCATGGCAGTGTATCTTCATCAATTACTATCCTACTTACTTCCATCATTATATCCGCATCAGTATAGAGCTTTCGGGTAGGCAGTCTGTGCTATTCAATTTAGCCTGCTTGAAATGGGAGTTAGCTACTGTTGTGAAAAAAAGAACAAACAAAAAAACCAGTTTTCTTGACTGTCAAAACAACAAAATAAAAAAACTCTTGTTGCTCTGTCGACAGCTGAAAGCTGCAGCATCAAAAGAAAGTCCGAATAGGATTATGTCTTTATCATTCTGGTGAACAGAAGCTGATTGTTTCAAGAGCCCAGACTGCTGACAGAAACTTGTGACCATTAGACATAACCTGCCAAAATCTGCTTTTTACTAAAGCAAGATCAGAAGATTCTAGAAAGTAAATAAATTATTTTTGTTAAGTCAGACTAAACAGTACAACCTGTGAAGCTACTTGTTTAAACTGGTTTTCATTTGGGTGTTTTTACAGTAATGCTTATGGTTTCACATAATATAAACTCTAAGTCCCATTGGCTTTCAATGAAATCTGAATTCTTCAATGCCTAGGACAAGGCTGAAAATGGAAGGCAGGTTATGAAATATCTCAGATAGACTTGAAAGTAAGATCACACTAAGTTTAAAAAAAGAAATTCCAGTATGTTTCCCATTGTCAGTGTTGTCTGGGACTGAGGAATAAGATTCTGACACTAGAGTATCAGCCAGTCAGTGTCAAAGTATCTGTAAAGCAATTCAACTATTAGCTGATCCTCGAATCATGGTGAACCTTTTTCTTCATGTAGCACAGGAAGATAAAACACGGTTGTGTTGCTCTCTTTTTTGAATGTGTGTTGGTCTTTTTTTTTTTTTTTAATATTGGAAAGGATTTTGCGTGAATTCAGGTTAATTATAAAAAAGAAAATATTGTATTACCAATGAGCAGGCAACTAGTGTGGTCTGACTTCTTCATGCCTGTTGCTCCAAAGTGGAAAACCTTACAGCCCCTTTTAGGAAGGGGTAGTTAAGATGGTTTTCCAAATCGGCAATAACTGAAATCTTGCTGCATTTTGTTTATTAAACTGCTATTCTTTTTCCATTTGGCTCAGAACCGCAGGTATTCTAAGTCTTTGGAAAGTCTTTTGGAAGTTCTGCTTAATTTGAGAAGCTTTTTCTTGATCAAGCAAGCAGAATCAATATATGAGATGTTTCTAAGATCCTGGAATGTAACTTTAAGAAATTACAACAGCTACAAATCGTGAGCCAAATCCCTGCCTTACACAAAATGGACCAGTGATAAATGAAGGTCTTACTGACCTAATAAAATGCTACAGATTGATATTCCTTTTGTTGAGCAGCCTGTAATTTCATTAATTTTATTGACAGTAATTATAACAAGTTGAATTTATGGTAGTCGTAAAGAAAAGTTAGTCAACCAAATGAAAATGTCAGCATGCTCACTTTGGTATGAGAAGACTGAAGAATTTTTTGGGGGGTGGTGGCTGCTGATCTGTTGTCTTCTTCCTGCAGTTGTGTTTGATGGTATTTTATAAAGGCTAGGGAATAGTGCTTTCAGTGTCCTCCTCAGAGTTCTGTTTGTAAAATTGAAAATAGAATCTTGTAGCCTTGGGACTTTGAACCCCTGGTCTCTTTTCTTTCTCAAAATTGATGAGAGAGTAGCTGATAGGACTGTACAACACACCAAGCTATCTGTTCAGCTGGATTAAAAAGCTGAGCTAAAATTTGAGTGTGGATTTTCAGTTCTTCTTTCCATATGTATTTAAGTGAGCATGTAATGAAATCTTGCATTTTTTTAGCCAGGCAAATTGCTGGTTCATTGATTTGTTGGAGACTTGCCTGTGCTGAGAGTACAAGACCAGGCCTGCTTATATTAAACATGTGCCAAAATATCTGTATATACCTGTGCAAAAACTAGTGCAGGTTGCTACTGTTGGAATACTGTACAAACAAGTAGGGGTAATGTTACTACAAGTACCCTTGCCTAGACAGAACAGCACCTCCTATAAGAAAAATAGTTTTAAGAATAAAACATTTAGAATGCCGTATCTTGAATATAGCAAAAAAAAGAATGATTACCCACTACAGCTACATCATGCAGCTGGTTGTGCTAATGCTCAGTTATAGGATAAGAGACATGAAAATAATGAAAAGTGAGTATGAATAGAATCCTAAATTTGGGGGAACTTAAAAATCACAAATCCTTTTTTCAATTTCCATATTTTTACCTCCAGCACAAAACAAGTCTTTCTTACTAATGAAGTTGGATACATTCAGTCATTTCTTCTGTCATTAAAACTTCCATAGTGTAGCAGATCTGGCTATTTCAATGTAAATGTTGGAGAGACACAATGAGCCTCGAAGCTTACAGCTGAATTTTAGTGTATGAGGTCATTTGCAAGCAAGAGTCCCTTTCCTGGGAAGGCTTTCAGAATTTAATACAATTTAGCATATTCCACTGGTAAAATATTTGTGTTTCAGAAATGCTTTTTAAATGATTGCAGATATGCCTTAAAGATGCATAAGCCATAAATGAAAATCCAAGAGGGAGATCACCCAAAGAGCACTCTTTGTTATGACGGTGAAAGCTGTTATAAATCCAGAGTCCTAGCTTCCAGGGTGTTACTGATTTTGAAGCCTCAGCTGAAATTGCCTGTCCCTGTACTCTTTTTCTGAATGAAAACTCTCCCCAAAGCTCCCTGATCAGCAGCACAGAAGAAGGAGATATTGTTCTTACCTTCCTAGCAGATGAGACCTGGCAGTTGTTGAGCTTGTTTTTCTCTGTCCTATGCTCATAGCTTGGAGGACAGTGCTCCAGAGGAGAATGTGGGCAACACTATGGAGGTTGTACTTCGATGTTTATGAAGAGACTTTTAATTTTTATTTTAGCTTGATGAACAGAAAAAAAACACTTAGTTTAATATCTCATTGCAGTGGCCATTCTCTTCCAGCTTCACCTCTCCGGATACGTATATATTACTGGTTCAGCTGAAATACATCAGCCTTGCACCTTCCTTGGTGCGGTAGTACAAAGGGTTGCAACAGAGGAAGTAGTAATATAAGGCAAGTGTCAATTTAGTAACCATTGTTTTCTAAGCTTAGTATTACCAAATCTTAACAAGACTTTCCTAAAGCAGACTTCTTCCTGGTGGCCTGTCTTCACTGGCTCTGTAGTTTAAGAAAATTAAATGAAGTTAGTAGTACTGATTGTTCTTAAGTAACCAGCTATCTTTAATCAGGAGGTTTAGTGCTACAATGTGGTGCATTTGGAAAGTATGAAGATGTAAACAGGAGACAAAATTGGCTTTGCACATGCATTTAAAAATTTTCTGGGAGTCCTGAGATGGCCATGTTTATTCATATATACAGCTGTTACTCCTAATCAAACACTTATTAGCTGAATTTCAAATGTTGCAGAAGATGGGTATGTCACCAATAAGGTCCATCCTGTACAAGCCTATCCTTTGAACCATAAAAAATATCTTAAGCTGAAAAACTGATTGCTGTAACATATTTCATAAAATCAAACAAAACATTATCCATAGCCAAAACATTAAATGTGCTGTGCATGGTCTCTGTGGGGCATTTGTATCTGAAAACAGCTTTTCTAGGAGTGAAATGCAGTAAGCTGTGACCTGTTCATGTACAGTGTGAAATGAGTTCTAATTCATATGCATCTGCAACCTATTTGTTTTTTGTTGCCTAATGAGTTACCCCCAGTGCAACTGAAAACAGGCTTAAAGGATGGTATGCAGTCTGTAAGTGGCAAGTTAACTAATGCATATAACTCTAAATGTGAATGTTGTGAAAAGAGAAATAGTCACCCCTGGGATCTTGTGCATTTAGTGTGCGAGAAGAGTAAATTGGCACTGCCACATTGTAGGTACTGTTTAGAGCAATAGAAAACATGGACTAGTGCCTTTCAAAATATTTCAGTTAATCCTGCATTACTTTATTTCCTTATATTGTAATGCTGCAATGTCTATGAGCAAGTACGTGAGTCAGCCTCCCCCTTGCCCAATTTCATTGTGCAGATAAGGTATTTGAAGGTTGGTTAGTATTCAGTAGAAAGCAAGGGCATGTAGTATGGCTCCTATAGCTAGATACGTAAAGGATATAAAAATATATAGTGCACATAGAACAAAATCATTATGCGTAACAAATATGATATTGTTTGTTTTTATTTACACTAAGCAAGGATATGGCCTGTATACAGGGTTGTCTTGAATCATAGGAAGAATGTTGAAAATCAGAAAATATGCATCCTCTAAGTGATTATTCTTGACTTCAAACATGTAAATATTTTTCCCTCACCTAAAGTGTCATTCAAATTTGTATTCTTGCCATTCTGCTTCATTTAAAAAGAAAGTTTATTTCCTTTATTTCCCTTAGCTTGTTATGCTTTTGTGCTATTCTTTTGATTTTTATCAGACAGGATATTTTTCCACTAAAAAATATTATCCTTCCCAAATGTGATAGGGGTGAATTTTTTTTTTATATATATACTTTTACAAATTTAGCTTGTCCTCTGTGTTAGTGAATCAGCACAAATGCATCTCTTAGGGTTTCTTTTTCCAGGTGCATGCTTCCTGGGAAGCATAGTCACCCTGCGAGCCCCGTCCCATGCTCTGGAATTCAGAATTCACCTGTTCCTAGAGCAGCAGCATCTTCTCTGGGACTGCTCAGTTCCAGATACCTGTCACAGGGACCCAAACCTGACAAAGTGCAATGCAGAACTGTATGCTTTTCCTCTCTGCCACCATACTACAAACCACCTCTTTTACAGTTTTGTCCCCTCATCTCCTTTCTTAGGTGAGGTCAAAGCAGGGGAAAGGCAGTTTCATGGTCTGAGACTCCAGGATGGCTTTTGTTGCTGTTCAGTTATCTCAAGGCTTTGCCCCTTCTTAAGTATCTTTGATCTTGTGCTGCTGTAAGATTTCCAGTATTTTGTTTTTATTTCTGAGGAATAAGATGTTGAATTTTCAAAAACATCTGCATTCTCAATATGGGCTGCAATATTAAGAGAAAAATTTACCCTTCATGTGACATCTTTGAGTGGGCAGAGAACCTGTAATTTACTTTTCCTGCTGGAACTTTCTCCTGGAATTTCATTCTTGGATCACATCACAGTGATCACATGGGAACTGATCACACTTTGCACTTTCTGAGGACCAGCCCAGGTGCCCATACCTCCCACTTTAAGGTCTTCTTACTGTTACCATACTTAAATAGTTTGGATGAAATTTCTCCTCCGAGTTTCTGTTTCGGGGGATGGTGTGTGTGTGTGTGTGGTTTTTTTTTTATTTTAATCGGAATATAATGAATCTTCTGAAGATGAAATTTGGAAAAACACATTCTTTAGTCATGTTGTACTGTTTTGGTGTTTAATACTAAATGGCAATAATCTAGCAGCTGTATTATTAGGCACGGGGATTTGAAATTTCAGTTGTTTGGATGGAGGTGGAGAATTACCATGGCTCTATACCTCGCCTATGAGAAAAAAAAATAGGAATTTTATATGCTTATAGTTTTCACTGAATTTGAAGTTGACATGTAGTCAGAGTCTCTGCCACTACTGAGTGTGCCACCATGTACAGTAGCAGAAGTGAAGGAAGACCTGTTCTGCAACTACTCTTGAGTTACATAAGTTGGACAGACAGTTCTCATATTTTTCTTCTCCTTTTGGCACCCTGGAGAAAGGAAGGCAACTTAAAATGCAAATAGTTACATAAAAAAGAGATGGCATAGGATGAAGGAGACCCTAATGTTGAGGGGAGGAGACAGGAGAGTTATAAGAAGAGGAAAAGAATAAGAATTATATGAAATTATCTAGGAGTAGAAAGGGAATTCATAGGAATTGTATACTGTGTAAGTGAAAAGTCTACAGAGTAATCAGAAAAGTCTACAGTTGCTATAGCATACCGCTCTAAGGAGCCTGGAAATAAATCCAGTGCTGTCAAGGTTCTGCATTCTGCCCACATATGGAAGGTCAATCATTTTTCCATTCATCCTGCTCTCCTTGCGCTCATCATAACAGTCCACAAGAGGGCTTAATAGCTTGGTCTTGCTGCTGGTGTTGCTGAACCTACTAGCGGGCAGATGTGGAAGAGGCACTAGCACCAGAGAAAAAGATGGGGCAGAGATGACTGTGAAAGTGGGGATAGGTGAGGAGGCAGCAGAAAGACTGGGGGGTTGGAGGAACAGAGAAGAGTCCTGACAAGAGGAGACAACCCAGGGAAACGTGGGACCATGTAAAAGAATATACAGTTTTGATACTGATGTTCAGCTACAATCAGTTTTAGAAATATTAAAAAAAAAATTATAAATTGCCTCTTGTTTGTAATCACAAGACATCTTGAAGCTTTAGCTCCCTAGTTTTGCTCTGATCCCATTCTGTCATGTGCTCTATGGGGTCTGTTGTTCCTGATGAAATGCCACATGATCTTTGTTTCTTGTACATCTGAATATTGATTTCTGCTCTGTAGCATGTTACTTCCTGACAGTCTTGAAGCTACCAACCACCGCAAGACACTGGTCTCAAAATTCCTTGTCAACCACTTTGGTCTAAAATTATCACTCAAGCTGTCACACCTGAACCCTGTAACGCTCTAACTGAGAGTTGTATAAGTGAAAGGCCAGAGATGAAAGAATTCCAATTACTTTTTATGCTAATCCTTCCTGAGCTCATGATAAACATTTATTTTCACACCTGTTCTCTTACTTGACTATGGCTTCTTTTTATTAAAGAGCCTTCCTTCTTTCACCATTCCAGCCCTCATCTTTTGGAAAACAACATATTTTGCTGAGGATTTTTTGCTTTCTTTCTGCAGGTTTTGTCAAGCTGCTTTTAATAAATTCTGTAGAATACAATAGAATAGAATCTGGCTCTTGCATTCTTTTGGATTCTATACAAATACAGTCTGGATCGTCAGCAGGGCTGTACAATGCATTGCAATAATGGCTTTTTGGAGTTGCTCCAGTAGAGATCCAAAATTTGCCAAAAACTGCAAGTGTTTCACTAAAGTTTCACAAACCTGGGTTGTCTTTGCACTTAATCTGGGCTACGCTTTGTCAAACCGTGAAAATCTTCATTTTACCCAAATGAAACAGAGTGATCAAGGAAAAGGATAATATTTTCTGACCTCCCTCTGATAGCTGAGTTACCTTTAACTTTTATTTCATATCAAGACAAATAGTTTTAAAACATTGATATTAAGATATTTAGCAATGTGGATCCTTGGTGAAAAGTAGTATATGAACAGATCAATATGAAACTGCAGCCCAAAGTGTTTTCTGCAGGAGGTTGCAGAAACACAGGCAATAAATAATGGTAATACATTAAGTCTTAGTTAAGGAATTTGCAAGACTTCTGTTTAATTCTTTTTGATCTCAGATTAATTAGATAGGTTCTTCACTCTACAAAGCCCATACTTTAAGTTAAGTTCTTTTACAGAGTTATTTCCCTTCAGCAAAGTATTTCTTACTATTTGAGTCATGTACAATTTACTGAAATACAAGTTATTCTGCATTTGTTCAGAGTGGAAGGTAGAACTGTAAGGCAGATCAGGAGCCTGAACTCAGTCAGAGAAAACATTGCCACTATTTTTTAAACTGGATTCTTCCTGGACAGAAAAATAGGTCCATGTGCTAAAATACTGTATTCAGGCGTTTCATTAAATTTGACTGCATTTTAATCTGTTCAGTGCCTAAGCTTATAGTGCCCTTTGCTGCCTAATCCCTCCAACTCCTAGCACTAATAGTAGCATGTGTGCAACCCTCATGTTTGCCTTTGGATTGCGGGCTGAATTTTAGAGTTGACACATGTTTTTGAGATCAACAATTACATAGCTATATCTCGTCTTCCATCATGTAGTTTCTCTCGTGTCTGCATAAAGTGGTAAAAGGGATCAGGAAGAAACACAGAGAGAAGGACCAGCGAGGTAACTTTAGGACCACAAGACTACATTACGGGCAGCCACAGCTGTAGTCTCTGCTTTCACAATGCAGATCGAAGTGTGATAAAGTGTGTAGGTCACGGTCATGAGTACCTGAGTGCTGACTGTTGCATGAAAGTTGATGTTCTCCAGTAGCCGACACTGTTTGTTTTTCACTGTTGACACAGAGATGAGATGATGTGTCTTGTTACCAGCTCTACACGGAAAGTGCCACTACGTTACTCTATGAATGCCAATATTTACTGGATCTTTGGACAATTAGTAGGATCAGTCCAAAGGAGACAATCAGAGAAGTGCATACAGCAGGGTTACTACAGGGTCATGTCTAGGCTGCTACCAGGTTTTCTGTATTGTCACTGCATAGAAACAATAGGTTTGACAAGGAAGAGGTTAACCCTTTGGGACTTCATCTCCACTACAACTTTTAGAGCAATCAAGAGAAACTTGTGTATTAGTTTCTTTTTCTCAACAGTTCAAAAGTAAGCAAAGTCTTTTTAGTATTAATTGAGCAATCAAGTCCAAAAACGAGACTTTTAAGATGTGTCTAGCTGACATCCAGAATTACCTATCACTCTTGTTTTTATGTTGATACATCACTCTTTAAGTATTTTGAATATGTTGATACATGCAACAAAACAATTCATTTAAAATTTTACCTCTTTTATAATGAGTTATTTTTTGATGCCTGTATTGGTCTGGCTGAGAAACATAGAATCATAGGTTGGAAAAGACCTCTAAGATCATCAAGTCTAACAGTCAACCCAATGCCACCATGTCTATTAAAAAATGTGAGATATTTTCATTGCTATTATATTCTCCAAGAATATATCTAAACTGTTTTAATCAAATGAAGCTTTAGATAAGTTGCTGTTTTGTTTTCCTTTGAAGCCTTTTCTTCTCAATATAGTATGACTTAAAAAATATGATGTGCTACTAAAGCATTCTTCTCACTTTCGTGATTACAGAACAGCTTGCAAATGCAAATCCTAGAGGTTCAAAATTCAAAAGACAAATAAAAATACTCTTAAACAGTAAGTTTAAAGTTAGTATCTTTGTTTATTTTTGAGATCTGTCTCAAAATGTGAACTGTTATTAAACTCAGCCATAAAGGTTTTAATTTGGGGACTTTCGCTACTTGACAGTATATGGATTACACCTCTCATGGACAAAGTCTTACTCCACACAGCCCTTCTGTAGACTGAGGTTACGTGTAGTGCCTTAAATACAAGACCATCTTTGCATACGCTGTTTAGGAACTGAAGGCTTGCTGCTGTGGTGATTTTACTTGATAAACACATAAAAATAATGTTGCAAAAATAAAGTGAACTTCAGTTACGTTGCTAGCCAGAATTATTGCTGTAACAAATATTACTGCTATACAATTGAATTGGTATTATTTAATAGTAATAGGTTCTGTAAAATATTTTTATAAAATGAGTACAGGAAGGTATTTCACCAATTGAAATATATGTTATTTTATGATAAAATTAAATTATGAAGCACTCCATACTGTTTGAGATTTTATTTACTGCTAAGTAATATAAGAACAGGAATAGATTTCTTTAATGCTGATATAAATTTCTATTCCTAGTCTTGCACTAATTTCTGTCAATTTTAATAAATATCTGATATTTTTGAAAAGGTGAATATTGGTATTCTCACTAACTAGCTGCACCTACTGTTGTTCCATTTGCTGCGTTTTCAACAAAATGCTTAAGGAGATCCTTAAATCCATCATGATGAACATTCATTTATAGGTGTAGATGTATGTTTGGAAGACGTACAGGGGGTCCTTTTGGGGAAGCGGCCTGGACAGTAAAATGTTGCTTCTATGGAACCTGTGTTCCACAGAAGCAATATTTTGATGCTGGCTGTGCGATATTCTATTTTATTTGCTGGTTGGTGGCATTTTTCACATAGATTTTGTAAACAGAAAGTTTTTATTCAACTTTCAATATCTTTGATTTACCATTACTGAAACACATAATTTAAAAATACACTCAGCACAATACTTGCACTGGGACTTGCATGTTTTTTTCAGAGAACCCAACACCATCAGAGCAAATGGTGGGTGGGAACACACTGATGCCACATCCTTGAACTCCTTTGTGTGTCAAGAACAATGTCTCTTTTAAACAGCACATATATCTTAAATAAACCTGGTAGAATTAAAGGGGATAAAAATTAAAAAGACTGGAGAACTTGCCTGTTGAAATTAAGCTTTTACTCTGTTTGATGGGTGGTGTAATAGATAGTAATTTGCTACTGTTTAAAAAGTGAGAGGAATGTAAAGTGCATTTTGGGGTAGCAAAGTATGACTTTTCCCAGTAATCCTGTCATCAGCTCATTTATTGCTTGTGACTTTAAATAGTTCCCTGAGAGCCCAGTGTGAATACCACTATCAGAGTGAAGTGGAAAAAAAAAAAAAAAGAGGGGACTCGTAAAGAAGAAGTCATAAAGTCTGGAGCTCTCGCCAGATTTCCTTTGCGAGGTGAGGTGTGGCCCGGGCCAAGCGCGGAGCTGCCGGAGGGCCAGCCACCCTCCCCGCAGAGCCCAGGGCCCGGCCTGGCTGGGGGCCAGGCAGCCAGACGCCAGGCTCTGGGCTCCCAGCGCTGGGAGAGGCCGCTCAGCCTCCTCATACAATGGTATTATCTCAGGCCAACCACTGCCGCAGAAAGTCTCGATGCTTCCTGTCCTTAGAGCAGCAGCACAAACTGTCCGCTTTCCAACCGCTTGCTGACACACTCACCAGCATTTGGTCGCCAGACTAGCTATATAAATGTCTAAAGCTACTTCTTTCCTGAGATTTACAGACCCTGCATGCAGTCATGTATTTTTAGTGTGTTCTGTCATGATTGACAAAATCATGAGTCACACAGGGAAAGAGAATAAACTTCTATTTCAGATTCTGTAACACCAGCAGAGTCTTCTAGTAAAAAGAATATAAATTCTTTAATAACCTCACTTCTTTACAATAAATGTCAATTTTAATTATGTCTAAAGGGATCAGGATATTTAAAACCAATTCTTCTGTTCTTTGGCTTCATTTGATTTTAGTAAGTATCTGAGAAGTTACGAAGAATCATTTAACATGAATGATTCTGGGTAGGAAAGGTAGGAAACTTACTAGAAAAGAACTTATATTTTACACAAATACTTTCAAAAAAAAAACAGAACAAATCTGATATTGTCTGTCATGCATGTTTCTAGTTCCATTTTGTCTCTTGCTCTTGAGGCCTGTTATGAGCCCGTTGGTGATAAGGAATGATACGATCTCAATTTCTGTAAAATATTAATGAAATATAAACAACTGACTTACAAATATTCAATAAGAATTACCATTAATTTTAGTGTAGAAAATGCAATAGCTGTTTGGTATAGATGTATTTTAAAGACTCAGTTGATTTAGAAAATCTAATTTATGATTGAGACACCTATACAGATATGCATGTATTGTGGTGTGATGGCTGAATTTGCAGCTTCATTTGAACTATATGTGTGTCTGGTAGAGTATCTTCCTGGTGAAATAGGATCTATCAATAGTAACTAAAATGCTTAACTTTTTACTTTGATTTCTATGCAGTAACCAAATCTCATTGCAGGAAGAAAGAAATATCTTTCATGCTTACTAGTGCTTAGTCTTAAATATAGTGAAGATCCTGTGGTGTTTTTATCAGAGTTAATTCAAAGTGATCTACCACGCATTCCTTGCTCATCACTTTTATGAATGGTTTTTTTACTGATTTCTCTACTAGTCACATAGTATTTTATAAAATTGCAGAAATTTTTTAGCTTTTAAATGGTAATTTTCCTTTCATTTTCTGCAGTCCTGGTGGTTGAATGGCTTAGAATGAATAAAGCACAGAAAAGTAGTTTCTTAGCTGGATACATCGTAGTTCTGCAATTGCCTTGTTATGGAAATTAAGACCCTAACTTAATAGCAGGTATCTTCACATGTATTGCTGGTTTACCTAAAACTCATTTCTGCAGTTGGATCTGTACCTGTGATCCTCCAATTTTGACAAATCTAGCTGTACTTTTAGAATAATGTGCATGCCAGTAGGGTCAGATCATTCAGCTTGCTTTAAGTTAATTTTACTAACAAAAGGGGAAAAAACTCCACCATCATTTTCACACAAGTGGAAGAGTAGTTTCTGCATATTGGATATAAACAAATGTTTTCAGCAAAGAATTTATCCATACAAAAATTCCATGTACTTCTATTTGTTTTCTGGAAATAAAATTTGAAAGTTGACTGGAAACCATTGATAAAGTCACATCCATGGCTGCTTCCAGCTCACCAGATAACACACATTTGTATGGCTCTTTTGCTAGTTACAGTCTTTAAAAACTGTGTAATATAAAGGATCCTCAGACTGCAGTATTAATGTCACTTTGAAGTGCAGAAGTAGTTCACGAACACAAGAGCTCTTACTTTTCTATTTCTGTACTTGTACTTCAAACATGTAAGTGATGGTAGTTAGTTTAATGACTGTATGTCTATCTGTCTGAAAAGATCATCTCAGGAATGGATGGATATCTATCAGGTTCATAGATTTATAGGTTTCCTGTCATAGTAGGGACCTCTGAAGTTGGTCTGTTGGCCAGCTTCACGCAGACGTGTCTGTAATTCTCACATGTGCAAGACTGGTGATAGTGAAATAGCTTAGCTCTTTGCTGAAGAATGCTAACTGCCAAGTCGGCTCAGAAGAGTGAGCAACTATGGCTATCACTTTCTAAGTTCACTGTCTAGATGAAAGACAGAGCTTATGTCATAGGAAGCCACGAGGGTTTCTCAGGAGACAAGGTAGACCCATAGTTTCTGACATCAGTAAAGCAGTTTGGCATCATTTTGGTTTGATACTTTTTTTCAGTCTGAAGACTTACAATGTGTTTTTTCTTAAATACAAAAAATAAAGAGAGCTTTTTCACTACCCTATGAAATTCTTCCCTTCTTGAAATTCTGTCAGGGTACTCAGCAGAGTTACTTATGCATAAGCCCAAACTGTCGTTCTCTAGATCTTTCTTGTCTTACTGCTTGATCATATGCATGACATTCTGTAAGAATAAGTACATATATGACTGACATCCTGATTAGGTTGTATGTCAAAATCAAAACGGTATTTACAATGTCTATAGAGGAATACTTGTGTAGCTTAAAAAGGAACTGGTACTTATCATCTGAATAATTAATCTACCTTGATCAGATTTCAGAAACAAGAATTAATTTAATTAAGGGGAACAAGTTTCCTTTTGTTCCTTCTGTAAAGTCCATTTTAATATATGAATTGTATTTGTGACTACCTCCCTTACTTCTGCCTACATAGGCCTTTAGTTCTTTCTGAAGATGGTGTGTTTGTTCATTTAAATGTGCTGAAGCTTGTTTTTGTGTTGTCAGTTTGGGAACTGGTAACACAGGATTTAGCCACTGCTTACTTGGAAGCTTAGTTAGACTTAGCAGCTGATGCTGAACTTTGTATTATTGGCCTGTATTGGTGTCTGGCTTAGGCCGTTTTAAACTGGCTCTTGTCTATCAACTCAAGTCAGAGTTATGTTTTGGATTGTAGTGCAGAGGTATGTTGTGACTGACTTTATCCCTGTACAATATTTACATACACTATTTTCTAAATATCAGTGCATTTTTAGTTATTGGTTTAAATATTTAGATAGAAATAAAGGGGAATCAGACCCATTAGAAATGATGGGTCCATATGATCTGCTAGAGCTGATCTGAGGCCTTTCAGCAGTGCACACAAATTCAGTTTTTGCAGCACTGGATAAACAGACTTGGGGGAAAATGGAAGCGAGAGAAAAGGATTAGGAGGCATCAGTGAAGACTTTGAAGCTCTGGACTGGGAAAATGAGAGTTTCAGATGGGAAGGGTAAGGGATCAGCTGATATTTCAGAGAATGAGGATTAAGCAGTGAGTAAGTGGGTTTCAGAGGGTCATGGAAGCTGTGAGGAGACTGCAGACAGGTATATTACTCTCCTGGTCTCATTCTGCTGAGATAAAGGATCTTTACGTTTTCTAGCACTTTCCAACCTTTGCTTCCCGTCTTGTATTGGCCCTGACTTCCTAGGCTGCTGGGAAGGAAGGAAGAAAATTGATTCCTACTGTGAGGAAAAGGGAGATTTGATGACACCAGGGGCAGAAGGATGGGAGAGATGGAAGCATGGACTGCAGACGCCTATAAAGCCTGTTTTCTGTCTTGCTTACAGCAGTAGACAGCAAAAGAAACCAGTAGGTGTTTGATTCTGGAAACCGTCTCTTTTGGAACAAGTGACATACCGCAACCCTGCTGCATAGGCAGCATGAAGTTATCCCTGATTAAGACAGTGGCCTCTGCTGTAGCTGAATTTGCAAGTACCACATTTTAACCTTCAATACATTGAGGTCACAGCATTCTGAAATGAGGATTTCTTTTACTCATACAGGTCCATGTTCATTGTGGTTCCCAGCGGCTGTACTAATATTTTTGAATTATTACTTGTACCTACGTAACACACACTTTAATAACTGTTATAAAAGTGATCAGATTGTGTATCCCAGACTTGTGTTGCCCTTGGTAAAACTGCATACAGCATTGTGCTGTATGTTTTCATTAAGACTTCCAGAGATGTGTTGAAATAATTTCTCATTAGGATTGTAACTTCTGGTTTTAAAGGAAAAACATGCATTAAGCTACTTAAGTTAGAGATCCTCCCTTGGAATAGGATGTTTTTCCAAGGGGGGAATAATAATTTCTACCGCATTGATGTGATTGTCAAAATCTTTATAGAGCTGACTATTACTCACCTCTAAAGTAAAATCAGGAAGGGAAGTAGTCAGACATAACAATTTTCAGTCAGTTAAGAGTTCAAAGATTTTAAGAGGAAATTCCAGGAATGATTTTTTGAAGTTTTGGGTTAGGGTTGTGCAGGTTTTTTTAGTACAATAATAAAACAAATAATGGTTGTGCAGTTCTTGGGAGATCTTCTATTTACTGTCAATTTAGGCTGGTGATTTCAATTTTGACAATTACTAGTGAGGCCTGCTGCTTTGGTGTTACCTCCCATGCCCAGGTCAAGGACAAGTGCAAAAGACAGTCTTCGTGTCGCTGATGAAGTCACTTTCAGATGGTTCCTGAAGCTTAACCAGTGTCTGTATCGCTAAGTTGTTATTATGAACACATCACTATATATTAAGATAAGAAAGAGTGAGGGAGTAAAAGGAAGAGGAAATGACTGAGACCTCATATTTATGAAAAGGCTCCAATGAAACAATTCTCTATGTATGACAACGGAGTACTTGAAACTACTTTAAAATTCCTACTCCAAAATTATCTCTAGTGAAAATGTGAAGTAAATTGTGTCACACTATATGTGAATTTAACCACTAGATTTAAACAAACCCATTCCATACTTCCACCCTTTCCTCTTAAACGTCCCTCCTTAAAATACACTTCTTGCAAAAGACTCATAATGTCTGATTGCCATGAAGAGATTTGCCAGTTTAATAGCTGACCACCTAAATGCAGCACATGGCAAGTTTAAAAATAAACAAACCCAGCACTTAGACATTGATTTTAATATTTGGTCATTTCTGGTCAACTTTCCAGTAAACATATGTTGATTTTATGCCTTTCTTCTTTGCCTGTGCGTGTAAATATAATGTGTATTGCAAAATTATTCATAGATGAACACTTGGATGATATGTTTTGGGGGTCAACAGTCTTATTTTCATACCGTACAGCTTTATGAAACACTAAATTGAAATGAATACTAAATGCAATTATTTGAAAGATTGGTAAAAATCTGTTCAAAAACTATAAAAAAACTTTAAGTACAAATAAGGGTATTTTTCTCACAAGTTCTGGAATTTTTATTTGTTCATTAAAGCCTCAGAAGTTTTTGCATAACCTCCCAGATGGGAGTGAAGGAACAGTTTGAAATCTTAGGCATCTCAAGAGTGTCGGCCAAATGTGATACATTTGGGTACAGCTGTCCTGTGCCCGTGCAAAAGGCAGAACTGAGGTGCTTTAGTGAAGGAACAGAGAACAGTTTTATCTCTCTAATGTTGTCCAGATAGCCTTAAAGCGAGGGTAGATGAGTTAGATGCATGGGGTTATACTGCTGAAATACAACATGCTGGGAACTATTCACCTTAAGGGTAGACATATAATTTAGGATATTTAGGGATCTGGGAGAAGTTGTGGAGGCCCCGTCCCTGGAAACATTCAAGGCCAGGTTGGATGGGGCTCTGATCAACCTGATGTAGTTGAAAATGTCCATGGTCCCTGCAGGGTGGGGTTGGACTAGATGGCCTTTAAAGGTCCCTTCCAACCCAAACCACACTCTATGATCTTGTGATATACATGGACTTCCTACAATTTCCTAAATATGACTCCAGGCTGTTAGATTCATGGACTAGATGTTTGACAAATGTTATTTAGCCAGGTACTAAATGAAAATTGATCTCTTTTACTCTGATTGTATTCTGTCATTTTAAAAACAGCTTTCCAATTGTAGTTGTTAAGCATAGATTTTGAATTATTAAATCTAGATTTTGTCTGTCTAGGTCAAGAAACTTGTAGAAGCTCAAGCTACTAGCTGCTGTGATTGCCACTTGATATAGTTGTCTACATATTGCAGTTATTGTAGCGACTGCCATTTTTAAAGGTGGTATTTTAGATACTGTTTGTTTTATGAATGAAAACAGGTAATAAACAATTGCAGAAAGTCAAAAGATAACTCAAAACATGACTGCATATTTGTATAGAAAAATATGTATTTGGGACTATGAGGTGCAAGGATTAATACCTCAGTCAGAGATGGAAAAGCTCTATGTGATATAGATTACAAATTTATGTTTTTGTTGGATGAGGAACATAGAATTTTGGTCCAAATTAATACAGAAGTAAGCTAGATAATGCAATTACACTGGGTATGCTCTTCATATCTCCTGTCTCCCAGATATTTTCAGATCTTGAAATAGAGAACAAATGAGTGAGGAAGGGAAGGGAGTTCAGAGCTGAGGCTTCTCAGCCTCTCTTTTATATACTGAACAGAGCATCTTAAATTTTTTATTCCATTTCAGTGGAAAAATACCTAAAAAGGGGGATCTGTGTTGTATCAGAGAGACATTTCATCCTTCTAGACGTTACCACTTTCCACCTTTGTAAAATTTGTCAGATCTTGTACACCTTTAGTTGAGTATTTTAGCCATTATAAGATGGCATTTTTTAATCAGTATCAATAAGTGTTTTGCTTATGTAGTGGTTTTAATGTAAGTAAATTACAAATGTTTACATTAAAATTCAGTCTGTAAGGTACCGTCAGAGTTTTAAAAGAACAAAGCCTTATAAGCATGCTCAACTGCCACTTTAAATTAGTAACACTATTTGCATGTTTAACCAAATAGATAGATACATTTTCAGGTTTGTTGTGTAGGCTTTGAACGAAATCCAAAAGCTTGTGTTTGGATAATACCTATTATGTAAATGGTGTCATAGATTTTTTAAAATCAAGAAAAGAATCAGAAGTTCAGAAGGAGTGTAAACCAGAACAATCTGGTAGAACTAAACTATTAATCTCTTTTAAAGATCTAGATGGAAAAATAACATTTACATAATAATGGGCAAAGTCTCTTATTTCATGCATAGTATTATGGACACTTGAAATCTGGAGGGAGAACAACATTTTAATAGAGATTTTGCTATTAATAGTAAGTTTATCTCTTGTTACATTTCAGCTTTAAATAAGAATGTAGTAATAGGAAGCAATGAAAAATCTAACCAACCTCTTTGAAGAGCTGATGGAATTGAGGTAATGAGGAGGCTCAGACACATAAGAGAATTCAGCACAAGAACGAGACAGAGATGGACAAACGCCAAGATAAAGAAACCACTAACATTATACAGAGATAATATATCTTTTTTTTTTTTTCACAGACCCACACTTATTCACCTTGGGATACTCCCAATTATTTTTAGGGATCTTACTCATTTCCTAGATGACAGATTAGAGACGTTACATTGTCAAGTCCTTGTGATTAGTGAAGGAAAGTTATGGAAAACCCCTGCGTCCTCCGGCTTTCTTCATTCTCCTAGAATATAACCGTGATGTCTCCAGTCTGAGGACAAGAATTATCCAGCATTTGGAATCAAATTAAATAGGTTTCTCCATGTGAGGAGTCATAGTTAAAGCATTAAATATCTTCTATTAAAAAATAATTTGGAAAATGTCATGCAGATACATCTGCCACTCTTAGTAAGCAAGGTGATTGCACGTTTCAACTTTCAGCTTTAAAGCAGAAATTGTAATTGTTGACCTCAAGCAAAATAATGTCATCACTAACAATATGCTACTGTAACAGCACCTTTATCTTTGATGTTGTTGTCTACAGATAGATTAAAATATACAGTTTCACTTTGCAATCACATTACATTTTCTGCACTTCAATTTCTTTGCTGGAGCTAAATGAAGTTTAACAAAATAGTTGAAATCTCTTTGTTTGTGTTTGGAAAGTAGATTTCTGCAAAAAAATTGATAAGAATCCAAAAGTGAAGTATCTTATTTTATTGAATAGGTATTCAGTTAGACACATTGATTTTGGAAGGACAGTAGTGCTAATTAAGGAACATCTGCTGAAAACATCAGTACATCCTCAAAACAAAATCTCAGTCTGAATACAAACTTCACGGTACAGATTTTTTATATGGAAACTCTGATACCTGCAGCATTGACCTGTCTGGCTTATTTTCAGTAGCATTCATCCATCAACTCATTCAGCTTTTCAGAAGGATTTTTCTCAGTATCTCCAAGCACCTTCAGCACACCTATCATGCATAGGACAGTGCTAGGTATTTTACAGAAACTTACAGAGCTGGCAGCCTCAGTCATTTTAGATGTGACAAAAGCAAGCAGTAAACAAAAGATGTTACAGGGAAGTAAAGACAGAGGATGTAGTAACGTGGTAATATAAGATAATAAGTAATATAGTAGTACAAGTAATGAAGTAATATAGTAATAGTGTAGTAATGTAGTAATATAAGTAGTATAGTAATATAAGTACTGTAGTACTATAAGATGTAGTAAGGCAGGAAAGCTTTATCTTGGCACTGAAGTAATCAAAATGCAAATCAAAATTCATATTTGCATTAAGATAAACTTATTTTTGAATTAAAAAGCATATTAAGATTTAGATTAAGTCACAATGAATCTGTTTTTTTAAATAGAAATCCTCATTTTGACTTGTTAATTGATTACTCTCCTTTATGCAAAATGGGAGTTTAAAAAAAAAATCAAAAAGCAGCTTGACAAATGGAAGTTATATGTGTTCTTTGTGAAACAGCAGTCTACTAGGGTGGTGAGGAAGAGAAACATGTAATACAAGCAGGGAAAAGTAGCTACTTCTACTTCACCTTCCCAGTAGCTTGCTGTAATTTATCACATGAAGCAGATCTTGCAGGACCTTTCTGCTCAGAAGTCACATTGCCATTTTGAGGGTTATTTTCAATTCCTGGTGGAATTTCTTGTAAAGGCTCTTCCCCAAGGAAGACTTTGGTTCTCCCCTGTGAATGAAACAGACCTTTACCCACTCACTACGCACAACAACAACAAAAAATTTACCTGCATCAGAAATGGTGCAGATAAAAGATATTGAGATTCTATTCTTTTTAAGTTTATAGATGGTCTTTCTTTCCTATGACACAGTGAAAACTGACAAATTAATTTGTATATTTCTGTTCCATATTCCTGTCAAGGTATTGCATGCTATCAAAATGCTGCAGGCACTTCAGGGGAATGAGGGTTTTTTGTTTATTGAGACATAGTTTTTCTTGGTTTTGTGAAAACTCACTTTTACAGCAAGTGGATTTTAGACTAGGCTTGTGGACTCTTCCAGGTTAAGAAAAATACGGTTCCTAAAAGTATTATTTTTCCCTTTTATGGATGAGCACCAGGCTTTAAGACATGAGTGTAAATAGAGTTTCCTGTTCCAGGGAAGTTTGGCTACTGCAGGAGCCCAAAGGTCCTTTGGGAAAAGCTTGATAGGAACTATGAGTTGTATGTGACCTGAGGCTCCAGGAACCAAAGAGCCAGAACTGAGGGAAACACATTTCACAGCCCTTTTGTGCAATCTGAGGTCCCATAAGCACTTCTGGGAAAGTAAACCCTTCATCATACACATAGTATTTATTGCTAAAGGAGAAGTCATGCTAATGGCTTTCAGAAATCATTCTGTTATCTGTAGATCTGTGACTTCTTTCCTTGAAGCTTGCTGTAACTTCAAAAAAATCTGCAGGTTTGCAGAAATGCTGAGCAGGAATAGGAATGCAAAACACGTCTCCGTGGCTGGTAGGCATTGTGCAGGATCCAGTCCAAAATGCAGTTTTGCATTCAACATATTTAGGAATTTTCTGAATTATGTATACTTGAATTACCACATGAATTCTGTTCGTCTAGCAATGTTAATTTATCAGAACTGTGTGTTTGTTTATTTATTCAGAACTCAGTGTTGATTCTTTTCTCCTCCTTTGCTCACCCTCTCCTGTTTGCAGCTGGGCAAAATTTGTGCATGGGAAGAAGGAAGGAGAGAAGCAAGCTGGGTGGATGAGACGACTAAGTGTGATGCAGAGCAGCCACCACACATTTATGTTAATGGGGTTGCTTGACTGAATATCACTTGACTGCATCTTTTTCTTCATCTGACCAAGTTTTAATTGGATCTCTGCCACACATTTTCCAATGTGACATGAAATGAACCATCTAACGTCTAACTCTATTCTATATCATTTTAAAAGGAGTAAAAATACTTTGTGGTTGGGGGTTTTTTATTGGATATGTTTTGGAAGGCATTACGCCCTGTTTCTGAAAGTACTGCTTTAATGCAAATAATTGAAGAGCAACACTAAATTATTTATTTAATGTTTCGATTGGCTTTCATATTTCCTTTTGCTTTTCACTTAGCATTATCAAAAATAACCACTTAAAAATAAATTAACATTGTTGAAAAACACAAAGGAATTCTATTTTGAAAAATTGAAGCAGATAAACTACATTAGCTGTAGAAACTGGAATGAAATAATGCATTCCTCTTTTTCTTCATAACTATTCTTTCTTTGTGTTGTAATAAGTTGTCCCTTGGAAGTCTGGAGAATAGCTTTCATAACTAGAAATTAATTCTGTTAGCTTACCGCAATCTGACAATGCTGAAATTAAACAAGTATATTTGCTAATGACTTAAACTTTAAAAAGTAATATTCTCTCTCATTCTCCAAATTTTGGGTATGCTAGGCAGTTTGTCTATAAGGGTTATTCATGTGAAGCAAAACATTGGGCGTGTGCTTTCTAAAGACCTCTGTAAATCAACAAAGCTATACATAGCACAGTCTGATGTAGTTACCAGCTGATATTTCTGTAAAGACACTTCAAATGAGAGAGGAAATTCCAAACTTCCTTACTATTCCAACATGCTGAGCTTGCTAGTCAATAAAAGTTTTCCAAGTTTTATTTAGTATATTGGTGACATTTGACTGGTTGCAGTGGCAGGTATCCTTTGCTTCCTACTTTTTGTTAGCCATGAACTTTTCAATAGTGTTGCATTTCTGAAACACTCCACTATTATTACATAAGGTATAGCAGTCAAAATATTTCCATTTAAGAATCCCAACTACATCCCCTTTTGACTAGCTGGTAGTAAAAAATAGTATTACAATGAATAGTTTCACAGAAAGTGTGCTGCTTTTGTGTGTGGAATTTGGAGAGCTCTACTTTAAGGCTCTTGTTTTATAAAAGAATGTTCCATGTAGAAGGGGGAATTGAGCCTAAACACTGCACAGCTTTAGATTTCTCTTTTCAAGCTTTGGTAACGTTCACGACATCGTAAGTCAGTCAGCTTCTGCAAACCCAGACAATCCAAGCTGCAGAATAATGGAAAAAAAAATTTTAAAATAAAGGAAATTAACTAGGGTGATAGAAAAGAGAAGTGGTTTGTAGATAAATGTAGTTACCCTATAGTGGAAAAACTGTGATGTTAGAAGAACAATGAATTAAAAAAGGCAAAATCAGAATAGTCATATTAGTGACTAGAATGGGCATATGTTTGAGTATTCACACATTGGCTAGAATGGATATATATTTAAACAAAAACAGAAATGTATCACCCAATTTCTAATATACAAGAACAGAAGTGTGGGAAAACGCTAAATAGTCCACCTACACCTGATTAGGATGTCATAGGAAAGCATCAGCCAAAAAGTGGTTAGTAGATAGTGGAACAGACACCCAAAGAAACGTATCTAGTGAAAGGCTGTCTCTTACCTGGAAAGCAGATGCTTGTTCTAATTTTGGCATTCAGCTCCCATCTCTGCTCTCTAGTGTTCAATTTTCAGCTCTGTGCTGGGGCAGGCTATCAGCCTGTTGCCGGCTATATGACTGTCAACCAAGCAGATGCAACTTTTTGCATCCTTTTCTATTTTTTTTTCTGCATAGTAGATGTGTCTTCATTTTAAAAGGTACCTCACTTTATTTAGTGCATGAAGGTATTAACACCACCTTGAAGTCAAATTAAGAAGTTGAGATGACAGGGTTAGGATATATGAGAGGACATGGAATAGTATTGACAGCATAATTTTCCTTTCAAAAGTGCAGGGACAGTTTAATTTTGCAGACATGAAAACATCCTAGAATTGTTGTGGTGGCAGAAATTAAAGGCTCTGTAAGTTAGCTGTTAGATTCTTTTTGTTAACTTATCACGTGGATCTACATATGACAGTTCATTTTAATTTCCATTTATTTTATTCCTTCTCAGATTTAAAAGCAAAACATTCCTTTTCAATTTTGTAAGGCAGATGAGCAGTTAGTACCTTTATGGTGTGTTTTGCTGTTATTGATATAAGTGCCCCAAAATAAACAGCTAATTTCTGAAGTTGGAAGTTTTTCAGGATTCTTTGCATGTATTACAATCCCAGATAAAGACTTGTTTGGCTAAATCTGCGTATCTTTTACACATATAGCCTGGTTGGAATTGCTGTACAGCACTGTTGCCAGGTATTTCTCAAACAAGAATGTACATATATTTTTTGTAAACTCTTTGGATTAAAATTCAGTGATCTCTGTCCTAAAGAGCCTTGGAAGAAGTTTTTTATCAGAAAATCATACCAAAAAATAAAGCTTGTCGGAGTTCAAGAAGATAGCATTTGAACATCCAGGTCCTATTTAAAGGCTGTTTTTCATAACAATGTATATGTTGGAGTATAATATTTGTTGAAGTTGGGCTGAAAGACTTCTGTGAAGTCTTGACTTGTCAGGTTCCATAACACTTGCAGAAAATATATACTGTTTGCATAACTATGCAATTTCTGCTACTTAAATGGCATTTTCAAGAAACTTCTATTAGTACCCGTGAGAAAAGAAATCCTGTGGAGTTTTGCTGTTTCTTTTTCACACTATTTTTTCTAAGTCTGTTACCAAACATTCTGCATTGTCCTTGGTTGTAGATGCAGCTTTGCCAGTGAAGGGGTGTTTGAGCATGACAGACTATAGGATAAAACTATCTGTACCCTACTCTAGGCCACTATGGTACTCCAGGTCCTACTACTTGAGAGAAATTAGCCGAGGTCTTTAAGAACTGTCGCTGTCTATTATTCTACTTTTCATCATCTGGGATGCTGAGGTCCCTTCACTCCTTCAAAGATGCAGTACGTGTTTCCTTATTCCTGTATTGGTATAAAATAAACAAAATTCCAGAAATGTACTCTTTCAATGTCAATTTCATGTCTACATTTCAATAATAACTGGTGTGTATTTTACGTATTCTTTCCAGTTAAACTCATCACTGTCTTGATTCCAAACACCTGAGGGCAGTAGGCTGAAATAGAATTACAAACATAAAGCCACAGGATTCTGCTGAAGCCACATTTTTATGTGGGATTTTGCATTAGTCTCTTTAACAAGTGGAAAAAGCAGTGCTTGATGCTGTGAATGTGCATGCCTAAGTATAGCAGTAAAAACTGTGACTATTACCAGAACTTTTTTTTTAAAATGACTGTATTCACTAGTTCTTGGGAGCATTCCTGGTGTGCTCGGAAAGAAAAAAACCCACAAGTCACCTTTTTTGTTCAAGAGAACTAAAATTTCTTGCTAGGTATCCTTTCTAAACAGTCAACAACATCTGGAATGCTGATATATCCTTCAATTGTATTTAATCCTATGCATCCATCTTCTGAAAAAGATACGACTTTTGCTAATTTACAGCTACATCTTCACAGGGCACTTTTTTTCTTAGACTCTTCTAATTGTGGGAAGCATGAGAAAGCTGACCTTCCCTTTCCTCACCCTCTTCATTGTACATCAGAAGCCAGTATTCTTGTCTGCTGGAGTTCAGACAATGTCAAAGTAGAGGGGAGGAAAAAAAAAAAAAGAAAAGAAAAACAATAATTGTGGCTGTCTGCCCATCCTTCCACTGTTTGAACAGGGAAGGTTTGACACTTAGCGTTTTTTATGGGATGGGATTGTACCAAGACTTTACAAATTAAAAACCAGTGTTTAGATACCTCAGTAAAGGGAGTGATTTTAGGGTGAGACTTTTAGAAATGCATCTCAGTTATGGACTACTGTACACAGAACCAGTACCAATTAAATAAATGTTTTTTATTTAAAGTACAGATATGAATGTAAACAGGCTTTAGCTACTAGTACTTAGATTCACAAACACAGTTTTAGGCTCCTGCTTTAAAAAGGTTGGCCGATAAATCTGGGCATATTGTTTAGTGCTGGGTATTTCTCATTAATTGAGTTTCTGTGATATAATTTACTTTGTTAGATAAAGTTCTATGTTAATGTCTGTTGCTGTTCATCTTGGTAAGAGAGATGCACTAATTGAGTACAAAACTGGTATTTATTTCCCACCATTCTTAATAAAATGAAAAATAGTTTTACTGTTATTCAGCCATTTGACGACAATTGGGGTTTTTGGGGGGTGTCTCTCTATGACTCAATATGATTGCATCTTTTCATTACTTTGCTGGGAACTTTTAAAAAATGTTTTTAAATCGTGTGTCTAAAATGGTAGTTATACATTAAGGTATAAGATAACTTCAAAGATAGCTTTAAGAAAGAAATACGGGTTTAAATTTTCTTTATCTTTGTCACAAAGTTTATTTGTTGATTCTGAAGGAATTAAATTGATAAATGCAGTGCTTAGGTAGCAACCTGTGACATTTTAACCGGGGTTCAAAGCTTCTCTTGAAGTTCAGCTCCCTCAGAGAACCTTTGATGTTCTTACATTCATTCACCCCTCATTTGCTATTGTCTTAAGTATTTACCTTCTGGAGTTTATTTAGTGAAGGTATTCTAGGATGTAGCAGAGTATCTTAAAACAGAACCATAATAGAACAGAGATGCTTACAGAGATGTTAATCACCTGTGAACCGTCATGTACTTAGATATAAATTGCAAGGTCAAGACTAAACATATATGATTCTGGATTATTAAAAAGTGAGGAAGAAACTGTATGCTCCCTTGAAAGAGATCTCTGTCATTTTCTTTTTGTAATGGTTTTCAAACTAGAGTATGATTTTAATTTTTTGAACTCCAACATTGAACTCGAGCTAGAAAAAATTCCTTGAAGCTCACTTGAAAAATAAGCTTTTCAATATAAAGTTAATTTTTGTATCCCTTATAACTTCCATTATTAGTTTTTCACAGCTTTTTGTGAGCAATTAGTAATATGTATATGCTGAAGATTTCTTCTGTCCTGTTCACTGGAACTGTTAAATATCTTGAGGGATTTAATATCTCAGATGACTGGAACACCCGCTGTCTCTTCATCAAGAGGCTGACCACTAGGACTAATGCACTTTATGCAAATAAACTGTGAAGAATTAGCACAATCTGAGTGTGCAATGTGAAATCAGAATTGCATAGTTATAACTTTTTCTTGAGAGGAACACTGCTGAGAGATGATTTGTTTGCATACTTCCTGGGTATAAGATTTATTTATTGAATTTTATTTTAGAAACACTTTTTTTAATTCCATGCAAGGAATGTTAAGGTCAACTCAGTGAAATCACTATTTTGTTTTAGGGATCTACAGAGGTGGAGTATTAAATATTGCTGAGGACTGACTGTAACATAGGACATGATTTGTCTTCTCTGAAGTTTCTGAATAACAACTTCTAAATGAACAAAGCTGTACTATGAAACTGAAATGGTAAAACAAGGATTTAAGTATGGATTGAAGAAAAATCAGCAAGTTAGTTTTAAAGTCAAGGCTAAATATTGGCACAATTTTTCATTAAACTTTTGAAAACTAAGGATAGAAGGAACTTCGGGGTCTAACTAGTCTGCCCCTTCACAGGTTGCCCAGAGAGATAATAGAGTCTCCATCCATAGAGATACTCAAAAGCCATTTGGACATGGTCCTGGGAAACAAGGTCTACGTGGCTCTGCTTGAGCAGAAGGGTTGGACCAGACATCCCTGCCACCCTCAACCATTCTGGGATTCTGTGACCTGAGGCAAGAGCAACTGTAGGTGTACCATTCTTAACAGGTGTTTGACAGCCTGTTTTTAAGACATAGTTGTTCTCTATTCATAAAAACTGGATGGTTTTGTGTTCTCCATAGGCAATATACTCCAACACTTCATTGTCTTCACATTCTTTAGACTATTTTTCTTATCGTTTAAGTTAAATTTTCCTTAATGCAGTTAAAGTATGTCATGATTTTCTGTCCTGTCTTCTGTGGTTATTAATCTATACTGCACTAACCATCTAGGAACGTGAAGATTGTTATTTTGTCTCCTCTCCCCTGAGGAGAAAAGAAAGGTTGCTTCATGGGCTGCAGTGAACGTACATATCTACATGGTCCAGTGTGATGGGTTTTTTCTCTTCCTTTCCTCTCAGCAGCATGACATTGTTGAACGGTATTTAAACTGTCACCTGCAATTACTCCCCAAATATTTTTCTTCTGTACTGCCTCTTGCTTTTAAGTTCCTCATATTTAACATAGATTATTCCTACCTCACAAAAATACCTTCTGTTTGTCCATATTGAATTTTATTCTGTTTAGGCCATTTGTGTAATTTTCAAGATAATTTTAATTACAGTCTTGTTCTTGAAACTCCTTTATGTCCCTTCACATTTGCTGGAATTTTGCAGGGTTAATAAATATATGCCCTCTTCTATCAGCTAGCTTGGTAAAAAGTCTGTTTTTGCTGCTGGTTGATCCATATAAAACCCCAGTCTATTTGTCCTTCCATTTTGATAGTGAGCCATTGATAAACTATCTTTGATTTTCATTTTACAAAGAAAATACTTATGAAAAAATTACTGTGGAAAATCTTCTCCATGTAAGTTTTACTACAGGAAAAAAAAAATACCTGTGAAACTTGGTAACATATATCTCTAATGACTATACATATTTATAGAGGACCTTATCTTGAAGGATTCAAGATTTCTATGCAAATTATACATAAGGGAATCCTTATCACAAAAATGTAGTTGTTGTTTGGACAGAGTATAGTTGTGGTTCAACAGGTCACAAGTGGCACTACCCAGAGCTTAAAAATGAAGAATAAAAAAAATGCAGCATTTTTTTCCAGGGGGTTCTTCCTACTAATCTTTAACAAACTATTTCAAATACCCAAGCTAAGAGCCTGAAATTAGGCAGTATGAAATCACTGTGTAAACAAAACTATAAAGAGTCAAAAGAAACTATCGAATTTATAATTTGACCTGTACTTGGTCAGCTGTATCAGTACCTTTATTTTTATAAATAGGTACGAACGTTTTCTTATCAAATGGCCAAGACTTTTTGTATTACCTAAATTTGAGTGTTAAGATGTATAAATGAATTTTTCAATATTTCTTAATTTGTTTTTCCCGATAGTTTTGTATCTTGTATATTTTGTCATCAAACAGAATTTATAAGAGGCATAATGTTATATGACTCATTCACTTCTTTATTAGTAGAGTAACAACAAAAAGTCAGTTGACTGTTGATTATTTGCTAGTTTGCTTTTCTTGTAGTCGGAGATTCTGGTACTCATTTAAAATCAAACTTCAGCTTGCCATTATGCTTTTTGTAGTGAAAATTATGAAAAAAAATCAGGTACATCAGTACTGGTTATGTAGTCATGTGTACTATACAGCAAGTGCTGATTAATATGAAAATATAGCCATTTTTGTTCTATCTGTATGATTTGCCACTTTACAGTTTTCTAGGATCAATACAGAAAAAAGAAGTTAAGCTTAGAGGAAAGGAGCATTAAGCTGCAGTTCCAGAATAGCTCACAGAATGAACAGTAGAGGTGATGTTTTGAGTTTGGCTTGGGTTTCTCACTACTAATTTTCTTTTGGATCGTTGATTTACCCTATTCCAAATCGACTGTAATCAGTCTTGTTATTGCTAACCCCTGACTAGTCATCCTACCAAAGGCAAATCTGCTAAAGAATCCCAGTGATGCTCTGATTCTCCGGGAGTTTTAGTAAGAACATGGGAGAAAGGGAGTCTGAGACCAGTGTCTTTGGGTTCTGCATGGAACTGCACTTAAAACTGGACAGGGGAAAGGCAGAGGCACACGATCCACAGCCTTTTTCTGCTCCACTGCAACTTTAGCCAGATTAGTTAGAACATCTGTTTGTCCTGAGTTCCCGAAGGTCCAGAACAGTGTTAGCAAAGCATTTATTGGATGTAAAATAGCATGTCAATGCTGTTTGTGGTGAGATGGTGTACAAAAGCTGGATTTGGAAAAAGAGTGAATTCTTTTCTTTCAGAATGTACTCAATTACAAGGTAAGAGCAGTGGGTGGAGGCCTGATAAACACAACTTCTAGTTGCTCATCTAATGTTGCAGTCACACACAAACTTTCAAGGAGTGTTATATCCCCTTGCTGTCTTGCTTTAATTCTTGATACAATGGCTGTTCAAAATAACACCCAGTTTAGCTTGTGACAAAGGGGTGAAGCTGCAGCTAATTCTGTGATCTTGGTGTGCTGCCTCAGCTGTGTACCCTTCAGAGTCTGCTGAAGTGGTAGTTCTCAGCTTCTTCCCTCCTGCACCACTCTGCTGTTTAGACACACGGTTATTCCATGGAACTTGGGTCTGGTCAGAGCTCCTTCTCTTAGATGTACCCAAAAAGGTGGTTAAACACTTTGGACTGAGAACTTTGGGTTTTTGATAATTTGTTGCTGTGGAATTTATACAACTGATGCTGAATTGTTTACTTTCTGGAGAATTGTCTTTATACCATTAATATTGCATTCAACCCTTCTTCTAAGATTCAGGCTGGTTAGCCAGTTTTCAATTGTTTTTAACAGAGCAGTGGATAATAATTGGTTCTTGAAAGAAAGCTTTCCCCAGTGAAGGTATCATTTTGCAAAGTAACCAGGATACATTTATTGATTCTGGCTAGCAATCTAAAACATAACCTTGAACTCTATATGATCCTCCCTGTGATGTGTTCAAATTACATCTGGTGCCATGTATTGTATTCAATTCACATTATTATTCAAATTCTTTCTGTAAAAAATTATTTAATTATTTACTAAGATGTATCATAGAAATTTACAGAGCCGAAAAAGTAATTTATTCACAGTATTTGCCATAAAATTCTGTCATACTGATATGTCTTTCTACTCGCTTATTGTCTCAGTGTTGTGGAATAGATTTTGACCTACACCTATAGAAACAATGACTGTAACGTACAGCTATTCTGTGGATGAAATCACCTTAAATACATACAAATCTGTAAACTCTTCTTATGTGGGTAAATACGAGTAATAATCTGTGCTTTGTAAAAGCAGCCAATAGTCAGCAGTTTGTGTCTCTAATCTTTATAACAATGTTTTTAATCCTAATTAAGTATACATCTTAGGCAACTATATACTTCAGTGTTATATGTTATTTAAAGATCTTTAAGCAGTGCCATTGCAACTGTCTAATCACTCACTGCTGCAACACTAATAGTCTTTAGTCGCAGCACTAGAAGAAAAAAGAAGTGTTGTATACCTCTTCTCATCACTGTGGTTTTAACCCAATAAACTTAAGCGGTGCAGGTACACACTTAGTAAGCCAGGAAAGTATTTCTGCAAAGTCTGTGCAAGTATTCATCTGTTTCTGTTTGGGATAGCATCCGAATGCATACCACAGTCTTCTAGTTTTCAAATAGAGATTTCTTAAATGTTGATTTTATTGAAAATCTCTAGCAAAGGAAAAAATAACCTTGAGTAATTTTTTTCTGTGGATAAGAAAATACTAAAGCATGTTTACTAACCAGTTGCAGATAACTATGAGCAGCAGTGGTTGCTTTCGTTTAAGGAAATTTTGAAACACGAAATTTGAAATTTCAGGCTAAGCCAATAACATAAAAGGCTGTGGTTCATAAACACACGCATAAAGTCAATAAGCATGCTATCAAATGTTTTGTAACTTAACTGTTTAGTGGAAAACATAGCTATTGAATTAACAGTAAGAGTTCTTTTGAGATGTAAACATAAACCCTGCATGCATCTGTCAAAGGGATTCCCCGGATTCCATACTCATGTCTGTAAGTAATTTAGTAACTGAATAACTTTATCTTATCTTCTTGGTTCAATTTCAGATTAATTTGGTGCTCCTGTAAAGTGAAGTTCTGATAGGCTCGTGTCTAGCCAGTTGCTGTGTTAAGGTTCAGTATCTGGTTAGGGAAAGAGGACGGACCAGCAAGTCCCCATTAATATGAAACCCTTCCAAAGACAGGTGACATATCCAGCCTCAGTTCTATAATCACGTATTTAAATAGAAATAATTGACTGCATTTCAGAACATATCTGAAGCTACAGGCTGCAAGGAAAATTCTAAGAAATAGTCTAATATAATCCATACAACCATTAATTACCAATTTATGTACAACTGTTACTTACCCAAGTAAAATCTTTGCTGCTTGGATTTTGTTATTGAATTAGTCTGGCAAGTGGCAAAAAATGAGTGACTGCACTGTTGCAAACCTGAAAATGAAATTTAAAAATCCGTCACAACAAAAACTGATTGCACCAATAGATTTGCTTTTTACGGAAAGGGCATAATCAATGCAGCTTGATTTTTACTTACCAGTAGCTCAGGTCTGTGCTGTGGCATCTGCTGACTGCTGACTAGGAGTATCTGCAAAATGAAAAATACTGAGGAAATTTATTAATCAGTAATTAAGAGACAAGCATGTGAAGAACAAAGAAGACACTAAAAGTAAAAGTAGTAACTTAATATTTCCTGGTATTGAGGGAAAAAAAGGACAGATACCAGGAGGAATGCAACTGTAGGTAATTTTTTGGCGGCAGAAACACCTGCTTGCTGATGTAACTACATCTTCACTAGAAAGGTTTTCCTGTTTAGATAGGCAGCAGGGTAGTTTTACTGCTACATGGATCTTGTGTTTAGCTGGCCTAAGATTAAGGAAAAAAAAAAACAACAAACAATTTTTGCAGTTCGATTGCATTCTGAAAGCTGCCACGAAACCTCTATATTATATCCTGTTCCAAACACTGATCATGCACACACATTTTGGCACTGGAAGGAGCTGCAGATCCTTCCTGAACAGGACATATTCTAGTGCTAGCTGTGAGCTCAGGCTTTTCTCTGTGTTTAGCTGCAATGCAAGTTAGGCTACTAGGGTTTTTCATTTGGACTTTAAAGAATATATGAGAAATACTAATACATTAGAAGTCTGGTTCTTCCCCTTGCGGAAGGATAAACAGAGAAGTGTCTTTCTTTGAAAAATTTTTATTTTTCTATTGAAAAAGTAGTGCTTTTCATGCAAGAACCTATCTTAAGGTGTTCAATGGCAATATATCATAAATACAGCCAAACAAACAGTAACTAGAAGGCTACCTAGGACAATACAAAATGTTTACATCTGTCAGTGACATGCTGCAGATATATGACTGGTTTCCCTCAGAAATGTTCCATTTGAAAGGCAAATGTAGCATCTTCTTCTTTAAAGTACTGTTTGTGCTGCAGAAAATATTAATCAAGCAACTACATAATCCTTTACAACTCTACTTTCCTGTTCATGGTATGCCTGTGTGGTTCCCTTAGCTGGCAGCTGCTCCTCCCAGCAGCTGTGCTACAGCCTTCAGAGTTTTTAGTTTTTATAGAGGTAGTTCTGAAGCCCCAGCAGGTAGCAGGATGCCTGTGCTTTCAGATGTTGGATTTTGGGGAAAATGGGCTCCCTCTGGTGAGTGGTTGTCAACTGGACTGCCTAGGTGTTTTGGCTTGTCCTAGTCAGATTTTCTTTTTAAATGGACTTTCACAGCACTTGAGCACCCACATGCACTGACATGTACAATGCTGCAAGCAACTGTCAGCACTCATTGTCTTAATTTCCTGAAATGGCAGAGGTCTTGCAATAGTGAATCCTGCAATTTTTCGCTAGCTGGGAGGGAAGGCTAGGAGACTGCTGGAAACAGATGTCTATGGAAACTTAGGTATTACAGTCATGCAAGACAATTTTGGTGTGCTGGAGTTCTAACTCTGGCCTTAGTAAAACACCAGTGTATTTGGTTAATATTTCTTAGTCAGTTTTCGGTTTATCCTGTGCTGAGCGACTTATTACCTTAACTTTTTGCAGGATAATGGTCTGAACCAAAAAAGCATGAATGTGCTTTGCTTTTGTAAGCAAGTGTTTTTATACACATGTAAACGCAGAAAGTTAAGCTCTGCAGTCATTCACCTTGTTTCACTAATTCAAACCTCTCCAGGCTTTAATGGTAGAAGGCAGCCAACATCTAGGTACTACAGAAACTGTCTCCTAAAGAAGATTTGACTGAATTCTTAAAAGCCGAAAAGGTCATT
>Ga0065711_1029037_pt1 | contig 37911 bp, 18 predicted proteins | sample Hoacrofraction12_FD_59098 | JGI IMG/M metagenome (GOLD analysis project Ga0065711, IMG submission 59098) | Hoatzin crop microbial communities from Cojedes, Venezuela - Epithelial fraction 12 v2 (version 2) | ecosystem: Host-associated > Birds > Digestive system > Esophagus > Crop | place...
CTTGAATATCTCCAGAGAAGGAGACTCCACAACCTTCCTGGGCAGCCTGTTCCAGTGCTCCGTCACCCTCAGAGGGAAGAAGTTCTTCCTCATGTTCAGATGGAACTTCCTGTGCCTCAGTTTGTGCCCATTGCCCCTTGGCCTGTCACTGGGCACCACTGAAAAGAGTTTGGCCCCATCCTCCTGACACCCACCCTTGAGATATTTGTAGGCATTTATAAGGTCCCCTTCTCAGCCTTCTCTCCTTCAGGCTGAAGAAGCCAAGCTCCCTCAGTCTTTCCTCATAGGAGAGATGCTCCAGTCCCCTCACCATCCTTGTAGCCCTCCGCTGGACTCTCTCCAGTAGCTCCTTATCTTTCTGAAACTCGGGAGCCCAGAACTGGACACAGTACTCCAGACAGGGCCTCACTAAGGCAGAGTAGAGGGGAAGGAGAACCTCCCTCGACCTGCTGGCCACACTCCTCTTGATGCACCCCAGGATCCCATTTGCCTTCTTGGCAGCCAGGGCACACTGCTGGCTCATGGTCAACTTCTCATCCACCAGCACTCCCAGGTCTCTCTCCACAGAGCTGCTCTCCAGCAGCTCCGCCCCAAGCCTGTACTGGTGCATGGGGTTGTTCCTCCCCAGGTGCAGGACCCTGCACTTGCCCTTGTTGAATTTCATCAGATTCCTCTTTGCCCAGCTTTGGAGCCTGTCCAGGTCTCGCTGAATGGCAGCACAGCCTTCTGGTGTATCCACCACTCCTCCCAGTTTTCCAAGGAAAAAAAAAAAAGCTACTTTAAGTGAAAATTGACTGTCAAGCAGCTTTACTGAAACACTGCATCAAACCATCCATATATAAACTGGAACACAAAAATACATTTGCAAGTAGTTTAAAATGAGTACCCTGGAATCCTGTCCAAGGCCCTTCCTCCCTAGGAAGGGGTCCTTCCCCCTAGACTGCAAAGCCAGGCTCATTCCTACGGATTCTGTGGCCCAAAACAGCTTGTATTCATTCCTGCACAGAGGCTGCCCACCTCTGCCCTGCCTATAGCCTAATTCTTAAGATACTTCCACAAAACACAGGCTTTGAAACATGTCTCCCATTTGTTTCCTAAGCAAGCACTGCAGTCAAAGAAGCTCTCATACACAAGGATCTTTTAAAAGACGACAGCTTGCAGAGAAAAAGCAAGCAGTCCAATTATCCGCACATATCATTAACCCCAGGAGATTCCAGAGCCATTACAGAGGTTCAGGGCAGGGTGGGGAAGATATCACATCAGCGAGAAAGGCAGATGTTTAGCTGCCCAAGTCCCTGCTTGGTTATTTCCAACTGAGGCAGCCTTTCAGCCACCATGCTGGCTGCAGTCATTCACATACACCTTCCCCTCTTCTCAGCACAGTGGACAAAGCTCAGTGAATTCCACTCCTGAATCAAACACCCAGCCTTCAGGCTTTTGCTATGTGGCTTGTATTGCCTTCTGTGAATCTGACCCAAACTCAGTTTTCCTAAAGCCACAGACCAACCAACAAAGGATGCCTCTTGAATTCCAGATCAGATCCTCACCACCAGATAATTCACTTTCTAGAACAGCAGAACTTTCTTCGAATGCATCACTACCACCACCACCCTCAAATCATTTCATCTCCCACAGCAAAGCAATGGTCCCAGCTAAATAACTAAATGCTTAAAGTTTTACGAGAGGGTAACGGAAACCAAAATACCTACTCAAAATGCCACTAAGTGCACAATAAGAAACATGAAGTTTTCAGGGGCTTTTTAGTCCCAGGCTACTTAAAGATGGTACCTTTGGGGCGGGGGGAGTTGGTAGAAACTTACGAGATAGGTAAAGCAAGATAATTTCCTGTAAAAATCATTAGGACCAGTATGACTAAGGGAGTTTATATAAATACACACAAACACAAGCACTAGAAAGTAACCAATATTACACTTGTTATTCATAATCACAAATAATACATGCAGAATAGAGATGGGTAGTAGGAATTTCAGTTGTAATTCTGTTCTTCAAATTGCTCCCTTCTTTTGGGATTTTAAACTACACTGCCAAAGTCACTGCAGTGAAGGCTGCTATTGGCCTTCACATCCACGACCTGTTCCTCACGGTACATGCAGCATAGATCTAGCTGGTTCATCGATCACGTACATCAAGAAATGGCCTTCAGCACAGCCCAAATGTCTTTTGAAAGGGCAACATGATGGGACTTGAATAATCCAGAAGATTTCAGGGTGGTTAACGTCACCCAGGGCCTGTCATGGTGAGGTTTCCTCTATCTGGAGGCTTTTGAGGCCTCTGCTGCCTCCTGTTCTGGTCAGATGGTCTATAGCAGGCTCCTACCATGTTGTTAGACACCTTGGTCTCTTCTCCAACACTTGCCCCAAAACTCTCAACTGCCTCATGACCCATTCCAAGCAAAAGCCCGATCCATTCCAGCTCCGTATCTCGGCTTGGAGCACAATCCCTCCTACTCACCTTCCCGGTCTCTTTTTGCTTATGAATCTGTATCCACCCATAGCAGCACTTCAGTCATGTCAGCTATCACAGTATCATAATATGTATTCTACCACACTCATCTAAATTAAACTATATTACAACTTAAACAGCAATTGAATTAACAATTCAAAACTGTACACACTTCATACTTGCTAGCTTTAATTCTCAAACAGGACTGCAATGGCAAGGAGATAGGAGTTCACACTGATGCATAATAAAGCTGCCAACAGATAAAAAGCACCGTCAACCTCTGTAACTCCATCCAAAAACTACAGCTGAAGCAAAAGGAATGCACTTGATAAGACCAACTTTGTGCCTGGGATTTCACACAACAAAAAAATCGCAGTGCAACCATCCCTGGTAATGAATTGGAAGAAAAACAGAGTCAGTAGAGGAAACCTTGAACTCACATGATATTTTTAGTTTGCCAGGAACAAGGCTCTCTTTAGACAATAATATGAAGGCTATTTACATAGCCAGGTCTTTGGTTAGTAATCAACAGTTTAAGCATATGCAGCAGTTAATTTAAATTATCAATCACTGCAAATGCCCGACAAACAATATTGGTGTGCTTTAATCTCAAAATACATGTCAAAAGGAAGAGACTCCAATAAACGTTCTGTGCGTAAAACCCAAAAGTTTACACTTCTTTTTTTATTATTACAAAATCTGGATATGAATTTTAATCTCAGGTACCCCTTCTCATCAGAGTTGAAATCAAGTTCCTAGCAAAGAAAACCTCTGTTTGAGCCTAACTCTCTATTTAGCAGCCACGCAACTCCAAAATATCTGTAATGTCTATAATAAAGCAATGTAATATCTATATACATTTAAAATTAAGAGTACAGCATAATCCAAGAAGCACTTACGACTGACAGTAAGCAAGGCGTAGTATGAAATGGGAGATATGGTCTTTTCTTCTTGCCTCATAATCATCCTCAGCCAAAGCCTACGGAACATATAGTTATTATTTCAGAGAAATAATCTCTCCCAGATTAGAAATTCACAATTTATTTATCATTGCTGTTAAAGATGAGCATTAATACACTGTTGAAGACAACAGATGCAAGACTATCAAAGAAGGGGGACGTCCTAAAGAAAGAAATCTATACTCAAAGAAAAACCACATCTCCAACAAAATGACAGAATTTAAGTTTTAGGAGTAGTATTTCATCACCCGTACTTTTATTCAGAATTCCTGAATGATGCAAAGAAAATAAAGTGCAAGAGAGTCCCTTTTTATCATTTTTACTTACTCTGTAGGGAAACTTAAGTTTCCGGAGCTCAGCCTCCAGCTTAGTTTTGTACGAATCACTATTTCTTACATAGCTCACACCAAGGTTTTCAACTACTTTGAGCACTGGGGGAGGAAAACAAAAGGAAATAGTCCATGTTAGAGACAATCTATTGAAAGGAAATCTAACTGTATCACGTCTTGGGAAATGCACAAACTGGAGTTAGGCCGCGGGAATTGCTTTTAGCAGTACGGGGAGCACAGGGGTAAGCAACACGGAGGATGAGGTGTGGCCCACAAGTCCCAAGCAGCTCGCCCAGCGCTGGGACCCACCTGCCAAGGAGAGGGAGCCGGCCAGCTCCGACGGCGCAGCCCCTCAATGCCCGCTTCCACCGCCGCGACGGAAACCTCGGATCCAGCGCTTTTCAGGAGCTGGGGGGAACCCTCGCTCCCCGCCACAACGACCCAAATCGCCACACCGAGAGGCACCAGATGGGTCCCAGCCCCCAGAAAGCGAAGCCTGCTCGTGAAACCCACCAGTGCCAACCAGAACCGCACCATCCCAGCCGCCACGCGCCCGACGCTGGCTGTGGCACCAGCCACGGCTCCCCGACACACCTCGAGCAACACCCGTACCTTCCAAGGGGGGTCATTCCAGCACGAGCAGGCAGCCAGTTCACGTTAATGACAGGGAAAGGGGGACGTAAGCCCGCCAAAAATACAAACACACGGCCACGGCGGGAACAGTCACAAGCTTGGGGGGAAGGGGCATGGCCGGGGACGCTACTCACGCCTCAGGCGGTCAACAGCAAGGCTCTCGAACTCCACCAGCGAGATGCTCTCCGTGGGGGGCTCCAGGTAGAACTGCAGGCTGTGAGGGTACAGCTCCCGCCGGTCCCCCGCCAGCCGCCCCTGCTTCAGCCTCGCTCGGCCGCTGGAGAACTCCATCTGCCCCCCGCCGGTGGGCGCTCAGCGCCGGGAGGAAGGAGGGGGAAGGCCGCCGGAGGGGACAGGGCCCACGCGCCACCGACCCGGCCCCTCCCGGAGAGACCGACCTGGCCCCGGCTCCCCGCCCGCCGCGGTAACGCGGAAGCCCCCACCTCCTGCCGCTTCTACCACGGCTTCCCGCGCACGGCCAGCCCCGCCCACTTCCGCCACGCTTATCCCCGCCCACCTCGGGCCACGCCTCCCTCGCGCGCGGCAATTGGCTGGCGACAGCGAAGCGGGCGGGGCGCAGGGAAAGGTGCCCAAAGCCAAGATGGCGGCGCCGGCTACGTGCGGGCGGGTAGCGGCGGGCTCTCCGAGCCCCGGAGGGCGCTTTGTGGTGCCTGGCCTGCCGCACCCAGACGCCTCGACTGATGTAATGGCTCTGTCTGTCTGGGTTTTTCTGGTAGCGCGCGATACGCCGCAGCTAATTTTCCGTCAGTTCTTCATTTTCCTGATGGAAGAGCAGGCCGCGGCCGGCGCCGGGGGTCCCGGAGGGCCTGGCCGCACAGTCCCGCATGCCCGAGGGGCCTACCCGAGGTGTACCCCCCTCGAGGTGGGCGCGACGGCTGGTTTTCCTCAGCTGCCTACCCTTGTCCCCTGGTTGCATGAGTGGCAGCAGCGTCGTCGGAGTCCTGTGCAACTCCTGCACCCGGAGGCGAGGATCACGCTGCCGTTTCACAACGCTGTTAAGCTGCGTTGAAACGTTCAGCACAGTACGCAAACACTGAGGAACTTCCTTTTAATTCCATGATGCCATAAACTCTGCACCACTCTACAGCTGTACAATTTTTTCGTCTTTCCAAGGTAACTGCGGGATTCGCCGTTTTTGCCACTGGGTTGACCATTTTGCTGCAGCTGAGGTTGTGTTCTGCTCTGTGTCCCTGCCTCAAAATGCCACTTACTTACTAATTTTCCCCAACCAGAAAAGCTGGTTAATGATCTTGCAACAAATTCAGAGTGCAAAGGGATCGAAAATCAGAAGTGACACGCTGTTTATGCCCACAAAGTGAGGAAAATCAGTAGCTTGGGCTGGCAAGTTCTTAAGAACAATGAAGCGATCATGGACCAGGACACACTAGTCTCATGTTCATGGGTAACACCTAAAACACTGCCGAGTAATCTGATGGCAGCTCTAACAAACACTGCACTGGAAGCCAGCCTGAAACTGCAGCCTGCCTCTGTGCTAGCAGATTAAACACAGTACCAAGTTCAACTGATGTGGGATAACCCACTCCAGTTACCCTTCAAAATAAGGTGGCCACATCCAAACTGCCTACAGAGAATACTCCTATGCTCCTGCCAATTCTCAAACTGTGAAGGGTGCTCTTCAGTTTGGGCCAAACCTCTGCCAAGGGTCCATTTGAACAGTTTAACAGGATCATAGAGTCATAGAATGGTAAGGGTTGGAAAGGACCTTAAAGATCATCTGGTTCCAACCCCCCTGCCATGAGCAGCTTAACTCTCCAGGGCTGCTCTGTAGTTTTCCAGGAAAAAACATGCTATCAGTATCTTTTTATATATTTACATTTTTATAATATATTTAACCCAAAGCAACTTTATATCTTCATATATGCATAAAGCAACTTTAACCCAAAGCAACTTTTTTCGAATAGCCAGTGCTCATCCCTGCACAGTTTCTTCCCTTCTCCTCCTGGCTGCTGCACGGGTTGCTAGCTAGCAGTTGCAAGAAGGCAGAGCTTGTGCCTTTGGCCAGTGTGTTAATGCCCAAGAGATCTTAGCGAGACTGGCAGCACACTGTCCGGGGCAGGTCAAGGAGTAAGATCAGAGTTCGCACATTTGCTTTGAGTGCTGTACCCGGCCTGGACCAGAGGGGGAGGAGTGTGACGATGCTGAGGAGCAGTCTGCAGAAACCAACAATGCTTTTCATTTTAATTTAATTTCGGATAATGTTTTAGGGTTTGGCACATAAGCAGTACCGCACTTTTCAAAACCATGGTATGCAGTTTTCTGTCTGTCGCCATTTCTTCTACTGCATGTATCAGCATGTCCTGCTGATTTTTAACTGGTCAGCAGTTATGTCTACATCTGCCATTTTCCTTTCTTTTTTGTTTTACTGCTAGTTTTTTTTCTCTGATGCTGAATACTGATCCTCAAATTGTCCATAATTAGGTGAAGACCTACCCTGTTTATTTTTTTTTAATTTCAGTTAACGATTTACACTAACATTGCAAAACCTCATAGGATTACTTCAGCAGAAATTAAGAAGGAAAATTAACATCTATATTAGTAGATTAAAATAAATCTTAGAATGCAAAACCTTAAAGGTAGTTTGTCAGTCCTTTCACACAAAAATAATTTTCTTGGGAAAAGAAGACAGACAAAGCAGTGAAAAGTTAATCACCTTGGGGGATAAATCCTCAGATTTCATAACCCAAACTTTCTTACTGATGCATTTATTGAAAACTATAGATGGTAATATTTCTCACAACAGCATTTTTGGTTACTTTTTTCTGTGTATATTTTCATCACTTCCACGGTGACATTACCAGTAGGGACTGATTTTTTAAGTATTTTTCTAAGGGAATCGTTGATGTTGCAACAACCCACCTCACAAATGTTTTACAACAACATCCATATGGTCAGCTGTCAAATTGTCCCCATCATCCCATCTAAACACAGTCAAATTCAGCATACCCCAAACTGTTCTGCTACTTAATTAACAAAACCCCAAATCCTTAGTTGCATTATATATATATCATTGCACAGTTTCTACTCCCATTTTTGTTACACTAACTAGCAGAGTGCCTGATGCTAATCTGTTAGAGCCCCGTTCTTCTCTAGTTATGTAACTACAACTGCTAATAAAAGGGTAAATATGGTGATGCCGATATCTAGTCTTTCTTTCAAGCTGCCCCGTTCACCCATCCTGTCTGGGATGTTTGAATCTCTATGGATGGCAGGGATTAGCACAAAATGTCCCTTCTCTGCTTTCAGCCCCTTTTCAGCTCTTATTGTTAATTTACCCACAATCTTATTTACTGCGCGTACCATCAGCCTGATTGAATTCTCATGTAATTCAGTCTTTACATACACTGTCTTCGTAACTTGCTTTCTTGATGTTGTCACCTCTTCAGTTACTCTTCTTGAATATTTTTTTTATATTTTGTTTATCCAAAATATTTATTTATAGATATTTCCATTATTTAACTCAATTTCTTTACTGATCTGACTTTTTTCAGAAGCCTTGACAGGTTTACACTTATCTTGTAGTGTATTTGTGTCATTGCTAGTCCAAATTCTCTTTGCATGTCTGTTTTGCAGTTCTCTGCTCCATGCTTTTTATTACTTCTTTAAATGTTTGCCATCCAAGTTACACCAAGATTTTTTTTTCTGACCATTATGCACAGATAGCTCTGTACTTACTATAAATAGCAGGGTAAATGTTCTGAGCTGGCCTTTAAATTCCTGCAGGCTCCGAAGTGAGTAGAGTGTGAATCATGCAGTGAAGAGAGGTTCAGGGGGCTATTTCAGTCGGAATATGCTCTCAGTCTCAGTGCTAATTTATTTAAGTGGGGGGTGATGATGGTCACATCCCTTGTTACACTCTAAGTCTCTGGCTCCACTCATACAGGGCTTTTGGATCCTGGGTTTATTCTCCAAGTCCCCTGTCCAAGACTATAGTACACAGGCAGAGGAAATGTAGGTACATCTTCACAATCTTCTTAAATTTATCCTGACGGGTAGGTCTGTCACCCACCTCTGTCTCTCACTGCATGCATCTTCTTCAGCATGTTTAGGCTGCCTTAGCGAATATGCTCACTGCATCCTTGTTCTGTTATACATCATATTTTCCATCCCTTAGCATCATTTTTCAGGCTATGTATCAAGGAAGGATCTGCCCTGTCCCTGTGCTGGACTTCTCCAAAAGGATGCCACTCTTCTACTCTGTTACAAGATGTTCCATGTGCTTTGAATAATTTTGCCTGCCATGGAGCAGGTGGGGGGGGGGGTTGACCTGTTTTGTTTTTTCTTTTGTTAATCTTCCCCTGATGTTAGAGAGAGGGGTTGAAGCATCAAACATAAAAAGTGCTTGCAAATTTGAGAAATTAGAGCCTGGGTAAAGGAAAGACAGAGACATTCAAATTTCTACCATGGGAAAGAAAAGCAGAACTCAGCCTGTTTTATGTGCGGAGCAGCAGCAACCAGCCAGTTAACACAAACATCCTGGCCGAGCAGCGTAAATATAGCTTGAACCCAGCCACTGCTCCGTCGTCTCCAAACAAACAGACAGAGGAAGGTTTGAACTATCGAGCATCAGGACTAAGAAAGTGGAATTCATTTGTCAACTTAATATATTCTGCTGCACAGGGATCTCCTTCTTCTTTTTCCTAGTATCTCTATCTTTATTGTATTTAAATTATGAGCTTCTGAAACACGCAAAGAAGTTTTTCGGTCTGGATGTTTTCTTTTCTTGGAAATGATTACCACTAAACTAATTTACAAGAAGAAAATGCTTTTGTTACATATAACATTTAAGATTTGCTGCATTTCTAATACTCTCTTGAGATTAATAAAATTTCTACTTGTATAGCAGTAAAGAATAGGACCCTTTCTTATCAAGTAATCTGTAGTTAATTGGAAGATTTCTTTAAGCCCAAAAATATTTCTATCCAACATAAAAACTAAACATAGCTATGTATCTAGGATTTTTATCTTTTTTTAGTCATATGAGGAATTTATTGTCAGGATTCAGAATAATGCAAAAAGTTTAAAATTTTTTTTATAAGAAGAATCTCTTTTTGTCTGAAAATTTTAAGATATTATTCTGTCTCCGTTAAAAGAAACCCGCTGCAGTTTAAGGATTTTCTTCAGCCTTTTTGATGTTTACTTAGGTCTATTGAATAATACAGACTTAGCCAGGCAGATTTCCCACTTTAAGCCTATGACTTGATCCTGAAAAAATGTCCTGTTCTGCACTGACACACACTGAGTTCTCAAATACCCAATCGCTGTGTAAAAGTCTGCAAAATTCCAAACTAACCGTAAGTGGCCAGCCGCCTTCCAATTGCTAATACATCTCTGTGTTAGACTTACTCAGAGCACTGCCACCATTACAAGTGAAAACCCTCAAAATAAACAACGGGGTGGGATCCAGTCTGCCTAATCTAGCCACTAAACCTGCACCTACCTTTTAAGCTCTTCTTTTAAAGGAAAGAGTTTCCCATGGAATACTTGGAAAGAGGTAGGTATCCTGCTGGCGTCTGAAAGGAAATCCAGCCTAATTTTAGGTGCCTGGATAGCTGATTTATTTTGCATTTGTTTACCTCGATTGGGGTTTCTTTTTTCTGAGTTTGGGTTTTGTGGTCTTTTTCAAGTCTAAGTGATGCACAGAGTGGAAACTGAAGTATTTTTGCAGGTTAGGGGAAAAGAGTCTCCCTTGTCTTTCCTGTTCCCCGTTACGAATTGATACCAGCATAAGGAGTTGGAGGTAACTCCTACATTCCTTATGCAAGAAAATTCCAAATTAGTTGGAAGCTACCTGAGCAAAACATATGAGATGAAGATGATTAACATACTAGCTAATTCTTGAGCCACCTTCCGGAAAGAAACTAAATATATTACTTGGTCTTGGTTCTTAGTGTTTTGTCTTTATATTGCTTTTTTCTTCTTCTAGCACTTCCTTTGTCTGAGGCTTTGTGGGAAGTTGAGCTAAAGAAGAAACACTGACTAGTTTACCAAAATGTAATGGTGAAAAGTTCAAATAAAGGCTCCTCTCCCCATTAAGTCTTGTCTAAAACTGCATTAGTTTCACTGGAAGCAGAATGCAGTCTCAGAATGTAAAACCCCAACCCCGTCCTCCAGCATTGTGGACACCAGTTCTTACCATAATTCTCCTTAAAATTCAGGGCTTGCTGATAAAACTGATGATTTATTTTCGGACTACAGAGCTAGAATAACAATTGGCAGCAGTATCTTGGCAATCTTTCTTCAGATCACCTACGTGAATATGTAGAAATCTGGTACACACATTATTGTTTTGAAAACTACATGGTACCTTTGCATAATAAGTTTTAGACGCTGAGACTCATCCTAGTAACTTTTAAATCACCATTAAAATTTCCTACACTATAGCCACACTAGGTAGAAGAGATTACTATGTTTATACTTCCAGTTAGGAAACCAAGTTTATCAGTTGCACAGCTATTAACAATGTATTGCTTTCAAAACCACATGGTTATTAGATATATTGAAGACCTAATATTTTTATAACAAATCTGGTAACAGTTAAGTGGCAAGGGTGGATCACAATGAATCTAAATAAATCCATCTGGTACCTTACTGTCGTATTTTAGGTGGTACTGACACATTGCAAAAAAAGCCGCAGCATTTTTTTCCTAGCATATAGTGTCCCAAATGCTTTCAAAAGTGACTGTGCTCTCTTTATACATATTAGTTTTTATGGACCCATTACTTATGTGGATTTTTGCATGGTATTACATACTTCAGTGCCTGCAGTTTTGCCTTCTCAATAAACTGTATGCAGTTAAATATTAGTATAAATGATATGTAACTATATATTGAGTGTTGAGTACATATGGAGGTGTTGAGTGCCTCACCAATTTATGATGACTGTGATGATGTCTGTGATAACTTGATACTCCATGCTAGTGGGAGAAAGTTCTTCCAAGATCTTCTAGACCAGGCTTTAGGCAAAAGTAGACTTTGAAAGTAGAACAAAGCAAAGATTGGTCAGGCAGGTACAGCAGTTACAGTAGCAGCCATCGCAGGTAAAAATCAGTGTTTCTCTTTGCTCTTTGTTCTTGCTGTTCTCTGACAGCCTGCATACTCTCCCAATTTCCCCCTCTCTCCATTGCATGGTACAGAGTACGCACACTGTCGCGTTAATTTGGCAGAAAATAAACCCCCTTGTGTTCTAACTCTCTTCACCGGAGTGAGAGGCTAGGTGCGGCTAGGTTTAAATTCTGAGCGATGTCCAATTTGCCGCTACCAGTCCAGTCGCGTTCAATACGTATATTAAACTACCACGATTCTGGATACACTAATAGCAGTCTGCACCTTCAGTCCAGTCGCACTCATGAACTAGCACGGCCGCATTTGGTCGCGTTCAGTGAGAAACTGTGACAACTGGCTACTGAAACAGTGCAGTTTTATTTGTGCAACAGGTATATAGGGTTTTTGAATTGCCGGTGATAGTGACAGTCTGCAAGAAAGCACGTGCAAATATAAAACATGCAAAAAGGTTATAAATAATACAGCCTGGCTGTATTATTTATACATAGGGAGTAACTATTATTTATACATTAGGGAGTAACTATTCCCGAGAAAAGCGCTTAGTTTAAGTCTCACCCAAGACGTCCCAAGGGGGGGAGAAGCAAGGCTCAGCCCGTCGGCCGATCCCGGCTGTCGGAGGTAGTCTGAGGTGGAGTTTCCCTTGACTTTCTCACGTTGTTATCTTCTTTTTCTCCGAAGATCAATGGTGTTATCTTCTTCTCCGAAAATCCCCATTTCCCTGGCTATTTTTATATCCTTTCTACCTGTAAGGTGGAGTTTGAGTGACTGTAGTCATACATACTTTTTATCATGACTGGTGTAAAATTTTCTTGCTTCATGTTTAAAGGTATAGTTTACAAAAAATCGAGAGCGCAGACTCGAAGAGGGGTGGTCGCACCTCGGAGGCGGGTAGCCTTCGGCATGGAGGTGTGTTTTGGTATTAAAATGATATTAAAACGAGCAAAGTTCACGAGAGGGTAGCACTTTGGCAAGGTTTCGAAAACCTGTTGGCTCAGGGGGCCAGATGAGCTGCTTATCAGTTCTAGAGGACCATTTCTTCCCACTTTATCATCACGGAGCAGGGCCACGGAGTCTCCACTCCGTTCCGTCCTCTATGGTACGTTGCAGGGAGTTGCTGTGTTAGTGGAGTTGCTGTGTTAGTGGATTCCTCGCACGCCTGCTGCAGCTGAGTCCCATCCTCAGAGTTCCTTTTGATTTCATGCTTTTCCTCAATGGGTAAACACTGCTACGTTTTTCATATAAACCTTAATTTTCAGATGTAAAACCTTAATTTTACTAATAATTCCACACACACTCATCCACCTTCACCTGACAAGCAAAGCTACCAAGCAATGGGCACCTATAGGCAGATTCTAGAGGTCAGGGAAATAAATCAGAATGAGCATAGTTTAGCTGCAGCAAAATGGTCAGCTGCACATCAAAAATACTGAATTTTCCACTTCAGACACCCAGCCAAGTCTTGTTTTACAATAACAGAAAATTCACGTGTGTTAGAGCTGCTGTAGTTTACAATCACCTACTATTTCAGACATTTTTTCAACAATTCTGAAGACTGGAAGTCTCAAGGCAACACAGGACATTTTTTTCTACAAAGTCCACAGCTGAGAGGTCACATAGCACAAAGAGATCTCAGAGTGGTTTAGTTTGTGTGCTTTAGTTTGAACTGTTTGTTGTATTCCAACAAATTTGTTTGATATTAATTTTATAAAAAAGTTTCTGTCTTTGTTCCCTGTTCTGGCTTTCTATTGAATGCAAAGTCTTTCTCCTACTCTTGAGGACAAACACACTTCCATGGCCAAAGGACTACCTAAGGTCAATAATTCTGTTCCTCAGGAATAAAGCGTCTTTCTAACAAGGTAAAAGATGACAGAGGCTTGGGGAGGCAGCTTTCCATGCTTTTACTTTAAGTGCAAGAATTTCTTTGCCCTCCTTTCCCTATCATAAATACAAATGCTTTTTAAATGAAACAATAGCACTCACCAACAAAGCACTAGATTTCACATACAGTTCTCCCTCTTACAAGAGTATGACAGAAAGAACTAACCATGTGGAAGAAATTCCTAATAGCCCTAGAAGTTGTTCACACAGTAAAGAGATGAGGCTAGTACAAGAAACTACATAGAACAAAACCCCGTATGGTATACAAATAGATATATTTGTTAGCAGAAAAAATGAAATATACCAGAAGAGTAATAAAAGAAAAACTATATTTCGTTTTGATTAAAAAGTCCAATTAGTTGAAGATTTAATGGAGCGAGAAGGACAATAAGAAAATCAGGTATTTGGATATATGCTCTTCTGTGACAGTAACTGATGCTTAGGGTTTAAAAGTCCACTGTGTCATCTCTCAGGGACCTCTTGTGCAGAGGTGAACAGAGAATTGCCTACATCAAAATGCAGTGTTACGGCAGTGACAGAGCTGCCAGTAGCGCTTTGGTGGCAAGTTGTGGGCAGGCAGCACAGCCTCCATATTACACCTCCTCATCCAACGCCGACTGATCTCATTGCCTTGCAGGAGGGCACAGGTGATACTCTCAGGGAACAAAGCCAAGAGTGTTAATTTATTTACAGGCCTGGGAACATCTCGTTTGTGCTTTGTATGCCCGCCACAGCCTGCAAATTCCACACAGGGCACTGAGAAAGCCAAAGCTGTAGGAGGGTTGCACAGAGCAGGCAGTGGCAAACAAGGAGGGAGAGTCCCAGATGTCCGCAGAAGTATGCTGGTTAGGCTGCCATCCCTACCTCCTCAGCCTCCTCATCTGCCACCCCAGCTCACTTACAACATCTCAGTCCACTCTCACAGTTTCTGGGCCCCAGGAACTTGTGATGCTCATTTTCCTCATCCCCACAGTATTTCCTTACCCTGGTCTGGCTCCTGCACAGGCAGCACTTGTGTTACTGCCTGCACAGATCCCCCACCTCCAAATATGTGGACACCCCTCACTTGTAGGTAGCAGTAATTCAGTAGTTGAAGTAATAGTACTAACCCCATCCCAACCAGCCCGGTGTCCTGGATAATGTCACCATAGCTGACTTCTTTCCGTCACTTGCAGCCCCATAGCGAGCCCTAATTCTTCCCACACTTCTTTTCACCAGCACCCGACTTACTAACCTGCTTATTCCACATCTCCAGCCACTCTCTGCTCAGTAAGTCACAGCAGAAGCGATCCAGACCCTGTTCTTCATCAGATGTTTAACATCTTTATCAATGATCTGGATGAGGGGATTTAGCGCTCCCTCGGTAACTCTGCAGATGACACCAAGTTGAGCGGGAGTGTGGATCTGCTCGAGGGTAGGAAGGCTCTGCAGAGGGATCTGGACAGTCTGAATCGATGGGCTGAGGCCAATTGTATGAGGTTCAACAAGGCCAAATGCCAGGTCCTGCACTTTGGTGACTGGAAAGCTGCCCGCCGGAAAAGGACCTTGGGGAGCTGGTTGACAGCTCTTTCTGTACTGAAAGAGTGCTCAGGCATTGGAACAGGCTGCCCAGGGAGGTGGTGGAGTCACCATCCCTGGAGGTGTTTAAAAAACATGTAGATGTGGCACTTCAGGACATGGTTTAGTAGGCATGGTGGTGTTGGGTTGATGGTTGGACTTGATGAGCTTAGATGTCTTTTCCAACCTATGATTCTATCATTCTATGATTCATTCTGGATCCGCCTTAGCCTTGCCATCCATGGAATTCAGACTGTTGGGGGAAAAGGAGCAGAGCTCCCACCTCCCAGCCCTCAAGAGGCTTCCTGGTGCAGGCTCCTGACACTGCTGAAATTCAAAGGAAACCATCCGACAAAGGGCTTTTCTGAAAATTCAGTGATGTGGTATATAAAAAGAAGAGGGAGGAGGTAATGACATTTTAGATAATTACAAATATATTTGCTTTTACAGATTATTGACTTTGGAGGCAAAAGACCAGCATGACTTCCAATTTCATTTACCCTTCTTCACAGTGTTTTACTTCTATGATTTTTATTGAGCGTTTTCCTCAGAGCGTGGTATAAAAATACCTGCGTTCACTTACAAGGTTCCTGTCTCCCTCACTAAGCTAAAGTTGGACTCATTAACTTTTTTTTTGAGGTTTCTATGACAGACTCTTCAAAGTTCAAGTGTAACAGCCTGAATATAGATGAGTTTTCAGTAGCAGATGAAGCAAATGTCAGAAACTCCTTCTCCCTGACATTTTTGAACTTCAAAAAGACTGAAAAAAATGCCTGGCTGAAATTTTGCAAAACCAACCAAATTTTTACATCAATTTGTTTTGCTGTTGGGACTGTCTACTAGCTGGTTTGTCAGCCACATTTTTACTTTGGGCTATTATGTTTCCATGCTGCATAGAACTAGGAAGTCATTTGGCTAGAATCTTCGGATATCTGTAAAAACTTCTTAAAAAATGAGATAGGTCTGGAAATTCAACGGTGAAATTTCTAGATTGTTTTTGTGGTTGACAGATCATTTTCCATCAGTGACAACTGTCTGTTTTAAATTGTGGTCTACTGATGATCCACAAGAACGTAGAACTTTTTAGCTATCTGAAATTTGCAGCAGGACATTGCAAATGGTCCTTCAGATCAGTAATTATTTATTCACATATGCAGCAAGATAGGGGCTGGTAGAGACCACTGTTTATTTTCTCATATTTACCAAAACTTTGGGTTTTTTTCCTGTAGTTTGACTGTAACATCTTACAAAGTCAAATTTTGTTGTCTTGTTACTTTTAACTAAGGGTAGCTTTTCTTAAGTATAAATTGCTTTCCTCTCCTGCTTGCAACAGAAATACAGCAGACTTACAGTGGGTGGCCTGGTAAACACAGATGCAGAATGTTTCCACTGTGATCTGTACAAAGAAGTTCTGAAGTTGTCTGTATGTTTCCCAGTTGTTTTTTTGCTTTCATTAGTGCTAGTTAGTTCCAAATTTCTTGCCTTATTTTCCTCCTTATGGGCGTGGACATAGATTTAGTTTTTATGTCTACATTGACATGACCTCAGCCTGACAGTATGTTATGGGAAGCTGAAAGATTTATTGGCAGAAGAGAGCCTGTTGGAAAAAAAGCTGGGTAGTGGTAACTGGAGAATGAGTCAGTGTCTGGAGTCCAGCTGTGCTTGCTGCACAAGGCTAACTACAGCTGAGTTACTCAGATTTCTTCAACTATCTGAAACGGGCTTTTTTTAAAAAAGGAATAGGATTTATGTATGCTGAATACATTTTTAGCTGAGAACATTTGTATAAAGGCAGCAAATTATTTTTCTTCCTTCTCATTGTTGTGAGTATTGCAGTGGGGTGTAGGAGCAGCCATGCTCTTGGAGAAGCAATTCATTATACACACACAAACCAGCGCATCTGAAAGATGTGGCATCAGCATCTCAAAATGCACCAATAATAGTTTGATATGCAGTAAGTTCTGTGAGTAATATTGTAAAAACACCTACATCCTGACCCTGGGAGGCAAAGCATTGCTATTTCTTATTGCACGCATTCACAGTGGCAGAAGTTTAAGAAGCACAGCATCAGCTCCTGGTCGGTATTATTTTAACCAACGAATTGAATTATGAGGCTTACTTCATCAACATCTCCGCAATTGTAGTTCTAACCTTTGAACAATAAAGAAAAAAGGCATTTAAATGTCTTTAGATAATATAGTCAAATTAAATACTGAACTTGAAGCCAAATTTATAAAACGAAGCGCTTACAAATCCATCATTTTTACCCCTTTTGCCACACTAATTAAAACAGTTACTTCTAAGTGAAACATTCCTTGCAGATTGCAGCAAGAACCTCAAAGTGTTACAGTAGATATGTTACCTAATTTTGTTGTCAAGATGTCAAGACTGAAAGAAAAACAAAGAATAAATTAATTGTGAATCATTTACATTTTTCCATTTCTTTGCATTTTAAAAATTCCTGAAAGTTTAGAAACACAATTAAGGAATTTTCTTTTTTTACATGTAAGCTTCATGAAAACAAACATTTAAAATGTAAGAAATAGTACAGACAAGCTATGACTATTTTGGACTACAGACACAGAGGCTGGGATGATAACAGCAATACTACATGAGACACAAAACAGTCGGGACTGAAATTTATGAACAGATTTGATCAAGCGCTGGAAGTCTCATTTAGTACAGAAAAAGTGTTTGGCAATCAGCTGGAAGAACATTTTGAGGCAACACTCATATTCAGGCTGAAGTTTTGTCAGTGATCTGATATCTAAAACAGTTTCAGTTCATTAAAGTGTGACATGGTTGCCCAGTTTCTCGTCTCAGTTTTTGGCTTCTTCATTGCAATTATAATTGTAGATAAGTAGACCAAAAGCTCGGGAGAGCAAACCTGACAAGACTTTGTATCTTGTATTTGTTACAGGCGTTAACTATTCTAGGCGCACTATTTCTGGAATTTTAGATCCACTTGAGAATTTAAATAAACTAAAAACAGAAGGGAAAAGATAACAAGCTGTGTTGTCCATTCCTCTCTGTCCCCACTGCTCCACATAGATGTTTCTAAACTATTCATTCCAGCCCTGTGTAGCTATATAGCTAGCAGTGCCTGCTGTGGTGTAGACAGCTGGATTTCTGAGTAGCTTTGTTTCGGCTGAGAATTGCGAGTGACCCACACAGCCTGTGGGAACAGGTCGTCGAGTAAAGAAGGTCTCCCTGGAGCGTCTGGGACCTGGCATACCTCCTGGCATCAGAAGTACAGCGCTTGTTCTATGATTAGGAGAACACATACAGTTTGGCTTTTTATGGATCATCGTCTTTTCTTTCCCCTAGCATGCCCACAACCCTCTGCTCCATTTCACACTCAATAACCTCACACTCCTACCCATTCTTGTTCCCTAGGTCCTTGGTTTCTTCCTCACTGCCAGAAGACAGTACATGTGCTGAGCATAGCCTGGACGCTGATTAGCTAAGTGGTGGCTCTCAGAAGTGACAGATGATTTCTGCAGTCTTGCCTCTGGTGAACACACTCATTTATCTAGGTCTCTTTCATCTACTCAGTTGCCAATTTTCAGACAACATGTTGAATGTTTGCCATCTTTGAGATGTTTATGTATCTATATTATTTGGTTTCTATCTATATTATTTGAAATCTACTTTTACTAGGAGGAATCATTCACCACCATTACCAGCTGCCAACTCAGAGAATTCTTCTTCTGCAATTACATTAGCAACAGTCTGCAGTGTATTAGGTTGCAAAGGCAGTCAGCAGAGATCAGCTGTGTGGACAGTGTTTGCTCCTCAAATAGTGAGTCCATGTCTTCACCACAAAAGGTCACATGGAATGGGACAATGCTAGTAGGTGACATGGTGCCAATCTTGCAAACTTATAGCATGTTGTTTCTGATGAGGAAAAAAAAGCACTTTTGGTCACAATATTGCTTTCTCAGTTCTCTTGTATGTCTTCTAGAAGAAGGTATTTTATTGTAAGGTCCTTAAAAATGCTGACTGCTAGAATTCAGTTCTATGGAATATTCAGTATCTCACATTGTATCTCACACCATAGTTTCACGTTATGATAATAGCAGTGATGCTAGCATAGGCATTTTCTCTTATCCCTGTATGACGATGTGACATGCTGTGAAGCAGATCAGGGAACTGATTTGACTTCAGGAAAAAAAGAACTTAGTGTTTTTTGAACAGTAGTTCAGTTCATCACCCAATTTCCATGTTGAGCAAACTGTTGTTCCAGTGCAACTGAGTGAAAGGCACAGCACAGGGAGGAGGACAGCAGTACCTTGAGTATTTTCTTCAAATGTTAAGCTTCTACATACACTTACCTGTTTTCAAGGTATGTGGAGCTGCTATGAACAGACAAACACTTTTTGTCTCCTTGCTTCCCATGCTGGATCCCTGCCATGAAGTTGTAAGATGAAAGATGGAGCAACAGTGTAAGCTTGAAGTCTCAGGCTCCTTCTTCTGCAACTGAACCCTCCTGCCCCTTGCAATTTCAGTTCACAACAGAAGCCTCAGCAACGTGAACCTCCATGCCTAGTCACAGTCCTTGCCCCAAACCACCACCTTCAAACAATACTCAATTCTAGTTACCAGGCTATACCCATTTGTCCTAGTTTCCAAACAGCTTATCCTCTTAATTACCTTGATGAGCCTATGCACTCCTATTTAGCAGTTTCATCCAATATATCCAGATGTCCCAGCTACTTCAGAGTACTGCAGAGGCTGTTGGTCTGAAAGCAGTGCTCAAGGAAACAGAAAAGTCCACTGGATTTTTAGTCCTTAGCAACACCTGTATGATAGATCTAAACCACACCTTCCTAATCACACTCAGCAATATCGTGTGAAGCTTGTCCTGGCCTGGAATTTTCCAGGGTTCACAGCAAGAGTCTACCCTGCTTTGCATGAAGGTATTTCCTTCACTACTGTTACACTGATCTGAAAATAATAAATAGTATCTCCTGTTTGTAGGAAGGCGAAGAGGGATAAAGAGGATCAAATGATACTTCTGAAACTCTTTGTTGAGAAACAAGGGAGTTCCCTGGATGAGAGCCACGGTTAACTCAATCCAGGCTTCTCACAGGCATCAATTTTTCATCATCATAGTTATTCTATCTTGAAGGTAGCATTAGCTTTAACTGTTACAAATTCACACATGAAGGAAAACATTTAATGATTGAGTCCTTTTTCTAAGTGACAAAAACATATCATCTTGACATTTTTCTTTAAAAAAAGATTGAGCTATGTGATGTTTTAGGAGAGAAATCAGTTTCCTATATTTTTCAAATGCAAGACAGGGGAAGTCAACATAATAAATAGGAAAGATCAAAATTAACTCTTATCAATGCTAAGGCGACTGATAACCACACACTAGGCAAAGAGCCTTGGTACTGAAAGAAATCTAAAGCTACTGATGTAGAAAATGTAAATCTAAAGCACGAGGACCACTGTGCACTAGCCCCACAAGTGGAACATTGGATTAAAGTGCCAATATTCTTTCATAGCAACTATCACCAAGGACATCAGTTATATAAAAATGTGATATGAAAACGTGAACATAGATAGATTTCCTTGTACAAATGAAATAAAAGTGGATAATCCGTAACATTGATGAAAGAAATGTTGAACTATTTGGTGAAAAACATCTGGAGCCATTGACAGATCTTTCACATCACTTTCTCCCCTGTCTACTCACTAACCTCAGGGCACGGCAGAACACAGGTTGGTTGTAGGTCTTTTTGCACATATATGTGCATCTGTGCAAAGAGCAGGAGCTGCAAATACAGGAGCAGCCCAAGCATCTACGTAATGCGATCTGTTTCTGACAGTGATCAGTACCAGATGCTGCAAAGGAAATTTCCACAGAATCCACGAGGTAAGCAGCCATGTAAGAATGGATATAGAAGGACGGTTTCTTCCTGACTTTGCTCTTTAGCTGGTGCACGCCCTGAAGAATGGCATCTTACGCCCTTTCCAAGTTCACTCTCTCCCCTCACCTTAATAATGTATATCCTGTTTAGCGAAGCCTGTCTCCTTCTTTCTGTACCCCACTGCAAGCTTCCCCATCACCAGGGCTTTAACAGTCTGTGTACCAAGGATCCATGGGCCAGCTCTGACACCAGAGCTGCACAACCTCTGCTCAGACTGCAGAAAGGGAGCTGTGAGGCTGTACAGAGACAATAAAAATAAAAATTACAGGTATTGGTGTGACAGGATTGTTGGCAGCTCAAGGATTCAAGAGGGAAAACACTATTTTTGTGTGAGTCAACAAGCCCTTGCTTAGTACTTCTACGCTGTGCATATCCTACCTGTAGAAGATCACAGGGCATGGCTACACATGCCCAAAAAATCAACTCAAAACAGGGACCATAACAACAGATGTGCAATTATTTCTGAAACCTACTTAACCTCAGTAATTTATTGAACAATCAAATCCATGGATTATGTGGTGTAAAAAACACTGGTAATGGTTGCATAAACTGAGAGAAATGGCACATTTCTGAGTCTCTGCTGCAGATGCCTGATTGAAGCAAATCTTTTTCAACATGATGTTTTACATTATTTTTTAATCTCTGAAAAACCAGCCAAATCCTACCACCCGATTTGCTCATACTGCAGTGATTCAACCCTTGGCATTTTTAGCAGATTCACCACAGGTCATTAGCTGCAACGTGCGTGTACAGCTTATTGAGAAGATAGCCCACAACTGCGCCTATTTTGTTTTTACAAGCATTTTTGTTCAGTTACACTGGACAAAGCAGTCAGCAGGATAATATTTCATGAGGTCATCTTCTGCAATAGTAACATTTTGGCAGTAGTAATGAGAATTTCTGAAACAGAATATTGTTGCTAATTATTTCACTCACCTAATTTAGCCATCTAAAGGTTAAATGTCTAATTTAAGCTAATTGACTTGGCCGCCTCAGTGATTACTGGAGAGAGAGAGTGGTCTCAGAGAGCAAAAGATCTCCAGTGTATTTTTGATACTTACTTTATCCCAAGATGAATCACCCTCCAGGAGTTCTCCCTCTTTCTCCTGAGTACAGAGATATTCAAAATGATAACTTTAAACTGGATGCCCGCCCTTGCTTTTATGCAGTGTATATATGAAGTTCTCTGCAGCTGGGCTGTGAAGAAATGGCGTTACATAGACACAGCTTGAAATCACAGTTAGCTGATACATGTTACTTTAGAGATATGGCAAGCAAGCTTGAAATTTTCTAATCCAAATCAAACAAAACCCCAGGTCTCTGTCTTTTTAATTGTTATGATGAAAGTTGGATGAAGCTTCACTGAATTTGGTGAGCACAATAAGTCTTTTGCACGGCTGTTCTGCTCAAGGTTGTTCAGCTTCTTTTGTGGTTTTTTTTGTGGGGTTTTTTTGGGGAGGGGGGGAGTGTAGAATTTCACTAGGAGCCATCAGCAAAAGCCCAGACCACCAGTCCACAAGTGAGGTCATGAATATGGTTTTGCAGCTGGTCATCATATTTCAAGAAGGATACACAACAAATATAATCAAAGATCTGAAATCACAAAGATATAAGAAAGTGAGGTTGTGGGAACCTGATGATTTTCAAAAAAAACATCACAGAGGAAAAGCAATGATCACAGCAAGGAAAATTTCAGGGTAGACATCAGGAAAAATCTTCTCATAGTAAAGAAATACCTGGGGGGACTTGCCAAGTTTTCATTACTGGGACTTGTTAAAACCAAGCAAGACAAATGTCTATCAGGAATGACTTAGGCAGAGGTGCTCTGCCCTAGGGAAAGGGAAATAGAACAAACATGTTATTCCTCTATAATCTTTCATTGTCTAAAACATTTCCTATTTATAAGAAATTTATTTCTTATTTCTCTGTTTCTTATAAATTTATTGTAAATGGGCTGACAGGAACCTTATAAAGTTCAAAAAAGGGCACTGCAAACTCCTGCACCTGGGGAAAGGCAACCCCAGGCACCAGTACATGCTGGGGCCACCCAGCTGGAAAGCAGCTTTGCAGAAAAGGCCCTGGGTGTGCTGGTGGACACAGAGTTGATCATGAGCCAGCAATGTGCCCATGCCACAAAGGTGGCCAGCGTTATCCTGGGCTGTATTAGGAGGAGTGCTGCCAGTAGGTAGAGGGGGTGATCCTTCCCCTCTACGCAGCACTGGTGAGGTCACACCTGGAGTACTGTGTCTAGGTCTGGTCCCCTCAGTACAAGAAAGAGATGGATGTGCTGGAGAGAGACCAGCATAAGGCTACAAAGATGATTAAGGGCCTGGAGCATCTCGCATGTGAGGAAGGGCTGAGAGAGCTGGGACTGTTCAGCCTGCAGAATCGTAGAATCAAAGAATCACAGAACCATAGAATGGTTTGGGTTGGAAGGGACCTGAAAGACCATCTAGTTCCAACTCCTCTGCCATGGGCAGAGACACCTTCCACTAAACCACGTTGCTCAAAGCCCCATCCAACCTCACCTTGAACACTTCCAGGGAGGGGGCAGCCACAACTTCTCTCGGCAACATGTTCCAGTGCCTCACCACCCTCATAGTAAAGAATTTCTTTTTATATCTAATCTAAATCTGCCCTCTTCCTGTTAAAAGCCATTACTCCTTGTCCTATCACAACAGGCACTTGTAAAAAGTCCCTCTCCATCTTTCTTGTAGGCCCCCTTTAAGGACTGAAAGGCTGCAATAAGGTCTTCCCAGAGCCTTCCCTTCTCCAGGCTGTACAGCCCCAACTCTGTCAGCCTTTCCTCATAGGAGAGGTGCTTCAGCCCTCTGATCATTTTTGTGGCCTCCTCTGGACCCGCTCCAACAGGTCCATGTCTCCTGTGCTGACGGCTCCAGAGCTGGACGCAGGACTCCAGGTGAGGTCTCACCAGAGAGGAGCAGAGGGGCAGAATCACCTCCCTTGACCCACTGGCCACGCTGCTTTTGATGCTGCGATGATGATGAGAAGAGATAATGATGACGATGAAGACAACGACGACAACGACGACGACGACGACGACGACTATATTGATGATAGTAAGAGAAGGCACAAGGGGATCTTACCAATAAATATAAATACCTGAAGGGAGGATGCAAAGAGGACAGAGCCAGGCTCTTTTCATGGTGTCCAGTGGCAGGACCAGAGGAAATGTGGGCACAAACTGAAACATAGGAGGTTCTGAACATCACAAAACACTATTTCACTTTAAGAGCAATTGAGCACTGGCGCAGGTTGCACAGGGAGTTTGTGGAGTCTCCATTCTTCAAGATATTCAAAACCCATCTAGACAAGGTACTAGAAACTGGGTCTAGGTGGCCCTGCTTGAGCAGAGGGGTTGGAATAGGTGACCTCTGGAGGTCCCTTCCAACCTCAACCATTCTGTGATTCTGATCAATGGGGGGAGTAAGCAGACCCGCAGAACAATTTTGAATGTTACTGGAATTGCTCTTTCCCTATATGTCTGTCTGTTTCTGACACCTGTACAAAGAGTTTCCAGTTTAGGTGTCCACATTTATGGGCCAGAGTCCCTGCTCAGCTTCCACTGACTTCCCTAGGAGTTAATGATGTTTATCAGCCCACTAAATAAATGTTGCTTTTGTTTTTTCTGACAGAATTTAAGATTCTGCATAACGGTGGCTAAAACATAGCCTGTCAGATTGTAAAAATTATGGTATTTATTTCTCTAGAGTATGACAGAGAAGAAAACCCTACAGTAGATGATTGAAGATTTTGTTATAATCCTCATAATGTGTAAGTGAAGCAAAGATTGTCTCACATATGCTTCATTTTTACCAGTCCTAAATTTACTTAAATGTTAGGGAGAATATAACAAAATCTTCATTCACTGACACTACAAAATGTAAGAAAAAGGGGTTTGCCAATGGAATAACTTTATTAGCATGTTCATAATCCCCTTCTGCATTTCTGTAATATTTCTGTATTTTCTTTTTTTTTTTTAATTTGGTCTTTTGCCAACTGATAATTACATTTGACAATCTGAATCTACTTTACCTAAACACATAAATTCTGTTTTAAACCTTTTGTCAGAAGCAAGAGTCAATGTTAAAAAAGATATTTGCAGATTCTGTATTTTCCCGTCTGCCTTGTGATACCGAAAACCAAACTTTCCTAACTGATTTGAACCTTCCCATCCAAGTTGAGCTTACCTACACCACCTACCTAATTCCACGTCCTGCAGAATAATGCCTTCGTTTTAATCTGTCCTATAAATGCAATTTATTGATTTCTTTCTTTGCAGGCACGCCACAACTTGCCCTTACTTCCTTAAACTATTTCTAATGTATTTACCAGTCTTTAAAGTGATGTAAATATTTTGTTTCAGTTGCCAAAGATTCTTCTTTACGTATAATCATTGTGAAAAGACAGTCGATACAGTCGCTGAGTATGTTTAGTGGGTGGTGTCTAAGAGACAAGCAAGAATACACACTCGGGAATCACAAGGAGATTACCAAGGAAGACTGATATTTACCTGAAGGTATAAAGTATCAGTAAATGGGCATGAAACTAAGCAGCACAAAAATTATTGTGATTGCGAGATAAAATAGCAAAGTTCTACATATAAAGCAGCCACCAAAAATAATCTTTTCCATTTTCTACACATGAATTTTATGCCACAGGTTCTCCCCACACAACATGTAGATGCAATATTTCCTTTTTTCTCTTTTATTCTTTTTAAATACTTACTATTGTCATTGGCTATAAAAGCCAGCCAGATGAAGTGCTTTGTTATATGTCGCAATTAAGCTAGTGAGAACATTTAGTAGACCCATTTTTTAATTTTCTCCTGCCACTGTACAATAAAAGTGCACTCCTCAGTCTCACAGTCACCTTTTAAAAACCTCAAATAATGAGGAAGAGATATATTGAGCTCTTGATCCTTGCCGTTTGGCTAGTACATTTTACTTTTATTCTTCCTTCAGGAGGGTGGAGATATTCAATATAATGTGGTTAGATTTGCCCATTTAAAAGTCTTTTCCTGAGGAACACTTTATTGATTTTTGAGAAGATTTTTATTTATGGAGATTAATATGTCCTTGCTTATATTACTGAAGGCTGTACTGCAGCAAAGCTCGAAAAGACAAACCTGAAAGTAGATTCGTTATCCCAACTGTTCAGACTTTCCAGATCCGCACTGGCACTTACTGAGTTTCATTAGCCTTTCTAGGGGGGGAGGAAAGCTTGAAAAGTAATCCAGTAACAAAACCAAAACCCTCAGTACTCTCTGGGAGCAAGAGTGTATGAAATGGTGAAGGAAAAAAATACAAGGCTTTATTTTATCGCTGGGCCCATATGGGACAGATGCCTCATGTAATGGATGCCGTGTCAGAAGGAAGAAACGGGTTTAGCATAGTAGTGGGGTCTCAAAATATAAAACAGGTTCTTTCAATTTTATGACAACAGACTTTGCAAAGGTGAATTTGTTAATAGTGGAGATAAGCAATATCATCTGGGTGCTGTGTTCCTGTGGACTACGGAACAGTTAGGAAGCACAGCGTATCCCCAAATGAACAGTACTGCTAAGAGGTGGACTTGGATTTGGATCTGGTGATACCCTCACGTACAAACCCTCACATTTTCAAGATAAAGAAATCTCATCTCTAATCTAGCAAAATGACCATATAGTTATGCTTGGCTAAATACAATTCCTAACCCGACTGGTATCACAGGAGGGATTTTTTTTCAGCCCAAATCATTTTGACATGTCAGTCAGTGGTGGATTTCCACAGATTGGCAACTGACAGGTTCCTCTGAAGCTATGGCCTGCTCGTTTAGCAGAAGTTCAACGACTCACCGTGCCACTAGGAAGTCAAGCGTGAGCTGTATTCATTTCAACAGAGCCGCTGGTGGAGAAAGTCAGTCCCTCTGTTGACAGGAGCTACAGACAACCTGCTCGTGTAAGGCAAGCCGCAGTGCTCTGCCAGGCTACCACGCCTCGCAGCGAAAAGCTAGGCGGCAATTCCCTCCTCTCTTCAGCGACGTTTTAGTCGACACCAATTTTATCAATGTGTATTTTCCATGGAAAGGTTAAGTTACATGGTCGACTTCAACAGCTATTTTGGGAAAATAACTTGTGAGCTTTCCTGAGGTTTGTGCTAAACTGGCAATGCACATGAACGTCTGAAACGAATGCTGAGGGAAGACCTCTAACCCCACCTCAGCTGTAGCCGGCCATACAGTAAAAATAAGCAATGTATGAATGTGAAAGAGAAAAGAGGAAAAGTAAGTCTTCGAGCTGATGTTCAGGAGTGAGTTATGGTATCATGAGTTTTAGGAGGTTTTTTCCCCTCCACTGCTATTTCTGATTTCTTGGACAGGTATTTCCAAAAGCACTAAAAGACCTACTTTACTCATAGGCCACAAATCTTCTATATAATTCTACGTTATGAATTATTTTGATTGTTTTCCTAAAATCAGCTAGATGGTAGATATATTCTCAGTCCTAGACCAATATAAAATCTAGATGCATCAAACCAGTCCAGCAAAAAAACCAACAAATAATACAGGTTAAAAAAGGATAAAATTCTGGGATGAAAAAAAAATATCTTCCGTACATGGTTTGCAAGAAGCAGAGAGCAGGCTGCTCCCCAGGGAAGGCCAGCCAGGAGCCGGGGTGACAGCGAGGTGGCAGGGCAGTGTCCTCACCAGCACAGGGACATCCCACCGTGCCCCAGCAAGGAGAGCAGGGCAGGTCCAGTGATGGTAATCAGGGACAGTCACAGCCCAGGCAAGGTCTGAGGCCAGGTCAGCAGGTCAGGCTGACCAACGTGGCTCCGGCGAGGACCAAGGTCGAGGGCCTGAGCTTCAGTGCAGCTCCCAGGTGAAGAAGAGACCCCCAAAAGAAGTATCTCACAGCTCTCTGTGTACAGCTGCCCTGTACCAGATCTGGCCTCCAGCCCAGGCAGCGAGCCCCTGGGCCAGGGCAGAGCCTGCAGAGCCCGTGGGGGCATGCAGAGCCCTGCTGCAAGATTTCTCTTGGACCTCCAACCTTCATCCTCTTTCTCTGCCCATGACTATGATTGAGGCGACAAAACACACTTTGGTGTTTGCCTGACCTTACCTATGAAACGATGCAGAGTCAGGCAGAGAGTGACGCTCCCCGGTCAGGCTTCGCAGCAGCTAGCACAGCGAGATGACCGAACCAGGCAACGACAAATGGCAGAGAGAGAGATGTACCTAAAACATTTGCTCCTCTGTGGGCCTATTTTAATGGCTTTAGACACCAAAAAATAATTCCCATTTTAAAGTGTCTTCATTTACTCAGGATTCAAAATATCATCTGCCTTTGGAGAAGAAGGTCTTTCACATAAAAGCTCAAATATCTGAGCACTCACCCACGACCTGGGAAATCGGGGGTTCCAGTCATATCGCAGCTGGACGGGGTTTGAACTCACAACACCTAGCTCTGTTAACATGTTTCTGACATTTTTTATGTCCCCTGTTGAATATCCACTACCAAGAAGGGGACAGGAGGGGAGCAGGCAAAAAAAAAAAGATATCTCCACAGTGACACAGGTTGTAGCATAGACCTTGCCTTCTAATTACCTGTCTACCTGTATATTTTCTTTCCTTTCTGAGGTGATGTGTGTCCTTGGAGGGCTGTAAAATGGTTGCAAAGTCTATAAAACAGCAATGGATTTGCTGCTGCCAAACTCGCCCCCAGCTAAAACGCAGGCATTTGGACTGGCCAGGCTCCACAGAAAACGATGGCTTCTCTCCTGTTCTCGTGGCAATCTGACAGCAGCTCTGACGGACGCGTGCTCTCGCTGTGGGGCAGTGGGTGCAGCACTCTGGATGTGGCCCCTCTTTTCCAAAGCTCATCACTAGTCATCCCTGAAACGGAAGACAATATGGTCCCATGAAGGTGTTCTGGCTCCTGTGGAGGACAGAAAGGGCACTCTCCCATCTGAAACAGCACCAGCCACGCTCAGTGCTTTGGGTGAAGATGAGGTCTGTGATGCCAATCTCTACCCGTCTGTCCTAGCCCATAGGATGCTGATGGTCCTCAGCAGCCCTGTGAAGCTGAAACTCTTCCAGCGTCGCTGGCAGCAGGCACAGCAAGGGCAAATTAGAAGCCAAGTGGCACTGACAGTCATGGCCCCTGGTATAGAATATGGTGATATGGTCAGAAGGCATATGCCAAAACAGAAAGTGTGCTAAAAACCAATATAATACAAGGGTGAAAAGGGTGAAGAGTTAAGCTCTTGTATCACAGACCACTCTTGCCATTATGTTACGAGCTGCCTGCCCCCAAGGACAGTGGGACAAGAACAGTAGGCACCATTTGCCCTAGGAGTCATGGTCGGGTGAGCATCACACAAAGCAAGAGGCAGCATCCTGGCAGTTCTTTATGCTTGCTGGCCCAGTGCTTAGAGCCGCAATTTGGAAAGCTGAAATCTAGTTCACATTCCTCTTCTGCCTGACAACTCAAATCTCTTATCCCTCCAGTGTGTCCTTCCAGCATATTGGTAAAAACATGATTCAAGTTACTTGGGCAGAGAGAGAAGGTTTGACCAAATGTCATTTTACCTCAATTAATGCATTCCCACAGCAAATTTTTTCCTTATGAAAATTCATTTTTGATGAAACATATACACCAGCTTCAATATGCATAAATTTGCCTCCAAGCTCATCACGTTGTGTAATCATAAACACAAAAAATGCTAAGAAATCTACAGTTACTTGATGGCAAATGTACAAACCCCCAGCATTATGGAGAAGGCACATGACAGGTCAGCTACCAGGACGTAGGAATCAACTTTTTTATCAAGTAACTCATATTTGTAGCTCTTTTCAGTGGTTATTTAAAATAAGCCTATAGAATTTTAAGTTATAATGTACAGTATGTTGAGAACAATAGAAATAACTATGTAGGCATAGAAAGACTCATAACTGCTCTCAGGACTGTATATTTATTAATTTATTGCTTTTCTATTATTATCTCACTCCTTTAGAGGGAATAAGCAAATTTTAGTTGGATAAAATACTAAATAAAATCTTAGAAAATGAGTTGTTATTTTTATAGTACAATTAATGACTTTGCATATTTTTGCATTTCATCAGTTGTTATGATCTGCACTTTTAGTCCCAAATAAGTTAGTCTTAATTGGAGGCTTATTAAATACGTACCCCAACTATCCGGCAAAGCTTTCGCTAAAATTACGTGTGGCCAAGATACGCTTTCCAGCTCTCCTCCCTCTGCTCCCCTCCCCAAACAAATCTGTGCCTCGGTTTTCCAGGCAGAGTGTCACGGACACAAGTTCCCCCTGTGGCTGCCGAGTCCCCGCTCCAGCAGCCCCACCGAGGGAGCGGAACCCAGCGAGGCCGCTTCGTCCTCACCCCGCGCTGGAGGCTCAGAAGTAACGCTGCACGGGGTGGGCTCTGGTCAGGCCACGCAGTCCAGGTGAGGAACCGTTCAGTTGTGACTTCAAGTTGCCCTCCCCACAGGAATTAACACACTTCAGCTTCAGGCTCTGCTGACCGTAAGAGTTTAAGGGAGTTTCAGAGAAAATGAGATCTTCGTTAGAGGGCGGTGAGGCAGACCCTAGAAAGGACTTCTAGAGCAAAGGTATCACAGCCTCACATAAAAATACCAACAGTTTATTTTAACATTGTATTTTACCGAGGAAAGTTAAAACATTTGGTACTTCTTCATCTATACACTTAATAAAATACCATGTTTTGTTTCATTTGCAGCAGATTTATTCAGTTTAATCCAGTGTGAATTGAAGTAAAATTGTATAGATTTCATAGCAAATTAACCTACTATCCTTGCACCGGTTTTCTTGATATTCTGCCTGAGAGTTTTCTGATTGCTCTAATGCAAAATGTCCTGCTTCACTCTTGTGGAGTGTTGGCATCTTCATTTATATTTAACAGGTTTATTTGTGTTTATGTAAAGAAAAGGACAATAAGTGGAGTTTACTTTTTTTTTAAAACAGATTCTGTTAAATTTTGTAAATATACTTACAGACGTATCTAAAATCAATCTAAACTCAGTCCTGACATATTCCAGGAAACAACTTTCTGAAATCCCACATTACCCAAACCATTACATGACTGCAGGCAATTTTTCTGGCTTAACCATGGGGGAAAGCAAATTCACATTTCTCCAAGTAGAGCATTTTCATCTCTGCCAAAAGCATCCTATTTGATATGTACAACAATTTCACCTATGAACTTGTATATTAGGACACCTTCATCTCACAGTGCTATGAAGTTTAAGATGTAACTGCGGGTGGAATACTTTATTAGGTAACGTCTGCCATATGATCTACCGGTGGCTGGTCAGAGCACCATCAGTATCTCACCGGTCTCCTTTAACTGCAAACATCAGAAGGGTAGTATCTTAACAATTGTATATTTTAATTTTGTTACATGTTCTGCTGAAAGATAACTGCATGTCAGCATAAAGTCAAAAATATAAAATACCTACAGATCTGCACTATATCTCAAAATGTTTATCCACAATCTCTTTGTTAAAGAGTTCAGGAGTTACTTTGCCATAGATTTTGAGCACAAGACAGATGGCATTTCACAGTAGAAACCAGATGAGCTATCACATAGACAAATTTGTAACATATGGTAAACACAAGTCTCTTCCTGACTGTGGTAGATCATAGCAATATTTTCCCCAAATACTTGTGCTGTTTTGTAGTAGTGCAATCTTTCAAAGCTTTATTCAGATGGTGATATCAGTGTCTTGATTTCAGAAATACATGTCCTGAAACAAAATTGGTTTATGATAATCTCAAACAGTTAGCTTGTTTCTTTTTGTCTGAAATGGGCTGAACTTCACAGCTTGAACTGGAATAGCAGCACATAATGTGGCAGTCCACATTTAAACTGCTTTCTAGCAGCAAGTGTCTGCAAAGACACCCGTCAGCATGCAAAATTTGTAACGTGGAGAACTAATACTTCCAAAAATAAGGATACAAAGATGCTGACTACTCAATACAGTAAATTAACACCTCCTATCTAACAGAGCAGGTTTAAAATAAGGTTACATCAGTCTCACGTAAGACATTAACTTACTTCAAAAATAGTTTGCACGCATATGACTCATTGTACACGAAGCTGATTTTTTCCACTTCTACTAATGTGACAATTATGAATTATTTCAGTCCCTGAAAAATTTTTCAAATAATAAAAATCTGGCAATCAGGCAAATAGGTACAGCTACAGGGATCCACATGTGTATGCTTTTTTTTTTTTTTCTAATTCCTGCCACTGCAAGTTTCAAATGCTATTACACTGGTAAGTACATCTTACTTACCAGTGTAATAGCCAAAAACTACACAAACCAGTGTAATTACCAAAAGACTGACAAGACTTGGCCACAAAAGAGATAAGGTTGCACAAGGTATTTCCCAAATCATCTATTTTCTATAAAGCCTTCAGTGACTCAAAAGAGAACTTGAAAAACGTGGGGGAAACGAAATGTTGATGAATGACAACGTATCTTTGAAGAAAAGAAGCAAATTACTATCTTTGTAAAACTCATAATTGCCTCTCAGAACGACCTCACTTAACTATAACTTATGGTATTCTGGTGATTCCAGTTCCTGAATGGTATTAGTTTACCACGAGGAAGGTTTTGCACATCACGAGAACATTTTCCTCTAATTTCACATGAGGATTAAAATATAGCTCTGCAGAAAGTCTGAACAGCAGTTACAAATGATAGTGGGTAGCAAGAAAAACCCTTCAAAGCTTAGGTCTCTGGGTAGCTTTGTTTTAATTAATTGTATGTATTTTCACAAGAAGTTCTCAAGACTAAAGTGATGGAAGTGTCTGCTTTCCTCTGACTTTCTTAGACCTTTTGACTTTATGCTGTTGAACAGCAAGCTAATTTCCCTACAGTAATAATTTCAATTTTTTTTCTGTTAGACATTTCACGGTTTTAAGAAGTCAGTTAATTGGAATCTTTTTAATTTCACAGGATTATTGTCACCTTCCTGTATCTCGTTTCTATTCTAGCTGCTTAATTCTTCCCAGAAATGCTGTCAAAATGTTTATTCACAAAATATATAGAAGTAAAAAAGCACATTTTCACAAGATACTTCATTCAACATATACACATGTACTGTAAGGTACATACATATATGTATGCATGCATGTACATATACAGGTAACGATTTTCTAGGTTACTCAGATTTTTCCAGAAAAGCTGTAAGTCCTCAATATATCCAAAATTCACATAGCCTGTTACGTGGTGTTAGATGAACTTGGGTGCCTAAATGTAACACTGTGAACTTCAAACTTATTTCTATCACTCCAAATTCTGGAAATTCAGATGTAATGCTCCAGTCAACACTCCCTGAAAAGAAAGTAAAAATAAGCTGATAGTTTGTTTGACTGTAGGAAGCACTGTGTTCTCCAAATACTTCAGAAGAGTCTGTATATCCTGCCAAATTTAAATAAAGGAATGAATTACTAATAAAGATATCTGACTGCCTAAGCCTTGTGATTGTCATTAAGACAGTTCTCTTCAGCTACCTTCAGCAGCAAATTTTAACCAGAAGGGTGTGTGGTTTTTTTCTAATCCCCAAATAATTTCTACTTCTAGCACTCCTCATTTTGACCCCTGGTCATTGAAATTTTGATTTGGACATCCATCACACGAAAGATTGCTAAGCAGTATTCAGAACCTGCTTTTCCAGGGGAATATGGCGCTAATGCCATAGCAAATATTTAATAACAAGCTCTTTATTGCTAATTTTGATTCAGTTCCTCCCTCCTTTGCTATGCCTTTGTGCCTTCGTTGTCTCTCAAATGTTACATAAGCGTGTTCTGTGCTACCAGGAAAAAATTTCAAATGATTGCCCAGTTAAAGTTAATATCTTCATTTCCTTCTTGTTTGGTGGAAGACCCTTCTTTCTTGAGCAGCCATTATATTTCCTTCACTGGATACATATTTAAAGTAGCAAGAGCAGGAAAAGAGAAGAAAGTCCATTACTACAAACAACTCAGCTAATATCGATTTATCAGTAACTCTGAATACACACAACTTTAAACGCTTTTAGCATTTTCTTTGGGCAAATGCGTTTCCAGATGAAGTAAGTTACAGCAAATATTAAAACTATACATGATACTTCAATACTTATAACTGAATTATCTAATATTTAGTGTTTCAGCCCTGATGTTGTCCTCAAATATTTCTGTTTCTCTTTCCTTTACATTTTTAATTACTCAAAAAACATACAGCACAGATCAATTATTTTGATTTTTTTATCAGCCTTTGTAGAGTGAATAGAAATAACTGTATTTAGAAATTCTACTTTGTCATTGCATGACAGCCCTGTTTGTACCTGATAATTCAACAGCATCACTATTATATATTGGTTAACATTACCTAAAAGCACTGCTGCCAGCAACTAATCTTGTTTTATTTACTTTATTTACACCTAAGAATAGAAACTGTTGCCTTCAGCATTAGAAATGTCTTCAGAACTGTTGACATCTCAAGGCTCATTAACTTGTACTCATAGGTGACATTTGGTTTGGGCATATTTAAGATTTTTGTAACAATGCATTAATAACTGCAGTCTTAACCATTAGTATGGTCAGAATTACAAAAATAGCCGTAAAAATACTTCAGTGCAGCACATCTCACTTTCTCTGACCTTGTTGACATAGCCCCAACCCTGGGATTACAAAGCGACAATGTCAGACTGTATCACAGGATCATCAGTTTCATAAAGATACAAAAAGAATGTAGTCAAAGTTTATATTTTTATATGTCTGTGGAATATATAAAAATTAAACGTGAATATTATATATAAATGAAAAGTATGAAAATTAAAAATAAATGGCAATGAAAAATGGTATGGTTTCTAAGAAATTTTTTTTGCCTGGTTTTTCATTTAGATGCCAAGCAAAACTGGATTATTTGTAGAATAAATTTCTAGTGTCAAAAATGCAAGCAAACATTGATTAAAAAAATGGGACTTTATATTTCACAGATAGGCTTCATGTAAAAAAATACTACACAGATACTGCATAGCTACTGATACTTTTACATTGTAGCATTCAAGTGAGTGGTTTTTTTCATACCTAGATATTCCTGTCATTGGGCTGTATATTTCTTCTCCAGCTTTCAGCAGAGGTTCTGTTTAATGAAAGACAGAAAACATAAAACTGCTCTGAGAGGACACTATAGTGGGTGTGACATGTAAGCCTGGAATCTAATGAAAAGCTTGGGAACATTTTTATTTTAGGCTACTCAGGTGATTCCTTACAGGCATTGTTTGGAAAATTAGTTCTTCTGATATAGAGAGGACAATACATAAAATCTACAAAAATAAGTGATTGCAGCAGAGACAGTATGTTGGAAGAAAATGGTAGGTCAGAACTGCAGATTTGCAAGGCTCTTAGTAATGGTAGAGAGGGAGAGAGAAAAGAATAACGAGGAATATCAGTGGCAGCAGATTTGAGAGGCAAACCTTGGCTTCCGACTCAAACCTTTCAAAAAGTCCAGATGCTTTGCGTCTATGAGTCCGAGTTGCTGAATTGTGGAGAATGGTCTCTCCTGGCAAGCGTTAACCTGATCTTGTTGCCAAGCAGTGGAGCACAGAGGAGAGAAAGCCTGAGACAGGGAATCACTGCAGCTCACAGCATGCCTCACTACGCCAAGGTCCGCTGTCACCCCCATAAGATTAGGAGCTCATGGGAACCGGTGACTCGAAGGAGCGTATCACCATTCACCTGTGTCTCTGACCCTGTATGTTCTACTTCAGCTTAATGACTTCTTAGCATGCGGTTCAGCTCCTAGGTATTCTATATGAGCAACTACATTAAAATCCAACTTTCAAAGGATTTAAGCTAGTAAAACATAAACATATACAAATGGAAACATTTTCATCCCATTAACAAAAATATAGTGACTAAAAGTCCAGCACGCAGCATCTTTTCACAGAAAACAAATTATATCAAGGAGCTGCTGTCTGGTTTGGGTTTTTTTTCAGGATTGCATTGGCTGAAATGCGTACGCTGTGTGGAAGAAACAGGGCACGCAGCAGATGCATTAAATTGGCTCACCGAGAGATTTCAAAACATAGCCGTGATTATGGAAATATCAGCAAAAGGAGTGACTCTAATGGGACTCCCAAGGACTCTTGGTGAAAGATTACTTAACATTTTTATTGATTAATCAGACAATGATATGCATGTAAAGCTTGCCGTTAACAAACAGATGACTTTATTTAAGGATAGCATTACTTTCCTGTTATAGATTGATTTGATTTGCCTTGCAGTCAAACAAAATAATTTCATTGTAGCTGACTGCATCACAATACATCTGGAAAAAAAAGAATATGGGCTATATGCTCATGTTAAAAAAATTGGAAAGCAGTAATCACAGGAGAACGTACCGAAAACTGTCTGAATAGGAAACTTTGGTGAAATGGTACGGCAAACGGGATTAGCGCGACCCTTTGGGGGTCTGTAAAGGGGAATACAGAGTAGAAGGCAGGAAGTTGCCTCACCTCTGTACATCTACTACTGTAACACTAATTCGGTATGATTTGCTTCCTAATTTGGTACATCTGCTTACAACATCAAAATACTGGAAAGCATTCAGAGGAGCATCACAGAAAGTCATCTAGATGGTGAAAAGTTAGCATTGTGACAGGCGTCTTACAGGGCTTGGGTATCCAGTTTGTTGACAAGAAGTTTCACAGCTGATTTCATTAGTGCATCCTGGTACCTGCAAATGGAAAAGAGATCCAAGAGTAAGAGCTAGACAATCTCTGTGAAAAGATGTAGTAAGATCCAGTGACCGGAATTTTAATTCAGACAAATTCAAAAGAGATAAAATTTTTTAGTTGCAAGCAAGTCACACTGCTGGCTGATCTCATTGTGAGTCATCAAATCACATATACGCTAAAGCCTTGAAATCTATCGGTGTGTCAGTTCCTCCACTGTTCTCTTTCCCTCGTGGGACATCGTAAGAAAAGTTTCCCGAATTGCTCTCAATATACCCCTAAGACGTGCTGGAATGGTTTAGCCTTACGGAATTGTTGGGGTTTCACAAAGAAACATCTGCGCATCACCAATATGACAGACAGGTCATAGTACAAGTTCTAGCCTTACACTTCACGAAAGCATTACCCAATACATGGAATTCAAAGAACAGAAAATTAAAAACTCAAATTATTTATGGCAGTCACCAACTTACTGTGTAAATTGGGGCACTTAGGGTAGGACACGTTCCCTCTGATCTGGCACAGCTGTGGCCACAAGCTGCCTTTCCAGCCAAGGGAGGGCACCGGGGGAGCTACACGACAGCCATCCGAGGGCCACCCGCACCACACCAGCACTGACAATGCCCATGTTCGGCGAGACGAGCCCCAGCCACGCACCTCGTGTCCCCCACGATGAACCCGGGAGGTACCATCAGGACAGTGTTTCTGACCTAACTACTTTGGCATCGGGCAGGCAACACGTTTCTCTCGGAGTTAGCGGAAGGGCTCTCTAACTCAAGGCCGCCCCAGCCGACGAGATGCGCTTCGCCGTATGGAAAGAGAGGGATCTGAAAGCAGGGGACATCTTTTATTAAAAAAAAAACCCAAAACAAAGGAACATCTTCAGACCTTAAGACTATCACGTCTCCAATTACGCTAAAGCCTGTCATATTCTGTTTACATAAAGCGTGGGAGCAGGCGGACCACCATGAGGCGCGGCGCGGTCACAGCTTGGTCACCAAAAGCAGGAGCTCCCCAGAGGAATGGCCGCCGCCTCCGGTGACAGCCAGCCTGAGGACAGCCCTCGGACGGTCACGGCACAGCTCTGCGTTCCACGGGGGATGAGGTGAGGAACAAAGGCGGCCGGGCAGGGAGCGAAGGAGCGACGACCGCATCCACCCAGGATGGGCCTCGCCCGCACCGCTCCTCAGGAACCCCGGCCACAGCCCCTCACAACCATGCGGGCGGCCCCCGCGGCCCGCCCACCCCACGGCAGCGGCTCCCGGCCCGCCCGCTCCCCGCC